>JACCDQ011105850.1_pt1 | contig 10404 bp, 5 predicted proteins | sample 7446031 | NCBI WGS metagenome assembly JACCDQ01 (sample SAMN15323442, study PRJNA562643) | freshwater metagenome | isolation source: river surface water | place: USA:Blue River Watershed | collected 2017-08-17
AGGCACCCGCATGGGATGCCACCGGGTGCGCATGCTGCAGTCCGACATGGACACCATCTTCATCGACTTCCTCCAGGTCGATGAATCCGTGCTGGAGAGGCAGCTCCACGAGCTCCCTGACATCGACCCGACCCGGATCGTGTCCTCGAGCGTTTTCAACCTGGCCTGTGTCTGGCTCATTCACGCCATTCGAAAGTCCCCCCACCTGAGCGAGGAGCAGCGCCTGGAGGGACAGTGCCGCGTGGCGCAGTACCTGAACTACCGCTTCCTGACGAGCGTCCTCTCCCACTCTTTCCGCTTTCTCACGACGCCGGAGCTGGCCGACGCCACCTACGCTCAGCTGAGCTACCGATTTGTCTTGAAGGCAGAAGGGTCTTGGTGGGCCGCGCTTCGCTATCGCTCGATGGAGCTGGTGAGAAAGGGAGGACTCTGGTCCAAGGTTTTGGACAACCTCGACGACGACTATGAGATCGTGAAGCTCTTGAACGACACGCAGGGGCGCATTCGAGACATGGTGAAGAACATCTATAATGTCTTCATGGAAGTCCATCGTCAGGGTGCCAAGATCAACTCCATCAAGGCCACGGTGGAGAGCGACGGAGAAGTGATCCTTCGTGACCGTGTCGGCGGCCTGGAGCGCTATGCGCGCTACATCCGTCAGGTGATCCCCGAGAAGGAGGCTTTCATCAAGGAGGAGCTCCTCTCTTTGGTGATGAACCTCAATCCCACCGCCCCCGAGAAACTGGTGAGGCAGATGCTCACGTGGTCGTCCGACAACTACCTCCATATGAAGGAGAGGCAGATCGAGAACGCGGTCACCTCCATCATGGAGCACGCCTTCGCTTACCTGAGTCAGCACCAAGTCCTCAAGCAGACCAAGACCGATCTGGGGGAAGTGCTGATCAAGATGCGGGGAACCTACACCTCCTCGAGGGCAACTGATGAGAGGTTGATTCGGATGAAGGAGGATGTCGAGGATCTCGTTAGACAAGGGGTGAAAACCAAAAACGCCTCCCTCGTCTTCTCCGTTCGCACCGCCTTTTGCCTGTACGTGGTGGCACGGGCTTTCACCATGAACCATTACCTCAAGAAATGAAACCTCTCTCGCTATGGGCACTGTGGAGAAGGCAGTGGGCCCAGTCCCTGGACAAACTCAAAGGTCACCGATGGATTGTCGACGGACTCACCCATCACCTCACCTGCGAGGCGGTCACCACGGCTGATTTCACGGTCACCATCCACTGCAGGGAGGAGATCCGTCAGGTACGCTACCGCTGGTGGCCGTGGCCCAAGACCTTGATCACCCACCATCTCTACTCGGTTGTGGGCGGTGTGGTGACACCGGATATCAAGTTCCTTTTTGACAGGATCTACAGCCACGCCTGTCCTGCACCGAAGTGGACGTCCTGCGAGTACCGTCAGAAGGTTTCTGTGGGAATGTATCTGGACTGGCTCTATCGCCAGGCCGATCTATAAGGTCTGTTTAACACGCCCCAGCATAGTGCCAGGAGGTCTTACCCTCCTGGCACTATGCTTGTTTCAGTTCATGTAGTTGAGGTAGTTGGTCCGGCGCCGCAGGGCCCGGTCATCCCGGATCTTGTTAAGGATGGCGTCAAGCGAGAAGGACTCCCCTTCCTCCAGAACCAGTCTCCTCTCCATGGCCCGAAGCTGAGCGGCCAGACGCTCCATGAGAATCGGGTCGTAGGCCTGCTCGAGCTGAGCAATGACGGCGGGGATGTCCTGGCGCAGTTTCTGCTGCTCCATGTGAATCTGAGCATCCACGTAGCTCATCTCCCTCATCGAGACCTTCCTCACCAGCACTTTTCTGGGGTCCAGGCCGTAGTGAGCCAGGTTTTTACCCATGCTGAGCAGCCAGTGGCCCATGAGGAAAGAGATCACCAGATCGTCCTTCTTGCCGTTAGCGTGGTCGATTCGACCCCGACGAATCACCAGGCCGTTGATCTGATCGATCAGGACCGGATCTCGAATCAGGTCGGCTGATCGGTTGAGTGCGTTGGTCAGTGTGGTGGAGTACAGCTCATCGCGCGAGGTCCTGCCCGAGCCGGACGTAGCAAATCCGAAGTACTTCTTGGCTCGAACGTACAAGCTCTCGGGCCGGCGGTTGACAGGCTCGCTGGCCTCCCTCCAGAGTGACTCGTGCTCTATGGGGTCGTTGACCACCCAGTTGAAGAGCCTCCTGAAAGGATCCATTCCCCGCTCAGGCAGAAGAATGAGAAGGTAGTCAATGATGACAATCGCGCTGCTTCTTCGCTCAAAGATCATGGTCGATCCCTCGAACTGGCACAGAAGCTCCAGGCAGAACTTTGCAAAGACAATGAGGTTGGTCTCATTGTAGTTGCCTGCGGCCACGACGCCTCCGCTTTCAGCATCGATGATGGTGACACCAATGTCATCTCGGCCGGAGGCATCGCTGGTGTCGAGATTGATCAGGCACTTGGAGTTCTTCTTGTAGGCCGCAATACTTTCTTTGGGGATGTGCCAGCGCAAAACGTAGGACCCCACGGACTGCACTTCCGTGGTATGCTCTCCGTTTCGACTGCCGTTGATCTTCTTGAGCATCTCCGGATCGAAAGGCGAAGCTTCATTACCGCGCGTCCAGATGTTGAAGTAGTCGCGGTTGGCGTCATCTGGGCTCTGATTGGTCCGCTCCAAGTTCTCCAGCAGCCAGGCATCGCTTTTGCCCACCTGACGATGGCTGAAGCAGCCGTAGATCCGGTAGACCCCCGCGGGAGAGTTGGCCCTCACCATGGCCTCGAGCTCTTTGGGCCCCTCGCAGTCGTAGTAGTGATCTGACCACAGCGCCGCATCCATCGCAAAATCGTAGACGTAGCGACCACTGGGATCGTCTTGCTTGCCGGCGGTTGTCGTCACCACCACTCCGTAGGGTTCCCCCTTCTTTGCAGCGAGCTCACACGCAGCACCCATGGCGCCCAGGGCCGAGCCCATGGCAATCCCGATATGGGGCTGGAAAGGGCCTTCGTCAATCTGGATAACCGGACTGGTCAGACCGCGCCCGAGCTTGTAGGCGCCCTTCTCACTGCTCTGAGGCACATGCGTGTAGTAGACGTTGCCCCGCTGGTTGATGGTGATGTCGGTGGTGTTGTTGCTGTCGCCCCTCACCTTGAATTTGAGGTAGGGAGGCAGCTCATCGTAGATGGCCTTCAGGCGCTCGACGTTGGCAATTCTCAGCGTATCGTCCTTGGTCAAAAGGTTGAACTGAGAGTTGAAGCACAGGAAGTTCTTCAGCTCCGACATCAAAATGTCGGTACTGAAGGACTTCCCCGTTTGACGAGGTTGAACCAGGATGTAAGTGATGTGGTTGAGAAAGCTCCACCACAGACTTAAGTTTCCTCGGTTCAGGCTCACCAGTGAGCCACCCACACCCGCAATGGCCGGCGCCATCCAGATGTTCCTGACCCCATACCAAAAGTTCTGACTGCACTCCACCACGATGAGGGTCATCATTTCAGCGCTCAAGTTAGGATCAAAAGGATCCACCCCGAGAAGCCTTGGGTTGTGAAGCGCCAGCATGAAAGCGTGGTTTTTCACGCCAGCGCTTTTGAGCTTATAGCTCATCTCCAAGAACGTCCTGTTCTTTGTCTTGGTGTCGATGATGGCGTTGGGATACTTTTCCCAGTCCTTATAAAACAGAATACCTGACATACTGTTCCTTGTTCTGGGCGAGGGGCCCGGTGAGTGATTTTTTCACACCATAAATAAGGGGGTGCCTTAGAGGCACCCCCTTATGGGCATGTCGGTCCTCGAGGACGGTCAGCTCTTTCGCCAAATCGGCAGGCCCGCCACACTGAGCTGCTGGTCGTATTGACCTGCTCGCCGGATGAAGCGAACGAACAGCGTAGCGTTGTTCTTGAGCTCTGCCCCGATGATCAGGTCACTGGACCATTGATCCACGGGGAACTCGAACTCCTTGTCACCCACCATGACGGCGAAGTGGGTCGGCGTGGGCGCTGCAGCCTCCCGGGAGGGATCGTAGAGCGGGCCGGTCTGCCGGTAGAGCCTCTCCAGCCACTCGGACTTCGCAGCAGCCGGATCCACCGTGGCAATGCCCAGTGACAGATTGACTCGCCAGGTCGCAGCCGATCCTGCCGGGCTGATGAGCGCGTGCACGCCGGCACCATAGGTCGGGTTCTGGTTGGGTGAGAAGCCCACACGCCAGTTGGTGTCACGCTCGGTGCCTTGGTTGGCCAGGATGACCTCGACCACCTGAGAGTGGTGATACTCCTTCCAGAAGCTGTTGATGCGACGGATGTTGAGGCTCACACTCAGGCGCTGCAACGTGCCGTAGGCGGTCGGATCGAACGCACGGAAGGTCGTGTTGATGACCACGTGGCCAGTGACATCGTAGTAAATGTCCCGAGCCAGATTGGTGAGCCACCAGCGAAGCGCGTAGCCTTGGGCTGCGTCGATCCACTGCGGATAGCAAAAGAGCTTGAGACCAAAGATGCCATCAGCGGCCAGCGTCGTGGCCCGGTACTCTCGGGCGATGAAGGTGTCGGCTTCCCCCGTGACGTTGTAGCTGGCTTCTTGCGGACCCAGTGCGTACTTCAGGATGACCGGGAAGCTCTGGCCGGACTGGGTGGCTTCGTAGCCCTCGAATCCGAAAACCGTGAACCGCCGACCGTCCACCGGCAGGAGCACGCTCTCCCCGGTGGAGTAGTTCACCCGCCCCATCAAGTTCATGCCCGACAAGGGCACGTTGATGGGGTACTGAATGAGTCCGGGTTCCAGCGGGCTGATGAAGGGGCACACCAGCTCGATGGAGGTGATGTACTTCTTGTCCGCGCCGATGGGTCGCACGTGGGCGGTGTTGTAGACCTTGAGCTGCGCCCGCTCGACGACACCGCCTTGGTCGTTGTAGAACACGGCCGTGCAGATCTCACCATCAGCCAACTTGAAGTTGGTGTGCGCCGGCGCCACCGTCCAGCAGTAGGCCTGAACACCGCCGTTTTCCATCGGGATGGCGCTTCGCTCGAGCGGGATGTTCTCTCCGATGAGGTTGCCCCCTGTGTCGAAGACACGGGAGATCACCGTGCCATTGACAGAATCGTCCGTGCCCTTGAAGATCTTGCAGTAGCGGGTCATCGAGCCGCCGAGATAGAGGCGCTGACACACGCTCAGTCGGTGGGGGCTCACGCTGTCATCCAGGTAGAGCAGATGCGTCTCGGAGCGAGGGGCCCTCACCACGGAGAAGAGCAGGTCCTCCCGGGTGAAGGTGCTCCGGGTCTCCCAGGGATCCGCTTCGACCAGCGTCGGAACGCACGTGACCTCGTTCACCTCCGTCACGATCAGGGTGGTGATCTTCCTTCCCGTGATTTTGGTGGCCAGGTCACCCACTTTGGGAATGTGCTTTCCCCTGGCTTCCTGGCCGAGGTAGAGCTCGTTGATTGACCAGATCCGAAAGAGACCGTCGGGGTCGTAGATGGGGCTGACGTTGTCGGTGCCGACGACACCGCCCGGATAGAGATTGCTCATGGGACTCCTTTAACCAAGGCTCAGGTGGGTGCTCAGCTCAAGGCGACCCGCGCCAAACCGCTTTGCCACCCGGTTCAAAAACGCGTACTGGTGCACACTCACACGAATGGCGTTGTGCTTGCAATGGGGATCAATCTTCACGTAGTTCGTGTCGATCACGGCATTCGGCCCCAGGGGGTCGGTGTCGAGCATCGGCAAGTAGTCCTTCAGGACGCGCTCGATTTGCATGTCGCTGTACTGCTTCGTGAGGAAGTCAACCACCAAGACCCCGGAGACCAGGTCATGGATGACCTTGCTCATGAATGGGCTGTAGATGCGGTGGTATCCGCTCAGAGGGTTGACCGTCGTGGGCTCAGGCTGAGTCAGACTCTGGCTGAGGTAGGCGCCGACACTCGCATCGACTTCCCTCGACGCCAGTCGCATGTCGTAGGTGTCGACCTGGGTCCATTTCACCAGGGGGTTGACCAGGTCATGCAGCGCATAGGGCTTGCCGTTGTGGGCGCTGCTCAGGATGAATGCGCCCGAATCCTCGTTGAACTTGAGCTCACTCTCAGCAAATACGCGGCCCCCCACCGTGGTCTTGAAGCACATTCCCTGCCTCACGTCAAAGCGACGATTGACGCTCAGGATGTCGTTGCGAACAAAGCCGCTCTCGATGCGGTGCCTGCGCCCCAGATCGGCGTCGGGATGGCCCTTCATCCTCACGATGACTTCCTGCTCGACCTTGTTAGGGTCAAGGTAGGACTTGTTGTGAATCCACACATGGGGGAAGTCCACTCGGTAATCGAGCCCTTCGATCAGAGATCGGCGGTTCAACCAGATGTCGAGCTCCCCCATGGGGATGTTCATCCTTCGCTCCAAGCGCTCGCCTTCTTCCGTCTGGAGGTTGGTCAGATTGAAAGCGGCGTAGCCCTGCGACATCGGCAGGAGATGGGTCTTGAGCATGACCCGGCGATTGCTCCTGGCTAAAGTGTGGTGGGTCGCCCCGCACAGCCACTTGAGCTTTCCTGAGACCATCGTCCAGTAGGTGGGATCCCGACTCACATCGACCCAGATCCGGCTCTGAGCGTCTTGGTCCCGACTGGCCACGTACAGCCTCCAGTCCACATCACGCTCAAGCGCAAACATGTCCTCGTCGACCCGCTCCTCGATGTCCAGGCCGCACCTGCCCGAAACCCACTCCACATAGAACCCTTTGTCAGAGACCGTGTAGGTGAGTCCGGTGTGGTAGGAGAACCGCTCGAGCAGGCCCTGCTCGTTGTATTCGAAGACGGTTGAGCCTTCACGGTAGGCCAACGGAGCCGTCAGGCGCTCTCCAGGTGTCACCTTCATGAACGGGTCGGCCAAGACCTTCAACGTGGCGTTGAAGCCATAAGCCTGGGCCACCAAGGCGGGGGTAATTTGGGTATAGCGCGCCCCCAGCAGGCGAATGTAGGCGCTGCGCTCAAGCTCAGCTGCTCGCCAGACCGGAACCACGGAGGCCACACCCGTCATGGCTTTGGCCCGCTGAGCCTCATTGAGGCGATAGAGCTCACGGATTCGGTGGTGGACATTGGGTAGGGTCCTTTGGAGACCGCCCCGGCGGATGATGAGCCTGAGCCGAGCCGTCTGGGCTTCGAGCATCTTGGGCCAGGCTTGCAGAAAAGCCACCACCTGGTCGACGGGCGTGCTGTAGTCGCAGTGCGTCACATTGCGGAGGCTGTCGGATCGGTTCTTATGGTAATGGACCCCACGTCCATCCTGCCCGATCAGATGCATGTCGATGTCATCTTCGAACTGAACATCGCTCAGGACACTGCCCGGCGCGTGCAGGAGGTACTTGATTCGTTGATCCAGCTCGGAGCGGAAGGTATCGAGTTCGCTGATTTTCAAGTCGACCACCCGGTCAACGGAGCGGTCAGCAAGCCACTCGACGTACTTGCCGACGATGTCTGCCACCCGGGGCGTGGTGACGTAAAGCCCGTTGCACCAGAAGCTGAAGCCCCCTCCTTTGGAGACCTCCAGATCGTAGTCGGCCATGAACTCCTGGGCTTGTTGGGAGGTGGAGATCGATGCCGCTTTCACCCTCACGCCTTGAGCATAACCAGAAAGGCCAGCGCGGACATGATAGAGACCGCGATGTACGCGGAGATGGATTTTCTCGGAGGCATAAGCAATAGGGATCTTTGAATGCGCCACGGCAAAGAGGATATTCCTCTCCTCGGTCACAATGTACCAGGCCCTCGTCCTGGGGTGCATGACGCCGTTGGTGGTGTAGAGGTCAATGAGCGCGTGATTTCTCATGCACGCCTCATCCACTCTCAGCCACTGGTTGAGCCGGGGAAAGAGCGCGACCAGCGAAGGGTGGACTTGCCCCACCATGTGGATATCGAAAGTGTCGGCCTTGTTGGGCAGGGGTAAGACATAAGCGTGGCGACGATAAACGCCTCTGGCGCCCGCCCCCGCGGTCTGCCGAGCCAGCGTGAAGACCGCCTGCCGATCCTGGGTGGGTACGCACCATGCGTTTTTGACGGCGTGTTCGACGAGAACGAGTGACATAGGTCAGTCATTTTCCAGTACCTCATCAGTATCACCGATGAAGTCATTTCCATTGAGGAGGTAGAAGCTCAGATGAGGATCCTCGAAAAAACAAAGAGCCAGCCCTGCTGTCCTGGACATCAGGACAGCAGGGCCAGCCCGATGTTGGGATCTCAGAGCTTAGCGGCGCCCCGCTCAAAAGGGAAGATCGTTGCCATCGCCTTCGAGCCGCAACAAGATCTCCAGGGAGCGCTTGTAGCTGTCGGGATTGTGGTTCTTGGCCGCGCGCTCCACCACCTTGGCCACCGGCGTGCGCTTGAAGGTGGCCTCACCCAGGCAGGCAAAGACGATCATCATCCAGGTGGGAACATGCTCCAGGGCGACAGCCATCACCTCACGTGAGTTGGTACCGAACCAGTTGGAAGCACACACCGCGATCACCAGCGCCGGCTCGAGGCTCTCCATGCGATCGCCCGTCTTCTTCTTGATCTCCTCGCACAGGGCGTTCAAGGAATCGATCTTCTCGACGTCCTCGGTCACCTCCATGACGAACTCGCTCGGGCAGCGAAGGGCCCGGGCCATCTTGCCCACGAATTGGACGCGTTCGACCTCGGAGAGAGGCTCGTCGGAGTGCAGGCAGGCGTAGTACAGACCGCTGAGTGCGCCCACCACCAGGGTTTCACGGGGGTCGAGCACGTAGCGCCGAGACAGACTCTCGGCGATCATGTTGGCGTAGACTTGCTGGGGCAGGGCGCTCTGCGCTTGCAGGCGCTTGTACTCGCCCATGTGCCAGCGCAGGCTGAGGATGGCGCGCTGCATCGACCAGTCGTATTCGGGCTGATTGCGAACAACGTAGTTGGCTTCCTGGCCTGAGACCCGCCCGAACTGGCGCGCATCGAAGACCATTCGGTGCACACCACGATCATCCTCCAGGTTGAAGGGATGACTGAAGAAGGGCGTGCTGTCGCTCAGGACGTCACCGCCCACCATGCGGTAAACTTTCCCAAGTTGCCCGTCTTGGGTCGTGAGCTGACCCACTTCGCGAACGAGGTCCCGGGCAATGGCTTCGTTCAGGTTGGAGCGAATTTCCTTGATCCGAGCCATGCTTCGCGTGGCCAGGGCATCGTAAGGGGTATGGACGATGGTCATGATGGTTCTCGGTTATCGCTGAGAAAGAGCAGAAGGCGCTTTCGTACCGCGCCTATCTATTTGCGACGTAAATACGTCCCCCTGCACCGGAGGACCTCATCGTATATTCTGAGCCGGGTGAAATTAAAAATGATTTTTCTCGGCGAAGCCTAATAAAGTCCAGAGGCTCGATCTGCTTCTCTTCTGTGCGGGGAGACCATGGTCTTCACGCACCGATCCTGGGGTATTTCCGTGCTGGATTTTTTCCTCGGTTCACTCCACCTAAGGAACACGCGATGAACACCAACATCGTCAATGCCTCTCCGATGAGCATCGCTCGCGGCGTCCAGGATCTGTCCACGCGGGTCCCGGCTGTCGAGGCCGAAGCCATCCCGACCCACCTTCCCAAGATCTACATCTTCGCCGAGAAGGGCCCCCTCACGCCCCAGCTGGTCGTGGGTGGATCGCGCGATCAGATGTATGGCAGCAAGACGTTCGATCTGCGCTCGCCCTACGCCACGCACACCACCGTGCTCTCCAACCTGGTCAATGCCCAGGGCAACCAGGCGATGATTCAGCGGGTCCTGCCCGATGACGCGGGTCCGCGCGCGAACCTGACGCTGTGGCTGGACGTGGTCGAGGCCAACCTGCCCAATTACGTGCGCAACAGCGACGGCACCGTCAAGCGCGATGCGCTCACGGGCCAGCCCCTGGTGAACCAGACGACCCCGACCGTGGCCGGTCACAAGGCCAAGTGGGTGGTGACTCGCAAGAGCAACCCGGCCGATGACGTCACGTTCGGTCAGGACGCTCCCCAGCGCGGCAACCTGGGCGTGGCCAACGGCCCCGAGTCGACCCGCTACCCCATCCTGAGCCTGCGTGCGAGCTCCTTCGGCGGCGTCTTCAACAACACCGGCATCCGCCTGTGGGCCCCGACGGCCAAGACCCAGCAGATCGTCAACTCCAAGTCGCTGGATGCCACTGGTACCTACCCGCTGCGAATCGCGGTGGTGCGCCGCGCCAGCGTCAAGAAGACCGCCACCCTGGTCGCCACGGAGACCGGCGAGCCGAGCGTCGAATTCACCTTCAAGCCGGGCGTCATCAACCCGCTGACCGAGTCGCGCTACAGCCTGCAGGACATCTTCCTGGACAACTACCGCTCGATCAAGGATGCCCGTTTCGCGCCGAAGTACGGCGACTTCGGTGACATCCGGGTCTACAGCGACTACATCGCCGAGATCGCCG
>JACCDQ012185677.1_pt1 | contig 10400 bp, 9 predicted proteins | sample 7446031 | NCBI WGS metagenome assembly JACCDQ01 (sample SAMN15323442, study PRJNA562643) | freshwater metagenome | isolation source: river surface water | place: USA:Blue River Watershed | collected 2017-08-17
AGTTTCGTCGCAGTAGCCGTAGACACCATCATCGATACGCTGAATGGACTGCTCAATCTTCTTGAGCAGCTTACGCTCACGGTCACGGGTGCGCATCTCGCGGGCGTGCTCTTCTTCAATGGTGGCGCGATCGGCTGGATCAGGCACTACCACAGTGTCTTCACGCAAATGCTCTGTGGTTTCGCTGGCATTGCTGAGCACTTCGTTCTTCAAATTCACGAGCTTGATGCGGAAGAAGGCCATTTGTGTGGCGTTCATGTACTCGCTGTCGGGCATGGCGATGATTTCTGCATCGGTCAGTTGGTCGGCCGATTTGGTCTTCCAGTTATTGGCAAGCTTGGCGTCTTTTTTGGGTATCACGGGAACAATGGTTGGAGCTGTGGGTGCCGTCATCGGCATAAAGCTGTTTTTGGCTGCGTTAGACGCAACCACTTGAGCTGGCGGGGGTGGAACCAAAGCGGCCATCTTGGCTGCTCTGGAGTTTTTCTTGTGCACTACGGGGGTGTAGCCAGGAATGATGGGCGTCACATGCACGATGGGTGCGGGCGCAGCCACCACTTTGACTTTGGGTTCTTTGGCAGGCTTTGCCGCTTTGACAACAGGCGCTTTCTTGGCGGGGACTGCCTTCACTGCAGGTTTTGCCGTTGCTTTAGGCGTGGCTTTGACCACAGCCTTTGGCGTGACCTTAGAGGCCACTTTGGCAACAGGCTTGGCCGTCGTCTTTTTTGCAACGGGCTTGGCCACCGCTTTGACCGCCTTGGCTGGAGCTTTGACTGCTTTCGCAGGTGCCTTCACCGCTTTAGCAGGCGCCTTCACTGCCTTGGCTGGCGCTTTCTTAACCACTGCTTTTTTAGCAGGTGCGGCAGCCTTCTTGGTCACGGCCTTTTTAGGTGCAGCCTTGGGAGTTGCGGGCTTCTTGGCAGGAGCCGCTTTAGCCACGACTTTTTTAGTGGCCGCCTTGGCAGGTGCAGCCTTCTTCGCAGCGGGTTTAGCCGCTGGCTTGGCAGGCTTTGCAGGGGTCTTCACCGCTACAGGTTTCTTCACAGCTTTTTTAGCAACGGCTTTCGGCGTTGCAGCTGCTTTGGCCGCTTTGGTAGCGGGAACAGGCTTCTTAGAAGCGGTTTTCTTAGATTTAGCGTTCACGGCATGTCTCCTTGCTGCCCCTGGCGGCACGGGTGTGCTACTTGGGTCTGGCGCGCGGGATTGTAGCCACAAACCCCAAGGGGCCATTAAATTTGCAAAAACTGCCATATTTCATCAAACCAAGGACTGTTCGAGGCCTTGAATCAGAATGTCCTTCGGTAAGTCGATACCGATGAACACCATCTTGCTGATGCGCTCTTCGCCCTCAGCCCAATCTGGCCCGAGATCACTGCCCATCAACTGGTGCACACCTTGGAAGATCACCTTCTTCTCAGTGCCCTTCATATTGAGCACGCCTTTGTAGCGCAGCATCTTGGGACCATAGATGTTGACGATGGCACCCAAGAAATCCTCCAGCTTGGCGGGATCAAACTTGCGCTTGGTCTTGTAGACAAAGCTCTTCACATCATCATCGTGGTGGTGATGGTGGCCGTGGTTGCAGTGCTCATCATGCACATGGTCATGGTCGCAATGCGCGTGGTCATGTCCGTGATCATGGTCATGCTTGTGCGAGGGGTGATCGCAGTGCTCGCCGTGGTGGTGATGGTGGTCGTCATCATCTGACAAGAAGTCTGGGTCGATGTCGAGCTTGGCATTGAGGTTGAAGCCACGCAAGTCAAACACCTCGCTCAAAGCTACTTCGCCAAAATGCGCCACTTTTTGTGGGGCACGTGGGTTCATGTGCTTCAAGCGGTGCTGCAAGGCATCCAGCTCGGCAGGCGTCACGAGGTCGGCCTTGCTGATGAAAATTTGATCGGCAAAGCCCACTTGGCGGCGCGCCTCTTGGCGGTCATTCAACTGCTGGGCGGCGTGCTTGGCATCGACCAAGGTCAGGATCGAATCGAGCAAAAAGCTCTCTGCAATCTCATCGTCCATAAAGAAAGTTTGCGCCACAGGGCCGGGGTCGGCCAAGCCGGTGGTTTCGATCACCACGCGCTCGAAGTCGAGCAAGCCTTTGCGTTTTTTAGCGGCCAACAGCTGGAGCGTGGTGCGCAAGTCTTCGCGGATCGAGCAGCACACGCAGCCGTTATTCATCTGAATGATTTGTTCGTTGGTGTCAGACACCAAGATTTCGTTGTCGATGTTTTCTTCACCAAACTCGTTTTCGATGATGGCAATTTTTTGACCGTGGGCCTCGGTCAGCACGCGCTTGAGCAAGGTGGTTTTGCCCGAGCCCAAAAAGCCGGTCAGGATGGTGGCGGGGATCAACATAAAAGAGAAGCCTTATTTCTGAACGTTTCAATCAACCCGATATTGTGGCCGACTTGGGTTTTTCAACCAGATCTGCTGCTTTGATGACCACCAGCCCCTTGAGGTATTCGCCCTCGGGGAAGGTCAGCGTCATCGGATGATCGGGCGCACCTTGCATGCGCTCGCTGATGTAGCCGTCACACGGCGCATCAATCCCAGCAGAGGCAATGATTTTGTGGAACAAATCCGCGCTGATGCCCCCCGAGCAGCTGTAAGTGAACAACACGCCACCTGGCTCTAACAGCTTGAAGGCCAAGCGGTTGATGTCCTTATAAGCACGTGCCGCGCGATCGGCATGTGCGGCAGACGGCGCAAACTTAGGCGGGTCAAGCACGATGGCATCAAACGTTCGGCCTTCTTGGATGAATTGACGCAACGACGCATTCACATCCGCATCCATCATCGTGGTGCGTGCAGCGTCAAAACCATTCAACGCCACGTTGGCCTTGGCCAGCTCAATGGCAGGGCCAGATGAATCAATCGACGTCACATGGGCCGCACCACCCGCCAAAGCGGCGACGGTGAAACCGCCTGTGTAGCAATAACAATTGAGCACGCGCTGAAACTGCAAGCGTTTGGCATAGTCTGCAAACTTTTTGCGGCTGTCGCGTTGGTCTAAATAAAAGCCTGTCTTGTGGCCCTCGGCCACGTCGAGCGACAACTGCCAATCGTGCTCGCGCAACACCGCGCCCGTAGCGCCCTGGCCGCGCAGCCAGCCAGTGACCTCGGGCAGGCCTTCGAGCTTGCGCACATTCGAGTCTGAGCGTTCATAAAGTTTGGTCAGGCCTGTCTGCGCCAGCAGCTCATCGGCAATCACGTTTTTCCAACGCTCTGTGCCGCACGACAAAAACGACGCCACCAAGATGTCGTCATAACGGTCCACGATCAGGCCCGGCAAACCATCGGACTCACCATGAATCAAACGCACGCCATTGCTTTGAATGTCAAAACGGTTACGCGCCGCAATGGCGCGGGCGATAGAAGCTTTGAAGAACGAGGCATCAATGCGCTGACCTTCGTCAAAACTCCAAATGCGTGCACGAATTTTGGATTCGGGGCTGAACGAGGCCCAACCGAGAAACTTGCCATCGTTGGCTTCTACGCGCACGGTTTCACCCGCATCACCGCCGCCTTTGGCAATGGCGCTGTCAAAAATCCACGGGTGGCGGCGCAAGGCAGAACGCTCTTTGCCTTCTCTTAGCTTGATTGTTTTCATTGACGCAATTGTCGTCGCTTATTTTTTCCGCGCCCGAGGATGCGCCGAGTCATAAGCCTGCGCCAAATGCTGAAAGTCCAACCGCGTGTACACCTGCGTGGTGGTGATGTTGGCGTGGCCCAGCAGCTCTTGCACTCCGCGCAAATCTTGGCTCGACTGCAACACATGGCTGGCAAATGAGTGGCGCAGCATGTGAGGATGCACAGGCGTAGACAAGCCCGCTTTCAGGCTGCGCTGACGCAAGCGCTGCCACACGGCTTGCGCGGTCAGGCGTGTGCCATTGCGGCCAATGAACATGGCGGTTTGTTCGGCAGTGGCAGCTGTGAGGCCTTGGTCGCGCACGACCACCCACGCTTGCATGGCTTCTAGCGCTTTGCCGCCCACGGGTACGCTGCGGCGTTTGCTGCCTTTACCCAGCACATGGGCTTCGCCACTGTCAAAGTCAATCCAACCTTTGGCTTGTGCGCTGGCTTGCACATCGAGGCCCACCAACTCGCCCACACGCAGACCGCAGCCGTACAACAGCTCCACCAGTGCCGCATCGCGGCACTCAAGCCACGGGTCACCCGCGTCGGGAGCGGCGTGGTATTCGGCCAGTTGCACAGCGTCGTCCACGCTCAGGGCTTTGGGCAGGGGCTTGGGTGCTTTGGGTGCACGCACGTCTTGCACGGGGTTGCTGCTCACCAAACCTTGGCGACCTAGCCACACATAGAAGCCGCGCCAGCCTGAAAGAATGAGCGCAATGCCGCGCCCGCTGCGGCCACCACTGTGCATCTGTGCCACCCAGCGGCGGATGTGTGTGCTTTGCACCGCCTCTAGCGACACGTTGGCTTGGGCCGCATAGTCAGCGAGTTTTTCTAGGTCGAGGCTGTAGAGGGTGACCGTGCGCTCAGCCAAACGCTTTTCAAAACGAACGTGGTCGAGGTAGCGAGCGACCAAGTCCATGTGCGTTGAAGGTTTATTGAACGAAGGTGAATTCAACGTAGATGAGAGAGTGCCGCGCTGGCCAAGTCACCCATGCGTTCAATGATGGTGGTGCCCATGCCTTCGTAATAGCGCTGAGGGTCAGGCGAGGCCAAGACCAACAAGCCGATCACGGGTTGCTCAGCCGCGGTTTGTGGCGTGTCTTCGGGTCGTGTGGCACGCAAGGCGATGAAGGCCACCGACTGTGCGGCCGCAGGATCAGCCAACCATTGCACGGCATCGAAGTTGTTGTTCAGCCCGACGTAGGGTTGGGTCAACGAAGCAGCGAATTCTTTGATGGGGTCGATCACACTTTGCGCGAAAGGCTCAATTTGGAAGTCCTCACGCACGCCCCACACCTTGATGGCTACTTGCGGCACCATGAAGTCGTGTTGGATGTGGTCGGCAATGGTGTGCGGCAAATCACGTGCGTTGCTAGTCATCAACAGGGTTTTGACCCAGCGCTGCATGCGCTCAATCAGCACCTCGTTTTCTGTGCCGTGGCGCATCATGTCCATCATGCGCAGCTCAAGCGCGCGAATCTTCTCACGCATCATTTCAGCTTGACGCTCTTGCAAACTCACCGCGCGGTGGCTGTGTGGGCTGGTCAGTTTGACGGCTGACAAAAGTTCGGCATGACGTTCAAAAAAATCTGGCGTGTTCACCAAGAAATTGGCAATGTCGTCTTCGGTGATGGGGTTCATAGCGGAGTGGTTCATAGTGTGTCTGGAATGGTGATTTCGCCTTGAAAGACAGTGGTGGCTGGGCCAGTCATGCGCACCGATGTGTCGCCGCCCTGCCATTCGATGGTGAGTGTGCCACCGTGGGTTTGCACGCTGACGCGCGAGTCCAGCAAGCCCCAGCGAATGCCAGTGACCACTGCTGCACATGCGCCCGTGCCACAGGCCAATGTTTCGCCTGCCCCGCGCTCGAACACGCGTAAACGCACGACGCCACGGTTGATCACTTGCATGAAGCCTGCGTTCACACGCTTAGGAAAAGCCGCATGGTTTTCAATGAGGGGGCCTTGCGCCAACACTGGGGCAGTGTCCACATCGTCCACCACTTGCACCGCGTGTGGGTTGCCCATCGACACCACGCCCACCTTCACGGCGTCGCCGTTGCCGAGGGCGAGTTGCCATGTGTTGTCGGTCATGGCACTGGCATGTGCTGGAGCAAACGGAATTTGGGGCAAGTCAAACACGGGCGCGCCCATGTCGACCGTCACTTGGCCGTCTGGCATTTCTTGCAGGGTGATGACGCCGCCATGCACTTTGACGCGCACGGTGGTTTTATCGGTCAGGCCTTGCTCGCGCACAAAACGCACAAAGCAGCGCGAGCCGTTGCCGCATTGCTCCACCTCACCGCCGTCGGCGTTGTGGATGACGTATTCAAAGTCCACGTCAGGCTGCGGCGCGGGGCGCACAGTAAGAATTTGGTCTGCGCCCACGCCAAAATGGCGATCGGCCAGAAAACGGTAGTGGGCAGGCGTGAGCTGCAAACGCTGCGTGGTCTCGTCCAAGACCACAAAGTCGTTGCCAGCGCCCTGCATTTTGGTGAAGCGAATTCGCATGTACTGATTATCGGGCACATGGCGAGCTGTGGGCGGGTGTCGCTCAGTGGTCAGAGGTTTCGCCCAGTTGCACGTATGCTCGCTGCCTACTTTTAACCAACTCAACACCCACATGCGCATTCCTGCCTGGACACCCGAACTCAAACACCAACCGCAAGACTTGGTTGACGCCATCCTCGCTCGTCGTGGCGGCGAACTCATCAACCTTGACCGCGCCCTGCTGTGGAGCGAACCCGTGGCACGCGGCTGGAACGTTTACATGAAGAACGTGCGCACAGGCCTGCCCACCAGCCGCAAGCTGTGCGAGCTGGGCATTTGCACCGTGGCGTTGTTGACCGATGCCAAGTACGAATACCACCACCACGCGCCAGACTTTTTGACAGCGGGCGGCACACAAGCCGAGCTGGATGCCCTGAACCGGGTGGTGCAAGGCGATGCCCGCCAGCCCGTGACGGATGCAGCGTTGGGTGAGATTGAACGTTTGGTCGTGCAATACGCGGCTCAGCTCACTCTCAATGCCAAAATTGATGACACGCTGTTTTCAGCCATGCAAGCGCGCTTCACCACCACCGAACTGGTCGAGCTGACCACGGCCATTGCGGCCTACAACATGGTGGCACGTTTCTTAGGTGCCTTCCAAATCACACCCGACGGCGAGCCGCCTCGGTAAGCAAACTCAAACAAGCGCAACACACGCGCTTGAAACCCCATGAAAAAAGCCACCCTGGGGTGGCCTTGTCGTTGGCAAGATAAATCTCGAATCAATCGGCCTTGATGCCGTTGTCTTTCACCACCTTACCCCAAATGCCAATTTGCTTGTCGATGAAAGCACTGGCCACTGCGGGCGTACCACCCATGATGTCAATGCCTTGTGCATCAAGCTTCTTGGCCACTTCTGGGTTTTTCAGCGCTTTGTTGAGTTCTTCGTTCATGCGCTTGACGATGTCAGCAGGTGTTTTGGCTGGCGCGAGCACAGCCCACCAAGCAGGCGCTTCAAAGCCGGGATAACCGTTTTCAGCGATGGTCGGCACATTGGGCAGGTCAGCTGCACGTTTGCTGGTGGTCACAGCCAAGGGGCGCATGCGACCGCTGTCGATGTGAGGCTTGGTCACAAACACCGAAGCGATAGACAAGGGCACGTGACCAGAAATAGCATCGCTCATCAGTGGGCCGCCGCCTTTGTAGGGGATGTGCGTCCATTCCAAGTTGGCGTCTTTGCCCAACAGGGCCATGGCCAAGTGGCCCAAACTACCATTACCAATGGAGCCAAAGCTCACGTTTTTCTTGGCCTTGGCAGCGTCCACCACATCTTTGAAGGTTTTGTACTCTGAGTTGACGTGTGTGGCCAACACCATGGGCGAGGTACCCACCAACACCAAGGGAATCAGATCTTTTTTGGTATCAAAGGGTAGGTTGGGGTTGAGGCTAGGGTTCACGCCGTGGGTGTCAAAAACCACACCAAAGGTATAGCCATCAGGTGCGGCTTGCGCCACTGCGGCTGTGCCAATCGCGCCTGATGCGCCACCACGGTTTTCCACAATCACGCTTTGGCCAATTTGCTGGCTGAGTTGCTGACCCAAAATGCGCGCCACTTGATCCACTGAACCGCCAGGTGGGAACACCGCCACCATCTTGATGGGTTGCTTGCTTGGCCACGCTTGTGCGGTAGCGAGTTGCGGCACGCTAAGGGCGGCTAAGGTCAGCGCTAAACCTAGGGCGGTTTTGAATGTGCGTCGTTGCATGCAGATCACTCCTTGATAAAAACTGTCTTAGGCAAATTGTTAGTCAAACCCTCGCCGTATGAGATGCGGCAATTACGCAAGGGTAAATACTCAGAAGGCGCTTGGTGAGGAGGTTTATTCATAATGCACCCATGGCCCGCACGACACAACTCCTTCACGCCCACAAAGAACCCGCTCGCGTCTTACCCGCTGCCACCGTGCTGTTGCTGCGCGATGGCCCGCAAGGCCTAGAAGTGCTGATGACGCGCCGCTCACCCACGGCCAGCTTTGCGCCAGGGGCGTATGTGTTTCCAGGCGGTGGCATTGACGCCGCCGATGCGCAGTCCCACGGCTATGCCAAACGGCGCGCCACCCAAAGCGACCTGCACCTGACCCAAGCCATTGCAGCCATTCGGGAAAGCTTTGAAGAGCTGGGAATTTTGCTGGCCCGTCACGCCAACGGCCAAATGGCCAACGCTGCAGACATTGCCGCTCTGGACCGCAAGGCCTCGGGGGGCGAGTTTGCGATGCAATGCGCCGCACGCGGCCTGACACTGGCCGCCGATGAAGTGTTTGTGCTGGCCCACTGGATCACCGACCGCGACCTACCCCGCCGCTTTGATGTGCCCTTCCTTGTGGCCCGCATGCCCGATGCACAAACGCCCGTAGCCGACGAAAAAGAACAGTTTGCACCTGAATGGGTGCGCCCCGCGGATGCACTGAGTCGCCACGCCAAAGGTGACTTTTTCATCATCTACCCCACCATCAAAACGCTGGAGCGCATGCAAAGCTACGCCACGGTGGACAGTGTGTTGGCCGACTGCGCCACTGAGCAACCTTGGTTCACCAGCTGCCCACGTGCTGGCTGGCTAGGTGGCCAAGAAGCACGCTACATGGAGCACGAGGCACCGTTTGGCGAACTCGCCCTCACCTGCCCCGATGGGCAAATGTTGCACCACCTCGATTGGGTCACCGACCAACCTGTGTTGTTACTGAAAAACGTGCAACGCCTCACCGCCCCCAACCCAGGCGTGATGACCGGCCCTGGCACCAACAGCTATTTGGTGGGTGACCCAGACACGGGCTACGCCGCCATTGACCCAGGCCCAGCAGACACAGAACACCTCGACCGCTTGTGGCGTGCCGCAGGAGGCGATATTCGCTACATCGTGTGCACCCATTCGCACCCCGATCACTCACCAGGCGCTGCCCCACTGCAAGCCATGTGTACGCAGCACGGGCATACGCCACCGATCTTGGGACTGGCTTCACAAGCATCCGCGCGCGCGCACAGCGCGTTCACCCCAGACCGCGAGCTTGAAGATGGCGAACGCTTGGTATTACAAGGTCATGGTGTGACGCATACCCTACGCGTCATCCACACCCCTGGCCATGCAGCCAACCACCTGTGCTTGGTGCTCGAAGAAGATGGCCTGTTGTTCAGTGGGGACCATGTGCTCAACGGCAGCACCACCGTCATTGACCCACCCGACGGCAACATGAACGACTACTTGAATTCGCTCGACAAACTGCTGGCGGCTTGCGAGCAAGACCGCATTGATTTCATCTTGCCTGCACACGGCTATGTATTGGGCAACTTATGGGACGCGCCACATGATGCACGTGCCTGTATCAACCACCTCAAAGCACACCGCCTCAAACGCGAAGCCAAAATTTTGAAGGTCATGCAGCAGCACCCAGAGAGCAGCATGGACGACTGGGTGAAGCTGGCCTACGACGATGTGCCGCCACGCTTGTGGCCAGTGGCCATGCGCTCGCTACTGGCGCATGTAGAACGCATTCGCAGCTTCGCGTAGGCGTATCAAACAGGCGCTGTGTTTTGCGTTGCTAAAAATACACGCGCCACACTGGACGAAATTTGCAGCCACGCCTCATCACTCATGTGCGCAGGTTTGTGTTTGCTGAAAGTAAATTTGGTGTCGTGAGAAAACCCATGCACGGCAAACACCACACAGTTGGTTGTACCCGGCGCATTGACAATCCACAACGCACCATCAAACGCCGCCTCGATGCGGTCCACATACACATCGCGGTAGGCGCTGAAGCGGTGCAAGTTGGCCACAGCCACACCACCCGTGTTCAACACACGTCGGCAGTCTGAATAAAACTGTGGCGAGCACAACTGCTCGGGCATGCCGTGTTGGTCAAAGCCGTCGACAAACACCACATCAAAAGTTTGCTCGGTCTGCGCCATGAAATGGGCCGCATCCATCTCCACCACTTGAAAACGTGCATCGTCATCAGGAATACAAAAACTTTGGCGCAGCGCAATGACGTGCGGGTTGATTTCCACCACCGTGATGTGCGCGTTGGGCAAATGCTTGTAACAAAACTTAGCCAGCGACCCGCCGCCCAAGCCGACCATCAAGATGTGTTTGGGCTGTGGTTGATACAACAGCACGCCCATCATCAAACGCGTGTATTCAAACTGCAGCTCATCAGGCCGTGCCACGCTCATGCGGCTTTGAATGTCAATGTCTGAAAACACCATCGACTTGGCAGTTGCGGTTTC
>JACCDQ010140499.1_pt1 | contig 10399 bp, 10 predicted proteins | sample 7446031 | NCBI WGS metagenome assembly JACCDQ01 (sample SAMN15323442, study PRJNA562643) | freshwater metagenome | isolation source: river surface water | place: USA:Blue River Watershed | collected 2017-08-17
CATTGTCCGGGCCCACACCGACGGCAGCGCCGACCAGCAGCTTGCCTTCGGCATCCTTGGCGGCGTTCGGGTGTTCGGTGGACTTGCTGATGTCCTTGACGGTGATCAGGCCGCGCAGCTCGAACGCATCGTTGACGACCAGCACGCGCTCGAGGCGGTGCTTGTTCATCAGGCGCTTGGCTTCGATGGGATCGGCGCCCTCTTTCACGTAGACCAGCTTCTCGCGCGGGGTCATCTTGGCGCGCACTTCGGCGTCGAGCTCTTCTTCGAAGCGCAGGTCGCGGTTGGTGATGATGCCGACCACGGTCTTGCCCTCGACTACCGGGAAGCCGGAGATGCCATGCTGGCGCGACAGTGCGATCACTTCGCGCACTTTCATCGTCGGCGGAATGGTGATCGGGTCGCGCACGACGCCGGCCTCGAAGCGTTTGACCTTCGAGACTTCGCGTGCCTGTTCGCGGGCAGTGAGATTCTTGTGGACGATGCCGATGCCGCCTTCCTGGGCCATCGCGATCGCGAGGCGCGCTTCGGTGACCGTGTCCATCGCAGCCGAGACCAGCGGGATCGACAGCTTGATGTTGCGGGTCAGGCGGGTGTGGAGCGAAGTGTCTTTGGGCAGGATGGCCGAGTAGGCCGGAACGAGCAGCACGTCATCGAAGGTGAGTGCTTTCTGTATCAGACGCATGGGGATTCCTGTAGGCGCAAAAGCGAATTATACAGAACTCGCCCCGCCCTCGCCCCACCCTCACCTCGCATCGTCCGTCGGCCGGCGCCCGCCCGGGGTCTCGGGGTCTCGGGGTCTCGGGGTCTCGGGGGCTCAGCGGCCGCCCGCCGCCTGCTGCTTGTGTTTGGCCCGACGGCGCCGGGTTTCCTTCGGATCGGCCTGCAGCGGCCGGTAGACCTCGATGCGATCGCCGTCGCGCAGCACGGTATCGGGCGTTTTCACTTTGCCAAAGATGCCGACCCTGGCTTGGCCAGCGTCGATGGCTGACTGCAGCGCCGGGAAGCGCCGGCCCAGCCCGCTGGCCGCCAGTGCTTGGGCGATGGTCGAGCCGGCTGCCAACGTCAATGTTTCCAGGCAGGCCTCGTCCGGCAGCGCGTAGCAGATCTGCACGCTCAGCGCGGTGGTCGCAGTACTCAGTGCAGTGCTCAGCGCGCTGCCCGGCTCGACGCCAGGCGCTGCCGCCGATGGTGCGCTGCCCGCATCAGCCATAGACCACCTCGGCGCGCTTGCAGAAGGCATCGACAAAGCTGTCGGCGATCTTCGAGAACACCGGCCCGATCAGCTTTTCGAGCATTTTGCTGGAGAACTCGTAATGCAGGTCGAACTCGATCTTGCATGCGTCTTCGCGCAGCGGCTTGAATTGCCAGGTGCCGTCGAGCTGGCTGAACGGCCCCTCGACCAGCGTCATCTGCATGCGGGTTGGCGGCACGTGCGTGTTCTGGGTGGTGAAGCTCTGCTTCACGCCGTGGTAATTGATCTGTATCGCGGCCACCAGTTTGTCCGAGGCGCGCTCGCGCACATCCACGCCGCCGCACCAGGGCAGGAAGGCGGGATAGTCTTCGACCTTGTCGACGAGGGCGAACATTTGTTCGGCGCTGTAATTCAGGAGGACGGATTTGTGGACGACTGCCATGATGCCGTTTGATAAAATCGAGGGTTCGAATTCTAACCCGGCCCGGCGCAAGCCCTGCCCGCCACTTCCCTACCTATCCCAAACACGCCTGCATGAGCATCGTCGACAACAAGAAAGCCTTCCACGATTACTTCATCGAGGAACGCTATGAAGCCGGCATGTCCCTCGAAGGCTGGGAGGTAAAAGCCATCCGCGCGGGACGCGCCCAGCTCAAGGAAGCCTATGTCATCGTCCGCAATGGCGAGGTGTTCCTGTTCGGCTCGCACATCAGTCCGCTGCCGACGGCCTCGACCCATGTGAACCCGGATCCGGTCCGTACGCGCAAACTGCTGCTGAAGGCCGAGGAAATCAAGCGCCTGATCGGCAAGGTCGAGCGCTCAGGCTACACGCTGGTGCCGCTGAACCTGCACTACCAGCGCGGCCGCATCAAGTGCGAGATCGGCCTGGCCAAGGGCAAGAAGCAGCATGACAAGCGCGACACCGAGCGCTCCAGGGATGCTGATCGCGAGATCTCGCGCGTGATGAAGCAGAATAAACGCTGAAGCGTGCAGCAGGGATACTGAAAAACAAAAACCCCCGGGCTTCGCAGCGGCGGGGGCTCAATACTTCGATAACACCTGTTGTTGGTTGTTATTCCGAATTCGGAAACGCGAGTATAGGCCTTAGTTTCCAGCTGTCAATACGTCCGGATGTAAAAAACGGGCCGCGCGGACCCGTTTTTCACGATTTGCCTGTTTGGCAAAATCTCAGGCTCAGGCCTTGCCAGCCAGCTTCATCCAGGTATCGATGACCGAATCCGGGTTCAGCGAGATCGACTTGATGCCTTCCTTGGCCAGCCACTCGGCGAAGTCCGGATGGTCCGACGGGCCCTGGCCGCAGATGCCGACATACTTGCCCTTGGCCAGGCAAGTCTTGATGGCCTGCGACAGCAGCGCACGAACCGCCGGATCGCGTTCGTCGAAGTCAGCCGCCAGCAGCTCCATGCCGGAGTCGCGGTCCAGGCCCAGGGTCAGCTGGGTCAGGTCGTTGGAGCCGATCGAGAAGCCATCGAAGTACTCGAGGAACTGCTCGGCGAGGATCGCGTTGGACGGCACTTCGCACATCATGATCAGGCGCAGGCCATTTTCGCCGCGCTTCAGGCCGTACTTGGCCAGCAGGCCGACGACTTTCTCGGCCTGGCCCAGCGTACGCACGAATGGCACCATGATTTCGACGTTGGTCAGGCCCATCTCGTCGCGCACGCGCTTCATCGCGATGCACTCCATCTCGAAGGCCTCGGCGAAGTCAGCCGCCAGGTAACGCGCCGCGCCGCGGAAGCCCAGCATCGGGTTTTCCTCATCCGGCTCGTAACGCGAACCGCCAATCAGCTTCTTGTACTCGTTGGACTTGAAGTCCGACAGACGCACGATCACCGGGCGCGGATAGAAGGCGGCAGCGATGGTTGCGACACCTTCGGCCAGCTTGTCGACGTAGAACGCCTTCGGCGATGCATGGCCACGGGCGACCGACTCGACCGCCTTCTTCAGGTCCGGATCGATGTTCGGGTACTCGAGGATGGCCTTCGGGTGCACGCCAATGTTGTTGTTGATGATGAACTCGAGACGCGCCAGGCCGACACCATCGTTCGGTAGTTGCGCGAAGTCGAAGGCCAGCTGCGGATTGCCGACGTTCATCATGATCTTCACCGGAATCGCCGGCAGTTCGCCGCGCTGCACTTCGGTGATTTCGGTTTCGAGCAGGCCGTCATAGATCTTGCCCTCGTCGCCTTCGGCGCAGGACACGGTGACCAGGGTGCCGTCCTTCAGCACGTCGGTCGCGTCGCCGCAGCCAACGACGGCCGGCACGCCCAGTTCACGCGCGATGATCGCTGCGTGGCAGGTACGGCCGCCGCGGTTGGTGACGATCGCTGCGGCACGCTTCATCACCGGCTCCCAGTTGGGGTCGGTCATGTCGGCCACCAGCACGTCGCCCGGCTGCACGCGTTCCATCTCTTCCGGGTCCTTGATCACGCGGACCGGGCCGGCGCCAATCTTCTGGCCGATCGCGCGGCCATGGGCCAGCACGGTGCCGGTGCCCTTGAGCTTGAAGCGCTGCTGTGCATCGCCGTGACCCTGCTGCGACTTCACGGTCTCCGGACGCGCCTGCAGGATGTAGAGTTTGCCGTCGCGGCCATCCTTGCCCCACTCGATATCCATCGGGCGGCCATAGTGGTTCTCGATGATGACGGCGTATTTGGCCAGCTCGGCAATCTCTTCATCGACCAGCGAGTAGCGGTTGCGCTGCTCGATCGGCACATCGACGGTGCGGACCGAACGGCCAGCCTTGGCTTCGCCGGTGAATTCCATCTTGATCAGCTTGGAGCCGATGTTCTTGCGGATGATGGGCAGCTTGCCGGCCGCCAGCATCGGCTTGTGCACGTAGAACTCGTCCGGGTTGACCGCGCCCTGCACGACAGTCTCGCCCAAACCATACGATGAGGTGATGAACACCACGTCCTTGAAGCCGGATTCGGTATCGATGGTGAACATCACGCCTGCGGCGCCGAGGTCGGAACGCACCATGCGCTGCACGCCGGCCGACAGCGCGACTTCCGCGTGGGTGAAGCCCTTGTGTACGCGATACGAGATCGCGCGGTCGTTGTACAGCGACGCGAACACGTGCTTCATCGCTTCGAGCACGTTGTCGATACCGACCACGTTCAGGAAGGTTTCCTGCTGGCCTGCGAAGGAGGCGTCAGGCAAGTCTTCGGCGGTCGCGGAAGAACGCACCGCGAACGAGACTTCGCTCGAAGAATCGTCAACAAGCTTATGATAAAAATCGGCAATTTCCTGCTGCAGGCGCGGCTGGAACGGGGTGTCGATGATCCATTGGCGGATTTCGGCGCCGGCAGCAGCCAGTGCGCGCACATCATCGATATCCAGCGTTTCGAGCCGCTTGGCGATACGGTCCGCCAGCGATTCGCCGCCCGGGACAGCATAGGAAAGGAAATCGCGGAATGCCTGGGCCGTGGTCGCAAAACCACCAGGCACGCGCACGCCGGCGCCAGCCAGCTGGCTGATCATCTCGCCAAGGGACGCGTTTTTACCGCCGACGGACTCGACGTCCGTCATGCGCAGGTTTTCGAACGATACGACGTAAGCCGCGCCCGTATCAGGGGCCGAGTGCGCCCCCTGGGTTGCTGCGTTGGACATAACTACCTCTTTGATGGTGGGAAATCTTCACAGTGCGCCTCGCCGGGACGTGGGTGTTCTTGTTATTCTTCGGACACGCCGGGTGGGTAAATTTTCAATGGCAGCCATTTTACCCGCCGCAATCGCTTTTTTTAAGCGAACGGTCATACTATTTGAGTTAATTCTTTAGAAATTCTTCATGCACAGCCACACCCCAGCCGGTTCTCCCGGGTTCGACCGCACGGTCTTTTTTGTCTCGGACGGCACCGGCATCACTGCCGAGACCTTCGGCCACTCGGTGCTGACCCAGTTTGACCTGCGTTTCCGCCAGATCCGCCTGCCCTTCATCGATTCGGCCGACAAGGCGCATGACGCGGTGCGCCGCATTAATGACACCTACACCGCCGAAGGCAAACGCCCCATCGTGTTCTCGACGCTGGTGCAGCAGGAACTGTCGGACATCGTGCGCGGGTCGACCGGCATGCACATGGACCTGATCCAGACCTTCGTGGATCCGCTGGAGCAGGAGCTGGGCATCAAGTCCACCCACACGGTCGGCCGCAGCCACAACATCGCCGACTCGCACGACTACAAAAACCGCATAGAGGCGATCAATTATTCGCTGGCACATGACGATGGCCAGTCTCACAAGAACCTGTCGAACGCGGACGTGATCCTGGTCGGCGTGTCGCGCTCGGGCAAGACCCCGACCAGCCTCTACATGGCGATGCAGTACGGGATCAAGGCAGCCAACTACCCGCTGATCCCCGAAGACTTCGAGCGCGGCCAGATCCCGAGCGGGCTGGCGCCGTTCCGCAACAAGATCTTCGGCCTGTCAATTGCGCCGGACCGCCTGTCGGAGGTGCGCAACGAGCGTCGTCCGGGCAGCAAGTATGCGTCGCTGGAAAACTGCCGCTATGAGGTCAACGAGGCCGAGCGCATGATGCAGCGCGAAGGCGTGCGCTGGGTGTCGACCACGGTCAAGTCGATCGAGGAGATCGCGACGATGATCCTGCAGGAACTGAAGCTGGACAAGCGAGCTTACTGAGCCGATCTGTATACCGCAACAGTGGCAAGCGCGGCGGTCGAAGGCCGCACCCGCAGCTTGCCTGACGCGACTGATTCGGCTCACCCCAGCGCGAACCGGCCAGTTCTGAGCAAGATCAAGCCCGACGCAGGAACGAGTGGCGGCAAGGCAATGACTCACGGAGGATAGACCTATCCGCGCGTGAGGTGCCTCATGGAGATCGCCATCATCGAGATCCTGCTGTGGCTGGGCTTCGGCCTGCTGCTATGGGTATTGCGCGAAAGCCTGAACGGGGTGGAAGTCGAATTGAAAGGGCCGCCACGGCACCGCCCCGACGCCACGCCGCTGCCGCCGGCCAGCAAGCCGCAACACCTGTTCGAACCCATCGGACGCTACGCTGACCGCATCATCCATGAGTTCGCCGTCATCGACGGTCGAGGCTACCGCTTCGAGTGCGTGTGCCCGCGACGCGACGCTTCTCGCCTCGAGCGCCACCAGCGCTGGGTGGCGCCGGGATTGGTCTATGGGGAATGTGCGCTGCCGCCGGAACTGCTGACGAAACAATCCGTCCGCTGATGCTGGCCATCAGAACCCGGACATCAGGCCTGCCGCGCCAGTTGCTGGCGACGCTGCTCGAACAGGCAGATCGCCACACTGGCCGCCACGTTCAATGATTCGACTTCAGGCTGCTGGGGAATGATCAGGCGGCGCGTGGCCAGGGCCAGCAAGTCAGGCGATACGCCACGTCCTTCCTGCCCGAACAGCCATGCGGCCGGCGCAGGCAATTCGGCGTCGTACAGGCTGGCATCGGCTTGCAGGCTGGTCGCCAGCACCGCCACCTTCGCTTCCCGTATCAAGGAGTGAAGCTCGACATCCTCGATGATGTCGAGCACGAAGTGCGCACCCATGCCGGCCCGCAGCACCTTTGGCGACCAGGCGGCCACGCTGCCCTGCCCGCAATAGACGCGCGGCACACCGGCAGCAGCGGCGGTACGCAGGATGGAACCGAGGTTGCCCGGATCTTGCAATCCGTCGAGCAGCACCGCAGTGCCGTCGAGGCGCGCGGCGGCCGCATCCGACAGCGGCGTGTCGACCACGAACAGCAGCGCTAAGCCATGCTCGACCTGCGACAGCGGCGCAAACAGCGCATCAGGCAGCACGATGCAGGCACCGCCCTCAACTGCGCAACGTTCGAACAGGGCCGCGACTTCGGGATGGCTGCGCGCGCCCTCGCCCGCAACGCACAGCGCCGGCAGGCCCCGATGCTGCAGCCAGGCCTCGCACAGATGCACGCCATCCAGCAGCGTGCGGCCAGCCTTGCGGCGCGTCTGTGCACTGGTGGCCAGCTGCCGCAGCTGCTTGTACTGCGGGTTGTCGCGCGAGGTGATGGTCTGGATCGCCATGCTTCCGTTCTTCAGTCAACCAGCAGCTGCCGCACCGGCGCATACGAACGGCGGTGCTCGGGGGTCACGCCATGCGCGCGCAGCCTGTCGAGGTGCAGCGCAGTCGGATAGCCCTTGTGCTGGTCGAAGCCATAGTCCGGGTATTGCGCATGCATCTGCACCAGCACGGCATCACGCGCGGTCTTGGCGAGAATGGAGGCGGCCGAAATCTCGGCTACCTTGTCATCGCCCTTCACGATGGCTTCGGTACGCACCGTGCAGACCGGACAGCGATTGCCATCGATCAGCGCCAGCGTCGGCGTGACGGCCAGCCCTTCGATCGCACGGCGCATCGCCAGCATCGTCGCCTGCAGGATGTTCAGTTCGTCGATCTCGGCCGCAGAGCACTGCGCAATCGACCAGGCCAGCGCATCGCGCTTGATGATCTCGGCCAGCGCATCGCGCCTGGCTTCAGGCAGCTTCTTGGAGTCACGCAAGCCCGCGATCGGGCGTTGCGGATCGAGGATCACGGCGGCCGCAAACACGGGCCCGGCCAGCGGACCGCGGCCGGCTTCATCGACGCCGCACACCAGTTCATCGACGGAATCGAACAGCAGGAAGGAAGCTTGCGGCTCGCTGCGCGGCTGGCGCGTTGCGTCCACACGCTTGCGCGCCCCGGCCGTCTTGCGCGCGACGACAGGTTTGCCCTCGTCGGCCGACTTGTGATCACCCGCCATCTCAGAGCTTGCCATGCTGCGACAGCAGCTCCATCACCGCATGCGCGCTTTGCGATGCGGTATTGCGCATCAGATCGTGATGCAGGTCGACGAAGCGGCGGCGCAGGCGCTGGCGGTTCTGGTCATTCGACAGCTGCGCCCACAGCGCCGACGACAGGCCGGCCGGCGTCGCGCGGTCTTGCAGCAGTTCCGGCACCAGGAATTCGCGCGCCATGATGTTGGGCAGGCCCACCCACGGTTGGTAAGCCATCAGCCGCAGGATTTGCCAGCTGAACGGATTCATCCGGTAGCTGATCACCATCGGCTTCTTGAACAGCGCCACTTCCAGCGTCGCCGTACCGCTGGCCACCAGCGCTGCATCACAAGCGGCCATCGCTTCATGCGAACGGCCGTCGAGGATGGTCATCGGCAGCTTGGTCAGCGGCGTACGCTTCAAGGCAGGCGCCTTGATCAACTGCTCGAAATACGCGCGCTGCATCTCGCCGGCCATCGGCACCAGGAAGTGCAGCTTGGGGTCCCGCTTGAGCAGCATCGCGGCCGTTTCCATGAACGCACGCGCGTTGTACTTCAGCTCAGACATGCGGCTGCCCGGCAGGATCGTAACGACACGCGCATCGCGGTCGACGCCCAGCGCATCGCGCGCCGCATCCTGGTCGGGGTCCATCGGTATCACCTCGGCCAGCGGATGGCCGACATAGGTGACCGGGATGCCGGCCTTCTGGTAGATCGCTTCCTCGAACGGGAAGATCACCATCATGTGCGATACCGCGCGCTTGATTTTCTTGATCCGGTTGCGTCGCCAGGCCCAGATCGACGGGCTGACGAAATGCAACGTCGGTATGCCGGATTCCTTGAGCGCCAGCTCGAGGTCGAGGTTGAAATCGGGCGCATCGACGCCGATGAAAGCCGCCGGCTTCTCGGCGATCAGGCTGTCGCGCAATTCATCGCGGAAGCCCTTGAGCTCGCGGTAGTGCTGCAGCACTTCGAACAGCCCGCGCACGGCGAGCTTGTCCATCGGGTAGTCGGACTCGAAGCCGTACTCGGCCATCGCCTTGCCGCCGATGCCGTGGATGCGCGCCTCCGGCAGCATCGGGCGCAGGCCCGACAGCAGGCGGCCGGCCAGCAGGTCGCCGGACGTCTCGCCGGCGACCATCGCCAGCGTCAGTGGCGACATGGGCTCAGCGGACGATGCCACGGGTCACGCCGTCAAGGAAGTCGCGCAGCAGCTTCAGGTGCGCTGCGCTGTCAGGATCGCCCTGCTCTTCAGCCGCGATCGCAGCCTTGGCTTCGTCGAGCGTCAGGCCCGACTTGTAGAGCAGCTTGTACGCATTGCGCAAGGCACCGATGGCTTCGCGCGTGAAGCCGCGGCGCTTCAGGCCTTCGATGTTGATGCCATGCGGCGCGGCCGGATTGCCGTTGAGGATCACGTACGGCGGCACATCCTGCGTAATGCTGGAGAACATGCCCACCATCGCATGCGCGCCGATCTTGCAGAACTGGTGCACGCCCGAATGGCCGCCCATGATCGCCCAGTCGCCGACGTGCACATGGCCCGCCAGCTGCGCATTGTTGGCGAAGATGGTGTGGTTGCCGATCTGGCAGTCATGCGCGAGGTGCACATAGGCCATGACCCAGTTGTCGTTGCCGAGCCTGGTCACGCCCACGTCCTGCGTGGTGCCGCGGTTGAAGGTGCAGAATTCGCGCACGGTGTTGCGGTCGCCAATCTCGAGACGCGTCGGCTCGCCGGCGTATTTCTTGTCCTGCGGCGCCGCGCCGATCGACGAGAACTGGAAGAACTCGTTATCGCGGCCGATGGTCGTGTGACCTTCGATCACGACATGCGGACCGACCTTGGTGCCCGCGCCGATGACGACGTCCGGCCCGATGATGCTGTAAGCGCCGACCTCGACCGTGCTGTCGAGATGCGCCTTGAAATCGACCTGCGCGGTCGGATGGATGTTGGCCATGGCGTGGTTCCGGCTTCCTGCTTAATCTGCGGCAGTGGCGGCTGCCGGCTCGGCGATCGAGCGCATCGTGCACATCAGTTCGCCTTCGACGGCCAACTGGCCATCGACCGTGGCGCTGGCCTTGAACTTCCAGATGCCGCGCGACTGGCGCAGGATCTCGACCTGCATCTTCAACTGGTCACCCGGCTCGACCGGGCGCTTGAAGCGCGCGCCATCGATGCCGACGAAATAGACGACCGCATTGTCATCCGGCTTCTGGCCCATGGTCAGGAAGGCCAGCAGCGCGGCGCTCTGCGCCAGCGCCTCGATCATCAGCACGCCCGGCATCACCGGCTTGTGCGGGAAGTGGCCGTTGAAGAATTCTTCGTTGATGGTGACATTCTTGATCGTCGTGATCTGCTTGCCGGCTTCCCAGTCGAGCACGCGATCGACCAGCAACAGCGGATAACGGTGCGGCAGGTATTCCTTGATCTGGTTGA
>JACCDQ010347250.1_pt1 | contig 10398 bp, 7 predicted proteins | sample 7446031 | NCBI WGS metagenome assembly JACCDQ01 (sample SAMN15323442, study PRJNA562643) | freshwater metagenome | isolation source: river surface water | place: USA:Blue River Watershed | collected 2017-08-17
ACTTATCCAAGTACCCACGGAGTTTTTGAGGAAAGCATCATTGATATATGTGCCATGATCCACGAATTTGGTGGACAAGTTTACATGGATGGAGCCAATATGAATGCGCAGGTGGGATTAACATCTCCTGCCCGTATTGGTGCTGACGTATGTCACTTAAACCTACATAAAACTTTCTGTATCCCTCACGGAGGTGGTGGCCCAGGCATGGGACCTATCGGCGTGGCACCACAATTGGTACCATTCCTTCCAGGTCACGTGATTACAGATTCGGTTGAAGCACCCGCACATGGAGCGGTATCGGCTGCGCCAGTTGGCTCAGCTTCTATCCTCGCTATTTCATACGCATACATTGCCATGATGGGTGGAGAAGGATTAACGATGGCAACTAAAACGGCTATTTTAAATGCCAACTACATCAAAGCGCGTTTAGAGAAAGAATTCCCAATCTTGTACACAGGTTCCCAAGGACGTTGTGCACATGAGATGATTGTGGACTGTCGGCCATTTAAAATCTCCGCTGCTGTCGAAGCAGAGGACATCGCGAAGCGCTTGATGGACTACGGATTCCATGCACCTACCCTATCCTTCCCGGTAGCAGGTACGTTGATGATTGAGCCTACGGAATCGGAAAGCAAAGAAGAACTAGATCGCTTCTGCGATGCGCTTTTAGCAATCCGCTCAGAAATCCGCGCGATTGAGGAAGGCCGTGTTGAAAAGACAAATAACTTATTGAAAAATGCGCCACATACGCAAACACGTGTGATGGCAGCTGATTGGGATAAGGCATATACACGTGAAGAAGCGGTTTTCCCACTTCCGTATGTGAAAGCGAATAAATTCTGGCCAACGGTTTCACGAATTGATTCAGCTTATGGTGACCGTAATTTGGTTTGCGCATGCGAACCTGTTTCGAGTTACGCTTAAGAATTGGACGAAATAGATTTTAAATCCCTCTGGAGTAATTCAGGGGGATTTTTGTTGATAATTTATATAGTATGCTTGCATAACATTTTGTTTTTTCGGTATATTTACCGTGTTAGATTAAATACATTCTCAACCACGTTAACATGAATCGTTCCATTAAACGCGTAGCCATCCTTGGCTCAGGAATTATGGGCTCTCGCATTGCCTGTCATTTCGCAAACATTGGCGTTCAGGTATTGCTTTTGGACATCGCTCCCAAAGAACTGAACCCAGAGGAACAAGCAAAAGGCCTTAGCCTGGAGCACCCATCCGTGAAAAACCGGATCGTCAATACGGCATTTCAACAAACTATACAGGCAAAGCCCGCATCGCTTTATAGCAGCGGCTTTGCCAAAAACATCAAACTGGGCAACTTCGACGATAACCTGTCGGAAATTGCTCAAGTAGACTGGATTATGGAAGTCGTCGTGGAAAATTTAGCGATCAAAAAATCGCTTTATGATCGCGTCGAGCAATTCCGCAAACCAGGTACTCTAATCACCTCGAACACCTCTGGCATCCCGATTCACTTGATGGCCGATGGTCGTTCAGATGATTTCCAAAACCACTTCTGCGGGACACACTTTTTCAACCCGCCGCGCTACTTACGCTTGTTGGAAATTATCCCAACCCCAAAAACGGATCCCAAAATCATCGAATTCCTCATGCATTTCGGTGAAACCCAATTGGGCAAAACAACCGTATTGTGTAAAGATACCCCGGCATTTATCGCGAACCGCATCGGCGTTTATTCGATGATGCAAACCATGAAAGTGGTGGAAGAACTAGGCTTGACAGTAGAGCAAGTGGATAAGTTGACATCGAAAGTGGTAGGCCGACCGAAATCTGGAACCTTCCGTTTATCGGACGTCGTAGGTTTAGATACCACAGTTCATGTAGCAAACAATTTGAAGCAAGCATTAACAACTGATGAGAGCCTTTCGATTTTCGAATTGCCTACCATGCTTCATAAGCTAATGGAAAATAAATGGCTAGGCGATAAGACTGGCCAAGGATTTTATAAGAAGACCAAAGAAGGTGGCAAGACCGTCATTTTAAGTTTAGATCTTCAAACATTTGAATATCGTCCGTCACAAAAGGTTTCCTTCGAAACCTTAGAGCGCACCAAGGCCATTGACAAATTAGCCGATCGCTTCGCAGTATTGTTGGCTGGAAAAGACTTGGCAGGTGAATTCTATCGCAAGACGTTCTTAGATGGTTTCCGCTATGCTTCCCTGCGTGTCCCAGAAATTGCAGATGATTTTGTCAAAATTGACCAAGCAATCTGCGCGGGCTTCGGTTGGGAAATGGGCATTTTCGAAACCTGGGATGCCATCGGCGTCCAGGCAGGAATTGATCTCATGGCAGCGGAGGGAATCCAACCAGCGGCTTGGGTAACAGAGATGTTAAACGCTGGCCATGCAACATTCTATCGTGTGGAAAACGGCGAACGTCAATACTATGACATTCATACAAAAAAATACCTAACCATTCCGGGTGCTGAAAAGCAGATCAATCTGCAAATTTTAAAACCAACGAAAACCATTTACAAAAACGACGATGCGAGCATCATCGATATTGGCGATGGTATCATCAACTTGGAATTCCATTCGAAGATGAATACGATGGGCCAAGGTGTTCTGGAAGGAATCCAGAAAGCGATAGATTTGGCCGAAAAAGATTACCGAGGTTTGGTCATTGGAAACGAAGGCGTTGAGGCATTCTCGGCGGGAGCGAATTTGGGCATGTTGTTTATGTATGCAGCCCAACAAGAATTTGATGAAGTCAATCAAATGATTGCCATCTTCCAAAAAACCATGATGCGCGTGCGTTACTCATCCATCCCGGTGGTGGTGGCTCCGCATACATTAGCGTTAGGAGGCGGAACGGAAATCAACTTACATGCTGACAAAATCGTAGCCCATGCTGAATTATACATGGGATTGGTGGAAGTTGGCGTTGGTTTAATTCCAGCCGGTGGAGGAACCAAAGAAATGGCTTTACGTATGGGCGATGCTCGTCGGAAAGGCGACGTAGAACTCAACCGTTTGCAGGAAGCATTCATGAACATTGCCACAGCGCGCGTGAGTACATCGGCGTATGAAGCTCTGGAAATGAACTACTTACGAAAAGAAGATCGCATTGTTTTGAATCGTAGCCAATTGATTTCGGAAGCGAAAAAAGAGGCGATTGCTTTGGCAGAAGCAGGCTACGTGCAGCAGCAGCCACGCAGCGATGTTTGGGTAGAAGGAAAGCAAGGTTTGGCTTTATTTAAAGCAGGTATTCAAGGCATGTTGATGGGTAAATACATCTCCGAACACGATGCCTTAATCGCCAATAAATTAGCTTATGCTATCTGTGGAGGTGATTTAGATATCCCACAAATGGTGACCGAAGATTACTTAATCGATCTAGAGCGCGAGGCATTCTTGTCGCTTTCAGGAGAACGCAAAACATTGGAACGAATCAGTAGCTTATTAAATGGAGGTAAACCTTTAAGAAATTAATCATGAACGCATATATCATAGCAGGTTACCGCACAGCGGTGGCAAAAGCAAACAAAGGTGGATTTAGAACCATGCGACCAGATGATTTGGCGGCAGAGGTGATCAAACATTTAATGGCGCAAGTTCCTTCGGTGGACCCAGCTTTGGTGGAAGATTTAATCGTAGGTAATGCGATTCCGGAAGCAGAGCAAGGCATGCAGATGGCTCGTTATATTTCGTTGTTATCACTGCCAAAGAGTGTACCCGGTTTTATCATCAACCGGTATTGCGGATCAGGTTTGGAAGCCATTGCATTGGCCTCATCTAAAGTTGCTGCAGGCATTGCGGATTGTATCATTGCTGGCGGAACTGAATCCATGAGCATGTTGCCCATGATGGGCCACAAAACCGTATTGAATTACAACATCGCTTCGGAGCATCCTGATTATTACATCGGCATGGGATTAACCGCTGAAGAGGTGGCGAAGAAATATGAAATTACGCGCGATGATCAAGATGCGTTCGCATTGGCATCTCACCAAAAAGCCCTAGCCGCGCAAGCAGCAGGAAATTTTGATGCATCCATCGTGCCCATCCACGTATCTGAAAATTACTTCGATGCAGCTACTGGCAAGAAGCAAACCAGAACTTGGACCGTATCTAAAGATGAAGGTCCACGTGCCGATACCACCATCGAAGCATTAGGTAAACTGAAGCCTGTTTTCGCCATGGGTGGAACAGTAACTGCAGGAAATGCATCCCAAACTTCTGACGGAGCGGCTTTTGTTTTAGTCGTTTCCGAAGCATTTGTAAAACAACATAAATTGGAACCCATTGCGCGCATGGTAACGTATGCAACCGCAGGTGTCGAACCAAGTTTAATGGGTATCGGTCCAGTAGAGGCGATTCCATTGGCTTTGAAAAAAGCAGGATTGCAATTGAAAGACATCCAACAAATCGAATTGAATGAGGCATTTGCAGCACAATCTCTGGCAGTAATCAAGACTTTGGGAATTGACCCAAGCATTGTCAATGTGAACGGTGGCGCGATTGCACTGGGACATCCACTGGGATGTTCAGGCGCAAAATTGTCCATCCAATTATTCGACGAAATGAAACGTCGTAACCAAAAATACGGTATGGTGACAGCCTGTGTGGGCGGTGGCCAGGGCGTTGCTGGAATTTACGAACGACTTTAATACGGTAGAGGCGCGATGAAAATCAGGTTGAGACGCGAAGCGAATCATGTAGAGACGCGATACCTCGCGTCTTAAAATATTAGACGCGAAGTATCGCGTCTCTACACAAATAAAAACAGAAGCGAGGTATCGCATCTTTATCATACCGCGCACATCATCAACAAATGACATCAACTGATTACATCCGCCTAGAATCTAAATACGGTGCCCATAATTACCATCCCATTCCCGTCGTGCTGACAAAAGGCCTAGGCGTGCATGTTTGGGATGTCGAAGGCAAAAAATACTTCGATTTCCTATCTGCCTACAGTGCGGTTAATCAAGGACATTGCCATCCCCGTTTAATTCAAGCCATCACCGAGCAAGCCCAAAAACTCACCTTGAGTTCGCGTGCTTTTCACAATGACCAATTGGGAATTACAGAAAAAAAGCTTGCTGAAAAGTTTGGCTACCAGAAGGTTCTGTTGATGAATACCGGCGTCGAAGCTGGAGAATCAGCCATCAAATTAGCTCGAAAATGGGCCTATGAGGTCAAGGGCATTCCAACGAATCAAGCCCAAATCATCGTAGCGGAAGGTAACTTTTGGGGCAGAACCATCGCCGCAATTTCCTCCTCAACCGATCCAAGTAGCTACCATAATTTCGGGCCTTTTGCACCTGGATTTATCAAAATACCTTATAACGATTTAGCGGCTCTTGAAGAAAAACTGAAAGATCCCAACGTGGCTGCCTATATGGTAGAACCCATTCAAGGCGAAGCCGGTGTAATGCTTCCAGATCCCGGTTATTTGAAAAAAGCCGCAGATCTTTGCAAAAAACATCGCGTATTGTTTATCGCCGATGAAATCCAAACTGGCCTAGGCAGAACAGGGGCCTGGCTGGCATGTCACCACGAATTAGTCCACCCCGATATACTACTTTTGGGTAAAGCATTGTCCGGTGGATTCATGCCCGTTTCAGCTGTATTATGCAGCGACGAAATCATGTTGACCATCAAACCCGGCGAACATGGTTCTACATTTGGTGGCAATCCTTTAGCATGTGCCGTGGCCAATGTGGCCATCGACATTTTAGAAGACGAAGACTTGATTGGAAATGCAGAAAAGCGGGGCCAACAACTCATGCAGTTCCTCCAAACATTGAAGGCTAAAACTGCCCTTATTCGTCAAGTACGTGGAAAAGGATTATTATGTGCCATTGAAATCAATACGGATGAGGATAGCCCCGTGGCTTGGGAAATTTGCATGGATTTTATGCGTGCAGGCCTTTTGGCAAAACCTACTCACGGAAACAAAATCCGTTTGGCGCCACCTTTGACCATAACGAAAACCGAAATGGATCAAGCCTGTGAAATTATTGAAAAAGTATTTTTGGGATATTAACGTACTTCGAAACAACGCATCGAAATACCTCCGTATACAAGCTGCTCAAAGGTCGTATGGACTTGCTCATCTTCACGAGCTAAGGCCAAGCTGTACAACAATGGTATGTAGTGATCCGGCGTAGGAACCGCATAGCGACCGCCCGGAGCTCGTTCGTAATCCAGGAGCCCCTCTACATTTTTATCGGCAATTAATTTCGCCGACCACACATCAAATTCCTGTGCCCATTCATAGCCAAAGTTCTCTTGACCCGAGCTCAAATTAGGTATGCTGGCTTGTAAATTGTGCACAATATTGCCACTACCCATAATCAGCACCCCTTTTTCACGCAAAAACTGTAATTCACGAGCAAGTGAAATATGGTAGGCTAAAGGCCTCGAATAATCGATTGATAACTCAAAACAAGGAATATTATGTTGCGGGAATAGGTGACACAAAACCGTCCAAGCACCATGGTCTAAACCCCACTCGGTGGTTGGCTGTACAGACTTTACCTCATCAGCCAAAGCCGAAGCAAAAAATGGACTACCCGGTGCCGGATATTGGTATTGATGTAATTCGCGTGGAAATCCCCCAAAATCATGTATCGTTTCGGGGTTCGGTGAAGCTTGCACGAATGAGCCTCCGCGGGTTAACCAATGCGCTGAAACTACTAATACAGCTTGAGGCGGGGCGATAGAAGCCCCCAATTGATTCAATGATTGCGTAAATGGATTGTCCATTAACGCATTCATCGGACTGCCATGCCCGATAAACCAAACGGGCTGACGATCCGATGAACGTAATTCAATAGGTAAAATCGACATATTAGCGATTCATAGAAACCAAGAACTCTTCGTTGTTACGCGTACCTTTCATTTGCTGTTGCAAGAATTCCATGGCCTCTACTGAGTTCATGTCTGACATATGCTTGCGCAAAATCCAAACGCGTTGCAATACCGCTGGATCCATCAATAGATCCTCGCGACGCGTACCTGAAGCCGTTACATCAATCGAAGGATAAATACGGCGGTTGGCCAATTTACGATCCAATTGTAATTCCATGTTACCGGTACCTTTGAATTCTTCAAAGATAACCTCATCCATTTTCGAACCTGTTTCAATCAAGGCTGTAGCGATGATGGTTAATGAACCACCATTCTCTACATTACGGGCCGCACCGAAGAAACGTTTGGGTTTGTGTAAGGCATTGGCATCCACACCCCCAGATAAAATCTTACCTGAAGAAGGAACCACTGTATTGTAAGCACGCGCTAAACGCGTAATTGAATCTAATAAAATCACGACATCGTGACCACATTCCACCATACGTTTTGCTTTCTCCAAAACCAGGTTAGCCACTTTCACGTGACGCTCTGCTTGCTCATCAAAGGTAGATGAAATCACCTCAGCACGTACCGAACGCTGCATATCCGTTACCTCCTCAGGACGTTCATCGATCAATAAAATGATCAAATATACCTCGGGGTGATTACGCGAAATTGCGTTTGCGATGTCTTTTAATAAGACCGTTTTACCCGTTTTCGGTTGGGCTACGATCATACCCCTTTGGCCTTTACCAATCGGAGCAAACAAGTCCAAAATACGTGTCGAATAATTATCCGCTGTCGAAGACAAGTTTAATTTCTCCTCGGGAAATAATGGTGTTAAATATTCAAAGTTGATCCGATCGCGAATCTCATCTGTAGTTTTTCCATTCACTGATTCCACTTTCAACAAAGCGAAATACTTCTCCCCTTCTTTCGGTGGACGAATCTTTCCTAAAATGGTATCACCGGTCTTCAAACCAAACATTTTGATTTGAGAAGGAGACACATAAATATCATCTGGTGAAGCTAAATAGTTGTAATCCGATGAACGCATGAAACCGTATCCGCCTTCTTGCATGATTTCCAATACCCCTTCATTATCAATTAAGCCATCCAATTCTTTGATAACTTGATTGTAATTATTGCGATGTTGACGGTGTTGATGCTGAGGCTGTTGAGCTGGCGCATCTTCCTTCGGCAAGGTGTTCAAATCAACCGGTGCGTCCGTTGGCGATACTTTGTCGGCTGCCAAAGGTGCATCGCTAGTTACAAAAGAAGTATCCACTTCTTCGGGCTCGATAATCCCTTCTATTTCAATAGGAGCTTCGTATGATTCAGATTTGCCTTTGCGCGGACGAATATTTTTAGCTGGTTTGGGTGCTTCAGCAACAGGTGCAGCTTCTTCAATCGATGGTGCAGCCGCTTCGCCCATTGGCAAAAGGGGTGCGTTATCTTCGTTTGATTTTTGAATGCGTTGACGCTTAGGACGTTCGGCGGAATTTGAGGATTCTTTATTATCCATAAATGGGGTAAATGATGTTCTTTTTTGATTGATCAATCCTCATTGAATCGCAAAATTCTGTACCGAATTTGTTTGGCAAAGAGCTAATAAAAGAGGGATTGTCTAATTTGAAGCGTTCTCGTATCGAAACGCTCTGCAATACTACGTGCTAAGTATTAGATTGTCAAGCATTTTCTTTTGTTTTTACACCAAAGCCCGATTATTTCGTATTTTTACGACCAATCTAGGTCATGAAATCAGCTAACGAACTCCTAATCACGCAATTGAATGAACGTAAAGCCGCTGGCTTATTGCGTGAAACCAAACGTGTAGATGATCTGATCGATTTTTGTTCTAATGATTATTTAGGACTCGCACGCAACCAAGAACTCGCTGCAGTGATGGCGAAAGATTTTTCAACTTGGAAGCAAAAACAAGCCGTGGGACAAGCGATTAATGGGTCAACAGGTTCACGCCTAATTTCAGGACATAGTGAACGCGTTGAACTTTTTGAAAATCAATGCGCTGCTATGCATCATGCGGAAGCCGCTTTATTGTTTAGCTCGGGGTATGAGGCCAACTTAGGTTTGATTTCTGCCGTGGCACAAAAAGAACATGTGATCTTTTGTGACAAATTATTACATGCTAGTTTAATTGATGGTTTACGATTAAGTGCTGCAGAAAGAAGAATTTTCAAGCATAATGATTTGGATGATTTAGTGCATTTATTGGAGCAATATCCCACTTCTACCACCAAATGGGTCGTCGTCGAATCTATTTATTCGATGGATGGCGATATGGCTCCGCTAAAGAAATTGATTGCGCTTCGAGAAAAATATTCGTTTGAATTAATTGTGGACGAGGCACATGCAGGCGGATTATATGGTCCACAAGGAGCAGGATTAGGTGCGACCTACCCTGAAATATTCGCACGTGTGGTCACTTTTGGGAAAGCTTGGGGAAATGCGGGTGCGGTTGTTTTGGGATCAGATATTTTAAAACAATACTTGATCAATTTTGCCCGACCATTTATTTATTCCACGGCTCCTACGCCGGAACATATTCAGCATTTATTGACCGTCATGCAGTTTGTCCAGCAGGCTGACCATGAGCGTCAAAGATTACAAAACAACATTCATTATTTTAGATCAAACATACAATCCAATTATTGGGGGCCGAGTGAAACTGCCATCCAAACCTTTTTTGTCACAGGAAATGAGGCGGTTCGAGCTAAAGCAACCAAAGCACAAAAGGCAGGATTTGCCGTAAAACCGATCGTTTACCCAACCGTAGCAAAAGGGAAAGAACGCATTCGAATTACCCTAACGTCACAAACGAAAGAAACAGATATGTTGGCCCTCATCCAAAACTTAGAATCAAATGCCTAAGCAATTTATCATCGCAGGTATCGGTACGGAAATTGGCAAAACTGTATGTTCAGCCATTATTACTAAGGCGCTTCAGGCTGATTATTGGAAGCCGGTACAAGCAGGAAATTTAACAGATGGGGATGCTTATTGGGTCCAACAATGGGTTCCGGGAACACAGGTTTTTCCGTCAACTTACGCCTTGAATCACCCACTTTCACCACATACAGCGGCTGAGCTTGATGGGGTCAGCATTGAAATTGGTGCATTTTTCTTACCAGAGACGACTAATAATCTAGTGATTGAATTAGCGGGGGGAATTATGGTTCCATTGAATAATGAACAGACCAATTTAGACTTGATTCAGCATCTGGGCTTACCGGTAATTTTGGTCAGCAAAAACTACTTAGGTAGCATCAATCATACCTTATTAACCTACGAAATATTAAAATCCCGAAACATTTCAATGGCGGGAATTATCTTTAATGGGCCAACAAATACTTCGGGTGAGGCGTTTATAATAAAGCATACTGGACTTCCAGTTATGTTACGCGTCAACGAAGAATCAGAAATTAACTCAAGTATTATTAATCAATATGCCGAATCATTCTCTTGCTAATTTAGCGCAACGTGATGCCGCTGTTATTTGGCATCCGTTTACTCAGCATCAAATCGAGCCCATTTCGAT
>JACCDQ011231122.1_pt1 | contig 10398 bp, 8 predicted proteins | sample 7446031 | NCBI WGS metagenome assembly JACCDQ01 (sample SAMN15323442, study PRJNA562643) | freshwater metagenome | isolation source: river surface water | place: USA:Blue River Watershed | collected 2017-08-17
ACCTACACCGGCCTGTTCACGCCCATCCGCGAGCTGTTCGCCGAGGTGCCGACCGCGCGCGAACGCGGCTACGGCCCGGGCCGCTTCAGCTTCAACGTCTCGGGCGGGCGCTGCGAGTCCTGCCAGGGCGACGGCGTGCTGAAGGTCGAGATGCACTTCCTGCCCGACGTCTACGTGCCCTGCGACGTCTGCCACGGCAAGCGCTACAACCGCGAGACGCTCGAGGTCCTCTACAAGGGCAAGAACATCACCGAGGTGCTGGCCCTGACGGTCGAGGACGCGCACGCCTACTTCAGCGCCGTGCCGGCCATCGCCCGCAAGCTGCAGACGCTGCTGGACGTGGGCCTGGGCTACATCCAGCTGGGGCAGGCGGCGACCACGCTGTCGGGCGGCGAGGCGCAGCGCGTCAAGCTCGCGCTCGAACTGAGCAAGCGCGACACCGGCCGCACGCTCTACATCCTGGACGAGCCGACCACCGGCCTGCACTTCCACGACATCGAGCTGCTGCTCAAGGTGCTGCACCAGCTGCGCGACGCGGGCAACACGATCGTGGTGATCGAGCACAACCTCGACGTCATCAAGACCGCCGACTGGCTGCTCGACATGGGCCCGGAAGGCGGCTCCGGCGGTGGACGCCTGCTGTGCGCCGGCCCGCCCGAGGCCATCGCCGCCTGCGCGGAAAGCCACACCGGGCGTTTCCTCAAGCCGCTGCTCGAACGGCGTTGACGCTCAACCGCCGTTGATGCCCGCGTGCAGCGGGCTCAATGCCCGCCCGGCCGGAACTCGGTGACGACCTGGGCGAGCCGCGCCCGCACCTCATCGTCGGGCGCGACGCTGCGGGCGGCGGCCCAGTCGATCAGGGCCTCGACGTCGTCGCCGCGCTGCGCGTCCAGCCGGGCGATGCGCAGGCGCTCGAAGCGCGTGGGCAAGGTCGCGTCGGCGTCGGCCAGCAGTTCCTCGTAGAGCTTCTCGCCCGGGCGCAGGCCGCTGAAGGCGATCGGGATGTCCTCGGGCGCATGACCGCTCATGCGGATCAGGTCGCGCGCGAGGTCGACGATGCGCACCGGCTCACCCATGTCGAGCACGAACACCTGCCCGCCTTCGCCGATCGCGGCGGCCTGCACCACCAGCCGCGCGGCTTCCGGGATCGTCATGAAGAAACGCGTGATGTCCGGGTGCGTCACCGTCACCGGCCCGCCGCGCGCGATCTGTTCCTTGAACTTCGGGATCACGCTGCCCGACGAGCCCAGCACGTTGCCGAAGCGCACCGCCATCAGCCGCGTGCGCCAGCCGTGCGAGGCCGCCTGCGCGGCCAGCCGCGACACCACCATCTCGGCCGCGCGCTTGGTCGCGCCCATCACGTTGGTCGGGTTGACGGCCTTGTCGGTCGAGATCAGCACGAAGCGTTCGGCGCCCGCCTCGCACGCTGCCTGCGCCGCACGCCAGGTGCCGAGCAGGTTGTTGCGCAGCGCCGAGAAGGCGTTCTCGTCCTCCATCAGCGGCACGTGCTTGTAGGCCGCCGCATGGAAGACGACCTGCGGGCGATGCCGCGCGAAGGTCTCGCGCAGGTGCTCGGCATCGCGCACGTCGCCGACCAGCCGCACCAGCGGGATGTGGCCGAACTGCTCGCCCAGTTCCTGCTCGATGCGGTAGAGCGCGAACTCGCTCAGCTCGTAGAGCACCAGCCGGCGCGGCCCGTAGCGCGCGACCTGGCGGCACAGCTCCGAGCCGATCGAGCCGCCCGCGCCGGTGATCAGCACGACCTTGCCCGACAGCGCCTCGGAGATGCCGCCCTCGTCGAGCTGCACCGGCTCGCGGCCGAGCAGGTCTTCGGGCTCGATGTCGCGCACCGAGCTCAGCGTGCGGCCCTCGCGCAGCTCGGCCGCGCTCGGCACCGTGACGACGGGCAGGCGGGTGGCCGATGCCAGGTCCAGCGCGCGGCGGCGCTCGCCCGGCGTGGCCGATGGCATCGCGACGATCAGGTGGGTGATGTCGTGGCGCTGGGCCCAGCGGTCGGCGCTGTCCAGCGGACCCAGCACGGGCACGTTGCCCACGCGGGTGCCCAGCCGCGCCGGGTCGTCGTCGAGCAGGCCCACGACGCGCCAGCCCTGGTGCTGGATGCCGGCGATAAGCAGCCGTGCCGCATCGCCCGCGCCCATCACCAGCGCGCGCCGATGTTCGACGTCGCGGCCGTTCAGGCGCGAGCGTAGGTGCTCGTAGACCATGCGGTAGCCGATGCGGATCATCGCCAGCCCCATCAGCGTGACGACCGGGTGCAGCGCCAGCACGGCGCGCGGCACCTCGACCAGCTGGGCCATCAGCACGCCGGTGGCGCCGACCAGGCCGGCGATGCCGCAGGCCAGCGTCAGCCGCTGGACCTCGCCGAAGCCGGAGAAGCGCCACATGCCCTTGGGCACCCGCAGCACCAGGAAGACGCCGGCATAGAGCAGCACCAGCGCGGTCATCACCCAGACGTCGTAATCCGGGCGGGCGCTGTGCCAGCGCTCGAAGCCGAGCCGGAACAGGTAGGTGACATGCCAGCACACCGCGACGACGGCGGCATCGCAGGCCAGCACCAGCGCCTCGCGGTGCGGGCGCAGGCGGCTCAGCAGGTCATCGAGGGCGTTCCAGATCATCGGCGGCAGTCGGGTGTGCAGGGGGCGGCCGGGTGTCCAGCGGCGGGGGCGCGGCGCGCCGCCCGATGATGCGGCCCAGCAGGATCGCGGCGGTGCGGCCGACGATGCGCAGGTCCGTCAGCAGGCCGGCGTGGTCGACGTAGCGGGCCTGCAGCGCGAGCTTGATCGGCAGGATCTCGTCGATGTAGGTGCGCTCCGGATCGGCCGATCGCGCCAGCCAGTCGGACTCGTCGCGGAAGTCGAGCGAACAGTCGTCGGTGATGCCCGGCTTGACCGACAGCACCTTCGCGCGCAGCGCCTCGGGGTAGTGCGCGACGTAGCGCGGCACCTCCGGACGCGGGCCGACGATGCTCATGACGCCGCGCCAGACGTCGATCAGCTGCGCCAGCTCGTCCCACTTGCTGTGGCGCAGGAAGCGGCCCACGCGGGTGATGCGGGCGTCGTCGCCAACGGTCAGCGGCAGGCCGCTGCCTGGCGGCGCATGCGCCATCGTGCGGAACTTGTGGATGCGGAAGACGCGACCGCCGCGTCCGACCCGCTCCTGTCGGTAGAACACCGGCCCGGGCGAGTCGAGCCGCACGGCCACGGCCACGGCCAGCAGCAGCGGCGACAGCAGCAGCAGCGCGGCGCTGGCCACGCTCAGGTCGAAGGCCCGCTTGAGCAGGCGTGGGCCCAGCGCGCTCAACGCCGTCAACCGGGTCAACGTCCGAAGGCACGGCGCAGCGAGCGCACCACGCGGTCGACGTCAGCCTCGCCCATGCGGGTGTAGAGCGGCAGGCTCAGCATGCGTTCGTAGGCATGCTGGCTGTGCGGGAAGTCGGCCGCCTTCAGGTCGTAGCGCTCGCGCCAGTAGGGGTGCAGGTGCAGGGGGATGTAGTGCACGCTGCAGCCGATGCCGTCGGCGTAGAGCGCCTCGATCAGCGCGTCACGGCCGATCGGGGCGTCGTCGGCCAGACGCACGACATAGAGATGCCACGCGTGCAGCTCGCCGGCGGCCGGCTGCGGCGGCCGCACGATCGGCAGGTCGGCCAGCAGCGCGTCGTACTGGGCCGCCAGCGCGGTGCGGCGCTGCTGGAAGCCGTGTGCCCGCTTCAGCTGGTGCAGGCCCAGCGCGGCGGCGATGTCCGTCAGGTTGTACTTGAAGCCGGGCGCGACGATCTCGTAGTACCAGCTCGGCACCTTGGCGGTGAAGCGGTCGAAGGCATCGCGGTTGATGCCGTGCAGGCGCATGACCCGGGCCCGTGCGGCGATGGCCGCATCGCGCGTGACCAGCATGCCGCCCTCGCCGGTCGTGATGGTCTTGTTGGCATAGAAGCTGAACACCGTCGCGTCGCTGGCCAGCGTGCCGACCAGCGCGCCGCCAACCGTCGTCGGCAGGGCATGGGCGGCGTCTTCCAGCACCTTCAGGCCATGCCGGCGCGCCAGCGCCAGCAAGGCCGGCATGTCGGCGGCCAGGCCGGCGTAGTGGACGGGGATCAGCGCCCGGGTACGCGGCGTGATCGCCGCCTCGATCGCGGCGACGTCGATGTTCAGCGTGGCCGGGTCGATGTCGACCAGCTTCACGTCCGCGCCGAGGTAGCGCACCACCTCGGCCGTCGCGGTGAAGGTGTGGGTGGTCGTGATGACCTCGTCGCCCGGGCCGATGCCCATGGCCTCCAGCGCGAGGTGCAGGCCGGCGGTGGCGCTGTTGACGGCGATGCAGTGGATCTCGCGCGCATCGCCGCCGCGATCCCCGGCGGCCAGGAAGGCCGCGAAGTCCTGCTCGAAGCGCCGCGCCTTCGGCCCGGTCGTGACCCAGCCGGACTTCAGCGTGTCGATGACCTCGGCGATCTCCTCGTCCCCGATCTCGGGCAGGGCGAAGGGCAGGAAGTTCTGGGGGGCGGCCGTCATCGCGCGATTTTATCGACCGCACCCTGCGCGACGCCCGCTCGAAGGACGTGGCTCAGAGGATGCCGGCCCAGCTGCGGGTGAGCGTCGATTCGACCGTGCCGTCGCCGGTGGTGTCCACGTCCAGCCGGACCTGTGTGGCGTCGATCACCGTCAGCGTCGCCTTGCTGCCGTTGCTGCCCAGCGCGATGGCCACGCCGGCGGACGGGAACCGCGCACCGGCCGCCGTCGTGAACGGCGTGGTGGTGCTGAAGACGACCGACCGGTTGCCCAGCCGCGACGAGGTCAGCGTGCCGCCGTAGGTCGCCGCCAGCGCGCCGGCCGTCAGCACCAGGTCGGCGCGGTAGCCGTGCAGCAGATAGGTCCGGGCGCTGGCGCCGGACGGCGTCACGCTCAGGGCCAAGGCCGAGGTGCTGACCTCGTCGCTGCCGGTGTCCGTGGCACTGCGGCTGGCGCGCAGGCTCAGCAGCCCGTTGGCCTGCAGCCGGACCTGCCCGTCATCGGCCGAGAAGTTGGTCATGAGCAGCCTCGCGTCGAGGGTGTAGCTGCCGCTGGCCACGCTGCCCGTGGGCACGGCGTTCAGGCCCAGCACCAGCCGGCCGTTGAACGTGTAGCCCGATTGCACGCACTGGTTGAAGTCCAGCGTGGCGTTCTCGCCGACCTGGTCGAGCACGCCGTTGCCGCCGGCCCCCAGGGCCACGTCGACGGTGCCGCCGCCAGCGCACAGGACCGTGCCGCTGGCCAGGGCGCCCACCAGCGTCGCCACCGACGACTGGCTGGCGAACTGCACGGCGCCCTGCACCGCGTCGATCGCGACATCCTGGTAGTTGGCGGTGCCCACCGAGAGTCGCTCGCCCATGGCCGGCACCGCCGGCGTGCCGCTGCCCGACGAGGTGTCGGCGCCGCCCCCGCAGGCGACCAAAGCCGTCAGGGTCATCCACGTCATCAGGGCGAACACGGCGGGACGGCGGTTCGTGCGCATCGCGCGGGGGGTCTCGGTCATGTCGGTGTTCCTCGGCAGTCCTGTGCGGATGGGCGTTCGGCTGTCAGCGTCCGGATCATGGCACCCGGGCGCGCCCTCAAGGCTCGTCGCCGGCCCATGCGCCGTACAGGTCCTGCAGCTCGGGATGGCGCATCAGCAGGCGCTTGTCGGCCCGGCGGCTGTCGCCGATGACGCGGGCCGGCGCGCCTTCGAGCACCGAGAACTCGGCGAACTCGCCACGCACCTGGCTGCCGGCGCAGACGATGCAGCCGCGGCCCAGGCGCGAGTTGGCCTCGATCAGGCTGTGCGGGCCGATGAAGCAGTACGGCCCGATGTGCACCGGCCCGCCGATCCAGCCCGGCGGCTGGCGCGGTCGCTCGATCGGCTTGCCGGAGATCCAGTCGCGCGGCGCCGGCGCGGGCGGCTCGACCGGCTCGGGCACACCCGCCGGCCAGCTCGCGAAGGCCCGGCCCAGCAGGCGCTGGCTGCGGTGCGAGCTGTGGGTCACGATGCTGACGTGGTTGGTGATCTGAACGCCTTCCTCGATCACCACGCCCGCGCTGGCCTCGATCAGGTTGAAGTGGCCGATGTAGACGTGGTCGCCCAGCACCAGCCGGTCCTCGTGCTCGATGCAGGTCGACGGCGAGATGCGCGTGTTGGGCAGCCAGCGTCCGCGCGAGAACTCGCCGAACACCACGCGGAAATGCAGCGCGCGCAACAGGCGGCGACGCCAGCGGTTGAGGTGGCCACGCCAGCGGCTCATCGTGCGGCTCCGGTCGGGAAGGAGTTGTTCATGTCGGCGTCGGATTCTCGACGGCTCACGCCGGCTTGCGCAGCCACGCCAGCCGGTGCGTGCGCAGCAGCGGCACGGCATCGAGCAGGCCGTGCAGGACCGGGTGGACGCGACAGGCCGTGCGCGCCAGCGGCGGGGCCAGCGTGACGCGGCGCACCGTGATGTCGGCCTGCGGAAACAGCGCGCGCACGCGCCGCATCGGCACGCCGCGCACATCGCGGTTGCGCGGGTTGTCGAACGCGAAGTCGTACCAGAGCACGCCGCCGCCGGGGCGCACCCAGCGCCACATCGTGTCGGCCAGCCGCTGCTGGAAGTCGTCGTCGAGCAGCGACGAGAAGACGGTGAACTGCAGCACCGCGTCCTGGCTGCCCGGGGCGATGTCGGCCGCCAGCGCGTCGCCGGTGTCGATGCGCAGACCTGCCGGCAGGCGCGCGCGCGCCCGCTCGGCACGCGCGGGCAGCAGCTCCAGGCCGCGCAGGTGGCCGGGTTGCGCGCCCAGCCGGATGGCGTCGAGCAGATTGCCGCCGTCGCCGCAGCCGACCTCGGTGATGCGCCATTCCGGCAGCTCGGCGACATGGGCCGCCCACAGGCCGGCCCAGGCGCGCACGCGGGCCTGCTGCTCGGCCAGCGCGGCCCGGTCGAGCAGGCTGTAGCGGACGTCGACGGCCGCCCGGCGGGCATAGCGGGCGGCCACGGCGGCGGTCTCGTCCGGCGCGGGGTCGGGCGGAAGCGACGTGTTCATCGGGTCAGTCGGCCGAAGGCCGGATCGGGTGGACGGCCGCGCAGCACGTCGGACCAGCCCTGCAGCGAGCCGGCGCCGTAGGCCAGGTGGTAGAGGCCGATGACCACCGGCAGGCGCGCCAGCAAGCCCCAGCCGGCCTCGCGGGCGACCAGGCAGGCGGCCACGCCGACGGCCAGCAGGTAGAGCCCGGCCAGCGTCACGAAGGCCAGCCCGGCGACATCCGACAGCACCGAGCCCGGCAGCAGCAGCCCCAGGAGGCCGACGAACACGCCCGGCGCGAGATGCCGCCACGATGCCGCCTGGCCGTGCTTGCGCATCACGAAGGGCTTCCAGTAGCCGTACTGGCGCCACTGCCGCGCCAGCTGGCCGGGCGTGCTGCGCGACTGGTAGACCGAGCGGATGCGCCCGCTCTGCCAGATCCGCCCGCCTGCGGCGCGGATGCGCAGGTTGTGTTCGTCGTCCTGGTTGCGCACCAGCTGCTCGTCGAAGCCGCCGAAGCGCTCGAAGCTCGCGCGTGGCCAGCAGCCGAGGTAGACGGTGTCGACCTCGCCCTCGTAGGACCGGTCGCGTGAACGTGCGCCGCCGGCCACCCAGCGCGACTGGAACGCCGCGGCGATCGCCGCCGGCCAGCCGTCCGGCGTGGCCGCCTGCGCCACCCAGGGGCCGCCGACGTTGTCCGCACCACTGCGCTGAAGGGCTGCAAGGCACTGGGCGATGTAGTCGCTGGCATAGCGCGTGTGGATGTCCATGCGCACGATGACCTCGCCCGCGGCCTGCGCCAGACAGCGGTTCAGCCCGGTCGAGACGATGCGCCCGGGGTTGTCGACCAGCCGGAAGCGGGCGTCGCGGCCGCACCAGTCGGCCAGCAGCTCGCGGGTGCCGTCGTCGCTGCGGCCGTCGGCGATCAGCACCTCCAGCGCGGTGCCCTCGGGCAGATGCTGGCTGGTCAGGGCGCGGCAGAAATCGAGGATGTGCGCGCGCTCGTTGCGGCACGGCGCGATGACGGTGACGGTGTCGCTGCGCGGATGACTCATCGCCCCATCCTCAGGATGCCGCGCGGACCGGCTTCTGGAAGCGCGCGGTAGAGCGCGTCCATGCGGTCCATCTGGACCCGCCGCGAGGCCTCGCGCACGGCCAGCGCCCTGTTGTGCAAGGCCATGGCGCGGCAGCGGGCCGGGTCGTCGATCAGCGCCAGCAGCGCCGCGCCCAGCGCGGCCACGTCGCGCACCGGCACGATCACGCCGGCCTGCGCGTCGACCCAGCGGCGGTTGGCCGGCAGGTCGCTGGCGACGATCGGCAGACCGCAGGCCAGCGACTCCAGCAGCGAGACCGAGGTGGCGTCGCTGGCGGGAACCGTCACCGACACGTCGGCGGCCTGCAGGGCCGCGACCATCGCCGCATCGCCGACCCGGCCGGTGAAGCGCACGACGTCATCGCCCAGCCCGGCGGCCGTCGCGCGGGCCTTGAGCGCGGCGGCATCCGGGCCGCCGCCCAGCAGCTCCAGCGTGACGGCCCGGTGCGGACGCGCCGCACGCACCGCCGCCAGCGCATCGATCAGCACGTCGATGTTGTAGTTGGGCTCCCAGCTGCGCAGGCTGAGGATGCGGAAAGGGCCGTGTTCATCGGCCTTCCCGTCCGTCAGGCGTGGCGCCGGCACGAACCGGTCGGTGTCGGCGCCCCACAGGATCTCGTGGCGCGGTGCGGCCGAGCCCGCGCCGTGCAGGCCCATCGCATCGAGCGCGTCCTGCGAGTCGGCGGTCATCAGGTCGGCGCGGCGCAGGGACCAGCCGACGATGTGGCGCATGACGGTGCTCTCGCGCGGGGTCACCAGGATGTCCGAGCCCCAGGCGGTCTGCACCACCGGGCCCCAGCCGCAGGCCGCCGCCCACAGGCCGTAGCCGGTGACGTAGTGGCCGTGCACGATGCGCGGCCGCAGCGAGCGGGCCAGCCGGCGCACGGCCGGCAGGGCGCGGAACCAGCCGGCGCCGTCGCGGCCGGGCTGCAGCGGCACGACGGCGGCGACGCCCTCGATCTCGGCCGGCAGGCGCGTGGCCACCACCACGACATGGCCGCGCGCGACCATCTCGCGCGCCCAGCGCTGCGTGTGCACGCTGGAGGCGTCGCCGAAGATGAGCAGCGCCCGGCCGGGCGGGATGCGCGCGAGCGACTCGTGGAGCTTCATGCCGGAACGGGCCCTGCGGCGGCTGAGGCAGCCACGACCGGTGGATCCGGCCAGGTGCACAGCGTGTGGAGGTAGTAGGCGAAGTAGCCGCTCATGGCCAGCGACAGGCACCAGCCCGCGCCGCGCAGGCCGTCCAGCCACAGGCCGATGGCCAGCGCCAGCACGAACAGCGCCTGCCCGACCAGCGCCAACCGCAGCGCCCAGCCCTGCGCCTGCCAGGCCATGGTCACCACGGCCATGGGCGAGGCAATGAAGTGCAGGCCGATGTAGGGCCCGAGCGCACGCGCCAGCTCACCCGCTTCGCGCCAGCGTTCCCCGAAGGCCCAGGCGAACAGGGCCGGTCCGGCCAGCATCAGCACCAGCGCGATCAGCAGGCCGATGGCACCGAGCACGGCGATGACCTGGCGCACCGCACGGCGGGCCTCGGTGCCGCTGGCCGCACCGGTCAGACGCGGGTAGAGCGCCTGCGAGACCCCCCCGCCGATCAGCGAGGCGGGTGCCTTCAGGTAGCGCAGCGCCAGTCCCCACAGGCCAACGGCCGGGTCGCCCGCCCAGGCGCCGATCAGCGCGACGGTGACGGTGTCCTGCAGGGCTCCAAGAAAAGCGTGCGGCGTGTTGAGCAGCGGGAACTCGCGGTGCCGACGGGCGACCTCGCGCAGCGTCTGGCCGTCGACCGCCGCGACGCGTCGCCAGGCGATGCCGCCGCCCCACAGCGCCAGCAGCGCGGCCCCGGCCAGCGCGCCGACGATCGGCCCGATCACCAGACCCAGCGAGCCCACCGCCCCCAGCCAGGCCAGCGCGCACAGGAGCTGCACCAGCGCACCGCCGCCGTGCTGCACCACCCGGCTGACCGCCAGGGGCGAGAAGCGCTGCCGGCGCGTCGCCCACATCGTGCCGAGCTGGGCCGCGCCGGCCGAGCCAACGGCCAGCGCCAGCCAGCCGGCGTGGGGCAACCAGCCGGTCAGCGCGGCCAGCGCACCGAGCAGGCCCGATACCGCGCAAACCCCCATCAGCACGCGCATCGCGAGCGCCAGCAGGGCCTCGGCCTCGGCCTCGTCGCGGGCCATCGGCAGGGCATATTCGTAGCGCGCGCAGGCAACCACCGCGAGGTTGGCCGCCACCGCCGCGAAGGTCGTGTACAGCCCGTAGTCCTGCGGGCTGTAGAGCCGCGCCAGC
>JACCDQ010219838.1_pt1 | contig 10397 bp, 17 predicted proteins | sample 7446031 | NCBI WGS metagenome assembly JACCDQ01 (sample SAMN15323442, study PRJNA562643) | freshwater metagenome | isolation source: river surface water | place: USA:Blue River Watershed | collected 2017-08-17
ATGAATGATTCACTTCCAATCGCACCAATAAGGAATTGAAACATAGTACCTGTTACGCCGTTCTTCTCCTAGTTAGCCCTTCCAATCGCACCAATAAGGAATTGAAACATCTCCGCTCTCGTCATCCAGAGTTTATTGCCATCTTCCAATCGCACCAATAAGGAATTGAAACATACGCAACATTAAGCGATATTAATCTCTATTTAACCTTCCAATCGCACCAATAAGGAATTGAAACTGTAGATTCGCTGTTTTGCGCTCTACCCGCGCACCTCTTCCAATCGCACCAATAAGGAATTGAAACGAAGGATTCGCAAAAATAAATACAGAACGACAACGCTTCCAATCGCACCAATAAGGAATTGAAACATGTCTAAGATTTCGTATTTGTCCTGGATAGCGAATCTTCCAATCGCACCAATAAGGAATTGAAACGTGCCTCCGATTTTGAAGAAAAGAAACGGGTGCAGCTTCCAATCGCACCAATAAGGAATTGAAACATGGATACCTCTAGTGATATGTTGAAGAGGTTGGTACTTCCAATCGCACCAATAAGGAATTGAAACAAATCCACCGTAAACTGAGCAATAAAAGCCCCCACACTTCCAATCGCACCAATAAGGAATTGAAACAGCAATGCAGTCATACCGAACAAGCAATTTATCGTCTTCCAATCGCACCAATAAGGAATTGAAACTGCTACAAAGTAAGGAAATTAGATTTTCGTTACAACTTCCAATCGCACCAATAAGGAATTGAAACTTTTCTGATATTACAATCTTCCAGTTTCCGTCTAACTTCCAATCGCACCAATAAGGAATTGAAACAAGTGCCTATAGGGTGTCAATCTACCAAGTCCAATCTTCCAATCGCACCAATAAGGAATTGAAACAGTAAGAGTGAATAGGTTTTTCCAGCACCAGCAGCGCTTCCAATCGCACCAATAAGGAATTGAAACAACCCTTGTGGTACTCGTACCTTTGTTCCTGTTCCACTTCCAATCGCACCAATAAGGAATTGAAACAGCGTATTTAACAAAATACCGTTTGGTCTGTAATTCTTCCAATCGCACCAATAAGGAATTGAAACATCATTCGAAATATTGCAGGCAGCCCGTTCGTCGCCTTCCAATCGCACCAATAAGGAATTGAAACAATCCAACCCAGGAGGGTAGGAAAATGTGAACTGGCCTTCCAATCGCACCAATAAGGAATTGAAACGGAATCCCGATAAATAGCCGCCAACTCCATCGGCACTTCCAATCGCACCAATAAGGAATTGAAACCACGAACGCGGGGATTTAATCCCGTATATGTACAACTTCCAATCGCACCAATAAGGAATTGAAACGTTGCATAGCAACCGCAAAAGAATCGCTTGTAGGTCTTCCAATCGCACCAATAAGGAATTGAAACACCCGCGCGCGCTCAATCTCAACTTTCCGCGCTGCTTCCAATCGCACCAATAAGGAATTGAAACAGAATGCTTGTGGGTGATACACCGCTAAGCCAACCGCTTCCAATCGCACCAATAAGGAATTGAAACGGAGATTCGCCGCCTAACTTGACTTTCATCTCTTCCTTCCAATCGCACCAATAAGGAATTGAAACTGTGAGAGGAACCCGAGCGCCTTTTTTATATGCTCCTTCCAATCGCACCAATAAGGAATTGAAACGACATTTTGGCGACAATCGGCATTTCTGCTGGTCCGCTTCCAATCGCACCAATAAGGAATTGAAACTCTAATTTTTTTCTAAGTTTCGACTTCTTATCTGTCCTTCCAATCGCACCAATAAGGAATTGAAACAATTGGAAGACAGTTGTGGTAGAGAGAGAATTTGAAACTTCCAATCGCACCAATAAGGAATTGAAACAACGGAGGGGACTATAATTGTTCGGGCGAAGGCGAACTTCCAATCGCACCAATAAGGAATTGAAACACGGCTTTTCGGTTGTAAATTCCGTCAAAATCACTCCTTCCAATCGCACCAATAAGGAATTGAAACAGGTAAATTACAAGAAATTGCGGCTGATGAAGAACAACTTCCAATCGCACCAATAAGGAATTGAAACTCTGCAATCACTAACAACTTATCCCCGAACGCCTGCTTCCAATCGCACCAATAAGGAATTGAAACACGACCCGACCGACACACATATATCTACAACGCCCCTTCCAATCGCACCAATAAGGAATTGAAACGTCAATTGGGATTAAATTACCGAACGATAATTGCCCTTCCAATCGCACCAATAAGGAATTGAAACAGTAAGAGTGAGTAGGTCTTGCCAGCACCAGCCGCCTTCCAATCGCACCAATAAGGAATTGAAACTCTGCAATCACTAACAACTTATCCCCGAACGCCTCTTCCAATCGCACCAATAAGGAATTGAAACTTTGCAAGTATAACGCGAGTGAGGTCGTTGCTCTACTTCCAATCGCACCAATAAGGAATTGAAACTGGTAGGTTGCAATTAATTTTATTTATTGCCTATGCACTTCCAATCGCACCAATAAGGAATTGAAACTTTCTTGAAGGCCTCCGACGGTTTGACCACCCCTCTTCCAATCGCACCAATAAGGAATTGAAACATGAGTGTTTTGCCCTTCCAAACGCCTGTGACGAATCTTCCAATCGCACCAATAAGGAATTGAAACTGTGAGAGGAACCCGAGCGCCTTTTTTATATGCTCTTCCAATCGCACCAATAAGGAATTGAAACTCTGAAGGTACAAGGCCAGTGATGTTGTTGCTCTACTTCCAATCGCACCAATAAGGAATTGAAACAAGTGCCTATAAGGTGTCAATCTACCTAACGCGACTTCCAATCGCACCAATAAGGAATTGAAACAGAAATTGCTGATAATATTACAGCAGAGTATCTTACACTTCCAATCGCACCAATAAGGAATTGAAACATTGTAGCCATTTTGCCTTCTGAGGGATAGGCAAGTTCTTCCAATCGCACCAATAAGGAATTGAAACATTGTAGCCATTTTGCCTTCTGAGGGATAGGCAACTTCCAATCGCACCAATAAGGAATTGAAACTCGTGTCGATAGTTTCCGCTTCGCCGAACGCCAATTCTTCCAATCGCACCAATAAGGAATTGAAACAATGCAGTTTTTGTCATCACCTGCTGACATTGTCACTTCCAATCGCACCAATAAGGAATTGAAACTGTGGATTCGAATAGCCCAATGTAGTCGCTACCTCCTTCCAATCGCACCAATAAGGAATTGAAACAAAGGCGAATCGCAAAAACTTAGAATCAGCCCTCCGTCTTCCAATCGCACCAATAAGGAATTGAAACTGCTTTCTCCGTATCCGTTCAATCTTGTTATATTGCTTCCAATCGCACCAATAAGGAATTGAAACATGCAATCGTCTTGCAAGCGATGCGGAATGAGGACACTTCCAATCGCACCAATAAGGAATTGAAACATCCACCATTCAATAAGTTTAGCAACCCAGCTATCCTTCCAATCGCACCAATAAGGAATTGAAACAGAAATACAAGAAGAAAAACGCCGCGCCGCGTTGCCTTCCAATCGCACCAATAAGGAATTGAAACTTGTTAATTGATAGTTAGTGCTTCGCAATCCCCTCCCTTCCAATCGCACCAATAAGGAATTGAAACATTCTAAGCAAACGAAAATACAAAAACGTGTATTCTCTTCCAATCGCACCAATAAGGAATTGAAACTTTGAAAAAATATCGTTGCTTAGAACGCCTAAAAACTTCCAATCGCACCAATAAGGAATTGAAACATGTAAGCTGTTTTGGTTTGTGTTAATACTCTTACCTTCCAATCGCACCAATAAGGAATTGAAACACCAAGTCACCGTGTTTGAACTCCCTTCGAATGGTACTTCCAATCGCACCAATAAGGAATTGAAACTACTAGGTCGGTTGAATTTACAGATTTCGGTAAAGACTTCCAATCGCACCAATAAGGAATTGAAACTGAAGTACCTTTGGTTTGGGTTAAAAATTAAGTATCTTCCAATCGCACCAATAAGGAATTGAAACCGACTTGCATTTCTGTAATTCACCCATAATTGCCTCCTTCCAATCGCACCAATAAGGAATTGAAACTCTGTTTCTTTCAGTACGTCAAATTTGCCAACGGCTCTTCCAATCGCACCAATAAGGAATTGAAACTCGTCATTATTTCCCGTATTTTGCGCCAGTCGTTCTTCCAATCGCACCAATAAGGAATTGAAACGTCATTTTGCGCTTAACAGGCGCGAGGATTTCGTGTCTTCCAATCGCACCAATAAGGAATTGAAACTGTACGCCGTTGTTTCGTCCTTCCAGTCGTGGGACTTCCAATCGCACCAATAAGGAATTGAAACTTTCTAAGTGCGAATCCCTTGTACGTGCATCTGTTCCTTCCAATCGCACCAATAAGGAATTGAAACTCGAACATCCGTGTAGCAACTTCTGGAAGTACGGACTTCCAATCGCACCAATAAGGAATTGAAACAGATATTTGGCAAAAGCCAATGTTCCAGATTCCAACTTCCAATCGCACCAATAAGGAATTGAAACTTAAATCTAGTCCAGGAGGGTAGGATGACGTAAACTTCCAATCGCACCAATAAGGAATTGAAACTGGTTTGCAAACTAGCAACTTGGTCTGTCGAAGACGCTTCCAATCGCACCAATAAGGAATTGAAACTTGTAATCAATTCTGTTTGTTCAAATGCGGTGTCCACCTTCCAATCGCACCAATAAGGAATTGAAACATCATAGCCGGAATATCTTTTTTCTTGATATCCGCCTTCCAATCGCACCAATAAGGAATTGAAACCAAACCGAACAAGCGCAAATGCTCCTTCGCGGGGCTTCCAATCGCACCAATAAGGAATTGAAACTGCAACATCGAAATCTTATGTAGATAACTTAGTTGCCTTCCAATCGCACCAATAAGGAATTGAAACGATACTTCAAGTTGTAGCCGTTTTGAATACCGCTTCTTCCAATCGCACCAATAAGGAATTGAAACTAGACTATAAAGCTAAAATGACCGCAATGGCTGAGCTTCCAATCGCACCAATAAGGAATTGAAACTGAGCGTTCCATCCACCCATACGCCACAATTTAGGTCTTCCAATCGCACCAATAAGGAATTGAAACACGGCTCTCTTCGTGTAGATACCACTGCTTCAATCCCTTCCAATCGCACCAATAAGGAATTGAAACATTAATAGTCCTTTTAAAAGTTCCTCGATTGATAGCCTTCCAATCGCACCAATAAGGAATTGAAACTTCTCTAGGGCTGCATTGGCAAGCTCTTCAGCTGCTCCTTCCAATCGCACCAATAAGGAATTGAAACCCGACTAAAAGAAGCCCCTGTGACCGCGATTGTACTTCCAATCGCACCAATAAGGAATTGAAACATTTCACGTTCAACGCGTAAACTTTCACGTAACGATGCTTCCAATCGCACCAATAAGGAATTGAAACAAAAAATAAGCCCGTATATTATCATTACGGTATTACTTCCAATCGCACCAATAAGGAATTGAAACTTTTAGGCTTAATACAATGTGCTACAAAAGATTCCGCCTTCCAATCGCACCAATAAGGAATTGAAACCCGTTCATGTAATTAACGTACCGCGTTCCGTTCTTCTTCCAATCGCACCAATAAGGAATTGAAACTTTGTAGGGTTTGTCATGAGCGCCTTGTACTTTGCGTCTTCCAATCGCACCAATAAGGAATTGAAACAGAACATATACTTCATTTTGGGGTAAAATCGTAACTTCCAATCGCACCAATAAGGAATTGAAACATTATATAGGTAGTCTCAACGGGTGCAGCGGAACGCTTCCAATCGCACCAATAAGGAATTGAAACTGTAATAACATGCACTCGCTCAAAAATGGAGACGGTCTTCCAATCGCACCAATAAGGAATTGAAACGGAATTATATGTATTTGTACGTCTTTATTTAAGACACTTCCAATCGCACCAATAAGGAATTGAAACTACTCTGTGAATACTATATTGACAGGGATTTCAATCTTCCAATCGCACCAATAAGGAATTGAAACAAAATTTCCAATCCCCCGCCCGCACTACATTCGATTCTTCCAATCGCACCAATAAGGAATTGAAACCAAAGTAAGAGAAGGTAGGTGTATTTTTGAAATCAAACTTCCAATCGCACCAATAAGGAATTGAAACGGATGTCAGACTCGTCGTCTAGGTTACGCCCTCCTTCTTCCAATCGCACCAATAAGGAATTGAAACAATCCATCACCAATCGAAAACATCCACGCCGCAAACTTCCAATCGCACCAATAAGGAATTGAAACATAATTAATTCCATGAAAATAAAGCTAAAACAACCACTTCCAATCGCACCAATAAGGAATTGAAACAATATCAAAGGCGATATTCCGTACATCGCGCAAAACTTCCAATCGCACCAATAAGGAATTGAAACTTTGATGGTAATGCTTTTCAGATAGGTCATCAAACGCTTCCAATCGCACCAATAAGGAATTGAAACAAAATTTCCAACCCCCTGCCCGCACTACATTCGATTCTTCCAATCGCACCAATAAGGAATTGAAACATAATATAAGTCGTTTCCACGGGTGCAGCACTCCTCTTCCAATCGCACCAATAAGGAATTGAAACGGAAGCAATGATAGAAGCAGATGACTACGAAAAATTACTTCCAATCGCACCAATAAGGAATTGAAACAAGGTTCTTCGGTTTCACTGTTGCCGTCTGAAAGTAGCTTCCAATCGCACCAATAAGGAATTGAAACAGGTCATAAGATACCTCATATTCATCATCATTTATCTTCCAATCGCACCAATAAGGAATTGAAACGGCGCAAATAGTACATTTAAAGCAAAACAAGGTTTTCTTCCAATCGCACCAATAAGGAATTGAAACTTCGGGCGTAAATTCGTACCTACTATCTCGTTAGACCTTCCAATCGCACCAATAAGGAATTGAAACACTGCATCACCACTCACCCGCCCAGCCGACCTATTCCTTCCAATCGCACCAATAAGGAATTGAAACTCTATCCTGTGCAAAACAAAACCGTCGATGCGGACCTTCCAATCGCACCAATAAGGAATTGAAACAAGTTTTCGTGGCAAGGTGAGCATTTGTACGGGATCTTCCAATCGCACCAATAAGGAATTGAAACAAACTTACAACAAAAGAAGGTACAGCAGCGATACAACTTCCAATCGCACCAATAAGGAATTGAAACAACTATACACGACTAGCAACACAGGAACACTTGTAACCTTCCAATCGCACCAATAAGGAATTGAAACATCACGATATTCTTTGAATACGGGTTTGAAAAATACTTCCAATCGCACCAATAAGGAATTGAAACACAAGGACAATAAACGGTTTGGATTTGTCTGCAAATACTTCCAATCGCACCAATAAGGAATTGAAACTCCACTAAACAGCACACAACAATACGAGGTGATGTGCTTCCAATCGCACCAATAAGGAATTGAAACACCTTGCCGCCCTGTTTATGCTCGGAAATCCTTAGTCTTCCAATCGCACCAATAAGGAATTGAAACTGCAAAAACTTCGCACAGCGTTAAACCGCTTCGAGCTTCCAATCGCACCAATAAGGAATTGAAACGATTGAATGTATTTCACTTCACAAATTCCATGTCGCTTCCAATCGCACCAATAAGGAATTGAAACTCACGAATAATGGCTAAAAGCGTCTTGTGTGCCACTTCCAATCGCACCAATAAGGAATTGAAACTCGAAGAACCCTGCTTTAAATTCGATATAGGGGTGATCTTCCAATCGCACCAATAAGGAATTGAAACAATCAACTAAGCATCACACGTACTACACACGTCCGCTTCCAATCGCACCAATAAGGAATTGAAACCTTTCCTCGCAACGGCAAATAACGGGATATTGTCCTCTTCCAATCGCACCAATAAGGAATTGAAACATCTCACATTTGGCGGAAACAGGGTTGACTTAGGCACTTCCAATCGCACCAATAAGGAATTGAAACTTCTATTATGCTGTATCGTCCCCTTTGTGACCGCACCTCTTCCAATCGCACCAATAAGGAATTGAAACAAGCTACTTCACCTGCTGCAACGGCGCTATCTTGTCTTCCAATCGCACCAATAAGGAATTGAAACTTTGCTATTCCACTACTTAAGTCTACTATCTGTATTCTTCCAATCGCACCAATAAGGAATTGAAACTGTTCTTATATTGTCCATTCAAATCACCCATCGTTTCTTCCAATCGCACCAATAAGGAATTGAAACTCCCACGTGATTACTCTTTCGTAGTTCCAAAAGATCTTCCAATCGCACCAATAAGGAATTGAAACCTTGAAAATTTCCGATTTAGTCATTGTCTTTAAACTTCCAATCGCACCAATAAGGAATTGAAACATTACGAATACGATTATACAAAGGGCATGGCGTCGGTCTTCCAATCGCACCAATAAGGAATTGAAACAATTGATTTTGGCTCTTCTGTATATGCCGCATGAACTTCCAATCGCACCAATAAGGAATTGAAACCAACTAGGTTACCGTCTATGATTTCTGTTTTGAATTCTTCCAATCGCACCAATAAGGAATTGAAACCAAAGTAATCCTAAAAGTTAGGACAAACGGCAAATCTTCCAATCGCACCAATAAGGAATTGAAACGACCAAAAACCTAGAGATAGCGGGTTTGGTTGCACTTCCAATCGCACCAATAAGGAATTGAAACATAGGGATATGTGCAACAAAAGAACTCCAGAATCGACTTCCAATCGCACCAATAAGGAATTGAAACTTGAAGCTGAAGTCCTAGACCAAGCCGCTGAAGGCGCTTCCAATCGCACCAATAAGGAATTGAAACCACATTGCAAGTACAGCAGACTTCACAGAGTCGAACTTCCAATCGCACCAATAAGGAATTGAAACATGGTTGTGTCATAGACACTAATTTTACTTGCATCTTCCAATCGCACCAATAAGGAATTGAAACTTTTTTATTGCGCGTAGCTTCTTGATGTGCCCATCTTCCAATCGCACCAATAAGGAATTGAAACATGCAGCTGGTCACGCTACTAGCTGCGCTTTTTACCCTTCCAATCGCACCAATAAGGAATTGAAACGCGAAAACTGGAGCAATAAAATGGACGCTAACAATTCTTCCAATCGCACCAATAAGGAATTGAAACTTTTTAAAGATTTAATTTAGTGAAACAAACAAGTACTCTTCCAATCGCACCAATAAGGAATTGAAACATCGCAAACGTTTCAAGGCCCTAAATTCGCAAACGCTTCCAATCGCACCAATAAGGAATTGAAACTTTCGTATATAAAACTCCTCAGATGTCAGCCCCGACTTCCAATCGCACCAATAAGGAATTGAAACAAAATTTTCAATCCCCCGCCCGCACTACATTCAATCTTCCAATCGCACCAATAAGGAATTGAAACGGCTTAATTAACACACCTTCTCCATTCGGGTTATTCCTTCCAATCGCACCAATAAGGAATTGAAACTGTACTATCAAGACGAGTTAAACCCAACAATTCAGCACTTCCAATCGCACCAATAAGGAATTGAAACGACCAAAAACCTAGAGATAGCGGGTTTGGTTGCACTTCCAATCGCACCAATAAGGAATTGAAACGGATAATAGACTAACAGAAATAAACGAGCCAGTAACTTCCAATCGCACCAATAAGGAATTGAAACCAAATTCCATGTCTTTTGATTGCTTTCGGTTCGCACTTCCAATCGCACCAATAAGGAATTGAAACGTGTGAAGTAGTACTGAGTTTATTGCAAAAGACTCCGCTTCCAATCGCACCAATAAGGAATTGAAACTATCCCGTTGGATTTGGACTGAAGGGGTATTCTTTCTTCCAATCGCACCAATAAGGAATTGAAACTCTAGTAATAGATGATCTGTGTATAAGTTTTTATCCGTCCTTCCAATCGCACCAATAAGGAATTGAAACAGCATTTTTTTTAGTTTCTCAAATTTTTGAAGCTCGCCTTCCAATCGCACCAATAAGGAATTGAAACGCAAGTTGAAAGTAAATATCCTAAATTCACCTATTCTTCCAATCGCACCAATAAGGAATTGAAACATTACTTTTGTTTCTTTTATCTCCAGTTTGAGCGCCTTCCAATCGCACCAATAAGGAATTGAAACGTCTTTACCAAGCGGCGCCACAACTGCTCAGGTTCTTCCAATCGCACCAATAAGGAATTGAAACGAACTTGCAAAGGGCTTTTTGATGTTAAACAAAGGCCTTCCAATCGCACCAATAAGGAATTGAAACGACCAAAAACCTAGAGATAGCGGGTTTGGTTGCACTTCCAATCGCACCAATAAGGAATTGAAACC
>JACCDQ011139355.1_pt1 | contig 10396 bp, 7 predicted proteins | sample 7446031 | NCBI WGS metagenome assembly JACCDQ01 (sample SAMN15323442, study PRJNA562643) | freshwater metagenome | isolation source: river surface water | place: USA:Blue River Watershed | collected 2017-08-17
GGATGTAACCGTTGGGGAAATGTTAGACAATTTCCTTGAAGAACATCCCAAAGAAGCCAGAATCATCGTTGACAAAGTTATTATTGCTGCTCAAGCTCGTGCTGCGGCAAGAAAAGCACGTGAAATGGTTCAACGTAAAGGTGCTATGTCGGGAATGGGATTACCCGGTAAACTATCAGATTGTTCTAAAACGGATCCTACCATTTGCGAAATATTCTTAGTGGAGGGTGATTCTGCTGGAGGAACGGCTAAACAAGGTAGAGATCGTGAGTTTCAGGCTATTCTTCCGTTGAGAGGTAAAATTTTGAATGTTGAAAAAGCACTCGAACACAAAATTTACGATAACGAAGAAGTACGTAATATGTTCACTGCTTTGGGAGTTCATATTGGCACCAATGAAGAAGGCGTTAAAGAATTGATTCTTGATAATTTACGTTATCATAAAATTGTTATCATGACGGATGCGGACGTTGACGGATCCCACATTAGAACTTTGATTTTGACTTTATTCTTCCGATACATGAAAAAATTGGTAGAAAGTGGTTACTTGTATATTGCAACTCCCCCACTGTATTTAGTTAAAAAAGGAAGAGAATCGAAATACTGCTGGAACGATGATCAACGCGATAAAGCAATCCAAGAACTAATGGGTAAAGGTAAAGAGGATTCTGTAAATGTTCAACGATACAAAGGTCTTGGAGAAATGAATGCAGAACAATTATGGGAAACTACCATGGATCCTTCAAGAAGAACACTAAAACGTGTTACCCTTGATAGCGCCGCTGAAGCTGATCGTGTGTTCAGTATGCTAATGGGAGATGAAGTTCCACCGCGAAGAGAATTTATTGAACAAAATGCTAAATATGCAAAAATCGACGCTTAGGCGTCGATTTTTTTTTGTCAATTTCTCATACTTTTTAAATAATTTTCAGTTTAAATTAGGGATTTATTTAACACATTTTACCTTATGGTTTAAGTGAAAATATAACTTCCCCAAAAAATATTATCCCTTAGATCTAAAAGATAAATTCTTTAAGCAATTCAAACTATCAATTATTTGAATGTAATAGCTTTGATCAAATTGATTTTCTTAATGTATTGAGCAGGTAAAAACAAGCTGATAAAAATCAATAGAATCGATACCATATCGATTAAAAATAATTCAACGAAATCCAAGTGGAGAATTACATGTTTTATAAAATAAATTTCTTCATTCAGTTGAATCCATTGGTATTTATTAAAAAAATAAACCACCGAAATCGCAAAAACATTACCAATTGCAATTCCACCTATTGCAATTAAACTCGATAGAAATACGAAAATAGATTGAATTTGTGTAGTTCGAGCTCCCATCGACATCAACAAACCTATAAAACGTGTCCTTTCAATGGCGAATATCAGCAATGTGGTGCCCATAGATGTAATAGAAACCAGCATCATCAACGTTAATATTATTACTACGTTCGTATTTAAGATGGACAGCCAGTCAAAAATTTGTCGATTGTATTCTTCTAATGAATTAACTCTTAAAAAAGGATTAGGCAATATGGAATTCAGATACAATTTTAATTGATTTTTATGGGTTTTATTTCCGGTAAGTTGACCCTGATCAACTTGCAATTCGGGATTTTCCCATACTTCGATGCTCGTATATTGAAATCCCTCCTTCATGAATTTTTGGGTTACAGTATGGTCCAGCCAAATTGAATTGGCGTCAATTTGTTCCATACCCGTTTCATAAATTATACGAACCACTAATTTTCGAGCACGGGGACGATTATTCCCTAAAGAATCAGAGGTAAAAAAAACCGCCGTAAACTCATCATTTAATCCAATATTTAAGCGTTTAGCGGTAGTTGTTGAAATAGCGCACCAATTTGCTTCGTTAATGGGTGATTTCGCACGAACAAAGGAACTTAGATACTCTTCAACCATATTTCGGTTAATTCCTTTAGCTAGCACCCCTTCAAGTTCATCTTCCGACTTCAATATACAGGCCTTTGCGGAAGTTGGTATGGCTCGTTTAACTTGCTTTACTTTTAAATGACTAAGAATACCATCAACATCTTGGTTCGAAATGGGATTGGGTTCTCCGTTTTCAACATTCTTCCCTGAGTCGATAATAAAATCACCTTGAATTTCGTGAATTTTGTTTCGAATTTCCGCTTTAAACCCTTTTAATGTTGCTATTGCTATGATCATTACGGAAATGCTCAGGGCCACCGAAATTATTGCAAGAAAAAATACACTTCTTGACTTACTTTTTTGTTCCTTTGTAAGGAATCGAAGCGCTATGAAATATTTCCAATTCAAGATTAACTTCAAAAATACACTCGTTTTGGGGTTTATATATATTTTCGGGGGATGTTTTCTCGAATTAAATTCAATTCAGGGTACAAATCGGCCATTAATTGAAAACCATAAAGACCTTTTAAACGGTAAGATAAAAACGGGTGCAGACCAAACTGAAAGTTATATTCCCTTACTATCTAATAAGAATGTGGCTATTGTTGCCAATCAAACATCGGTTATCAGAAATAAACATTTGGTTGATACGTTGATAAGCCGAGGTATAAAAATTAAAAAAATATTCGCTCCAGAACATGGTTTTAGAGGGGATGCCGCAAACGGTGAACATGTTAAATCTGGAAAAGACATAAAAACAGGCTTACCTATAATTAGTCTGTATGGAAAACATGTGGCTCCAACAGCAGATGATTTAAAAGGAATTGATATTGTTGTATTCGATATACAAGATGTAGGTGTTCGTTTTTACACCTATTTGAGCACATTGCATTACGTTATGCAAAGTTGCGTACAATTCAACAAGGAACTTATAGTTCTTGATCGACCGAACCCCAATATTCATTATGTAGATGGACCCATATTAGACACCGCTTACAAAAGCATGGTTGGATTGCACCCCATTCCATTAGTTCATGGTATGACATTAGGTGAGTTAGCAAAAATGATTCAAGGTGAAAAATGGATAGAAAACAGTGAAAAATTAAAAATGTCTGTAATTTCAGTTGCAAATTACACTCGTGCTTCCAAGTATACACTACTCATTCCTCCCTCGCCAAATTTGCCTACAAAAGAATCCATCATTTTATATCCTTCATTAGGACTTTTCGAGGGCACCCTTATGAGCATGGGAAGAGGAACAGAAAAGCCCTTTGAATGTTTTGGTGCGCCTTGGTTAAACTCAGGAAATTATGTTTTTAAACCTATAAATATCCCAGGAAAAGCAACAAATCCCCCGTATTTGAATCAAGATTGCCGAGGTATACTCTTATCTGAATTTGCTTCCGACTATCTAGTCAATTTTCATCATGTTTATATTGAATGGCTTGTTTTTTTAAACCAAGAATATCAATCCTATTTAAAAACACTACCAGCTGAAGTTCGTGAAAAACAACCTCCGTTTTTCAATTCCTTCTTTACCAAACTTGCAGGCAATGTTGAGCTTCAATCACAAATCGAACGTGGAATGTCGCCCGAAGAAATTCGAAAATCTTGGATTACCGGATTGCAGCAATTCAGAAAAAGACGGCATCCCTATTTAATTTATCCCGAATTTTAAATTTTAAGTGTACTTAACTTGAAACCTGAATTTGAATATAAATACCATATAGATTCAGGTGACCCTTTAAAACATATTTCAAAAAAACCAGAAACAATACTTTCATGGTTTTTTATCTCAGTACATAATTAAATGTTTAAAAGAATTCATATTAAAAATTCATACATTCTCAAATGGTTAGTTCTTTGAAACGTATGTAACAAGAATTAATTAAATTTGAACCATGAAATCCAGAATTCTATTTGCAACAGCACTTATCAGCATTACAAGCTTTTATCATTGTACATCCGAACACAATCAGATCGGATCGCCCGTAGATACCCAAAAGGCCATCTCCGTTAGAGAAGCATATAACGAACAGCTAAAAAACGGAAAATTTGGCGAAGAAGTTACTGTTTTTGGAAGGGTTTATGATGTTTGTCAAGCTGAAGGTTGTTGGTTCGCTTATGAATTTGCAGACTCCAGTTTGGTGGTTGATTTTGACGAACAGTTTACCGTCCCAAAAAACATCGGTAAAAAGAATTTATACGCAACTGGACATTTTTACAGAGATACTGCTGAAATAGAATCCGCTGATTCCAGTCAACCCAATCAACAATCCATAACCGTTAAATTCTTGGCTAAAGGAGTTCGATTTAAATAATACAATTCGAATTACATAATTCGAGTAATACTCTTCGAATAACACATTTCGAATATTACATCTCGAGAAATATTTTTCGAATAATACATCTCAAAATTCAATAAAAAAGGCCGTTTACACGGCCTTTTTTGTTAAAATTCATTTAAACTTCCACTGAATTCAACTGGGAATTCAGTGGAACTGAGTTGGATTCAAAAAAGGAATCCCTTATTCCATTATTTTATTTCAAATGTATTCATGAAAGCCGTAGTAAAGTTTCCAGCACGGAAATCCTCGTTACGCATTAATTGCTGATGCAATGGGATGGTAGTATGCAAACCTTCAATTACAAATTCACTCAAAGCACGTTCCATTTTCACAATAGCTTCTTCACGGGTTTGAGCCGAAACAATTAATTTAGCAATCATCGAATCGTAATAAGGCGGAATGGTGTAACCCGCGTAAATATGTGTGTCAACACGAACACCATGACCACCTGGCTTGTGTAAAACCGTTATTTTACCCGGAGAAGGACGGAAATTATTATAAATATCTTCCGCGTTAATTCTCACTTCAATAGCTGCTTTTTGAGGAACGTAATCCTTTCCGGAAATGGGAACTCCTGCAGCAATTAAAATTTGTTCTTTAACCAAATCATAATTAATTACTTCTTCGGTAACAGGGTGCTCTACTTGAATACGAGTATTCATTTCCATAAAGTAGAAATTACGATGTTTGTCTACAAGAAACTCAACGGTACCAACACCTTCATAGTTGATAATTTGAGCTGCTGCTTTAGCGGCAGTACCCATCTTTTCTCTTAACTCTGGGGTCATGAAAGGAGATGGAGTTTCTTCAACTAATTTTTGGTGACGGCGTTGGATAGAACAATCGCGTTCAGAAAGGTGACAAACTTTTCCATATTGATCTCCGGCAATTTGAATTTCGATATGTCTGGGTTCTTCGATGTACTTTTCCATGTACAAACCGTCGTTTCCGAAGGCTGCACCGGCTTCTTGACGAGCAGAATTCCAAGCATTTTCGATTTCATCGTCATTCCAAACGATCCTCATTCCACGTCCACCACCGCCAGCAGTAGCTTTCATGATAACGGGATAACCAATTTCTTTACCAATTTGTTTCGCTTGATCCACACTTTCGAGCAACCCATCAGAACCAGGAATGCAAGGTACACCTGCTTTTTTCATGGTTTCTTTTGCATTACTCTTATCTCCCATCATATCAATTTGCTCGGGTGTTGCACCGATAAATTTAATACCATGATCGCGGCAAAGTGCGCTAAACTTAGAATTTTCTGAAAGAAATCCATAACCCGGATGAATAGCATCAGCATTGGTTACCTCTGCTGCGGCCAAAATCCGAGGAATATTCAAATACGAATCTCTACTTTGCGGAGGACCGATACAAACGGCCTCATCCGCAAAACGAACATGAAGACTTTCTTTATCAGCAGTAGAATAAACGGCTACTGTTTTAATCCCCATTTCTTTGCAAGTACGAATAATTCGCAAAGCGATTTCACCGCGATTCGCGATTAATATTTTCTTAAACATGGGGGATGATATTACATAGGTTCAACAAGGAAAAGCGGCTGATCGTATTCAACAGGAGTAGCATTATCTACCAAAACCTTAACGATACGACCTTTAACTTCGCTTTCAATCTCGTTAAATAATTTCATTGCTTCGATGATACAAACTACTTTGCCTGGTGCCACTTCGTCGCCTACATTAACAAATGAAGGAGTTTCTGGGCTTGAAGCTCTGTAGAATGTACCTACCATAGGAGATTTGATGGTTATTAGATTATCTGAATCTTCTGTTTTTGCAGGTGTTACAGCAGCGGGTGCTGAGGGTGCTGCAGGAGCTGAAGGGATAGCAGCAACAGGGGCAGAAGGCATAGCTACAGTTTGAACCGCAGCTGTTGTATATTGAACGGGGTTTTTCTTAATAACCAGTTTAAAACCCTCCTGATTGATTTCTACTTCATCTACTCCGTTTACAGAAACGATTTTAATTAGTGCTTGAATCTCTTTTAAGTCCATTTTAAATAAATTTGGTTCAGCAAAGAAACTAAAAAAATGGCGATTTTGGCCAAAAAAAAGTGATTTTTATTCAATTTTCATTGAATTTCAGCCAAAATCAGTAAAAAACAGGCAATTTTATCAAAAATCGAAAGAATACTATAACGGAATATTTCCGTGTTTCTTTTTGGGCATATTTACCACTTTATTCTCTAACATGTCAAAAGCAGAAATCAATCGTGAACGAGTTTCTTCCGGAAGAATAACTTCATCCACAAAACCCCTTTCTGCAGCTCGATATGGATTAGCAAAAATGGTGGAATATTCTGTTTCCTTTTCCTTCCAAGCCAACTGACGATCTGCAGCTGAATCGATTTCCTTCTTAAAAATGATTTCTGCGGCACCTTTAGCCCCCATTACTGCGATTTCCGCCGATGGCCATGCAAAATTCATATCTGCTCCGATGTGTTTAGAATTCATAACATCGTATGCTCCGCCGTATGCTTTTCGAGTTATGACTGTAATTCTAGGAACTGTTGCCTCAGAAAATGCATACAACAATTTAGCTCCGTTAGTGATAATTGCATTCCATTCTTGATCTGTTCCAGGAAGAAAACCAGGTACATCTTCAAAAACCAAAAGAGGAATATTAAAACTATCACAAAAACGCACAAATCGAGCACCTTTTTGAGACGAATGTACGTCTAATACACCGGCTAAATGCGATGGTTGATTGGCAACAATACCTATACTTCTACCCGCAAGTTTAGCAAAACCTACAACGATGTTTTCCGCATAGTTCTTATGTACTTCATAAAACGAATCTGAATCTACCACATTTTCGATAACTTCTTTAATATCGTAGGGTTGATTCGGATTGTCTGGGATGATATTTTGGAGTGCAACACGAGATTCATCTGCAATAACGTATGTAGATTTGTTCGGTTTTTCTTCACAATTCGATGGTATATAATCAAATAACCTACGAATATTGTTTAAGCACATCACTTCGTTGGCCTCAGTGAAGTGAGCAACACCACTTTTTGAACCGTGAACAGAAGCACCGCCTAATTCTTCCGAGGTAACATCTTCATTGGTTACAGTTTTTACCACGTTAGGACCAGTAACAAACATGTAACTGGTATTTTCTACCATATATATAAAGTCAGTAAGAGCTGGTGAGTATACCGCACCACCAGCACAAGGTCCCATAATTGCAGAAATTTGAGGGACTACCCCACTTGCCTGAACATTTCTATAAAAAATATCTGCATATCCACCCAAGGAAACAACCCCTTCTTGGATACGAGCTCCACCTGAATCATTTAAACCAATAACGGGTGCACCGTTCTGCATGGCAAGATCCATAATCTTACAGATTTTCTCTGCATGAGTTTCTGACAAAGAGCCACCAAAAACAGTAAAATCTTGTGAAAAAACATAAACCGTCTTACCGTTAATTTTACCATATCCAGTAACAACACCATCCCCAAGCATTTTCTGCTTCTCCATTCCGAAATCGGAACTTCTATGAGTAACAAAAGCACCTATTTCTTGAAATGTATTTTCATCTAATAGGATTTCCAATCTTTCACGAGCCGTTAACTTGCCTTTAGCATGTTGAGCATCAATTCGCTTTTGTCCGCCACCTAGAAGTGCTTCTTCTCTTTTTTGGATCAGTCTTTCTCTTGCTTCACTCATAATAATGGTGCAAATTTAAGGATTTGCGTCTTGCAATGCAGCTAAATCAAATAAAAGTGAGAATCGCATTTGATTTTGCAACGGATGTCGGGTTGCAAATGGCACCAAGTATGCTGCATTAAGAGTCAACGATTCGAATTTAAGCCCCAAGCCCATGGTCATGTACTGGCGACCACCTTTGGTTGATGCTTCGTAAAACACACCACTTCGTATAGCGAACATTTCTTGATACAAATACTCAAATCCTACGGATGGAGTCCACTCTCTGATTTCTTCTGCAAATCCGCCAGGAGCGTCGTAGAATGATTGAACCATTCCTTGAACCACACCCACATTCGGATCGATACCAATAATAACCGGTTTTCCACTACTTGGATTCAATGAATCGCCGGAGTTATCGTATTTCTGTAGATAATACGGACGAGTTGGAACCATTAATTTGTTCAACTCAGCGTATATGTTTATTTCGTTATGCTGATCAATTTCATACTTATAACCTGCACCCAATTTGAAATTAATGGGAATAAAATCACGTTTTTCTTTTGACGAATACGTCATTTTTCCACCGATATTTTGCAGATTTAAACCGACATTGAATTTGTGTTTGCGACCTGAAATGCGAATCTCATCTCGATACATAAGGGAAACGTCGCCGGCGATGGTTTGACCCGCATTATAGTCAATACCACTACGTGCACCAGAACCCATTAAGTTTGAGTAAATGTAACGCAAATTAACACCCATAGAGAATTTATCAGAAAATCGAGTAGCATACCCAATATCAAACGCAAATTCATTCGGATTAAAACTACCTGTTGGATTTCCTTCATAATCGGTAAAGTTTATATTTCCCAAGGAAAAATAACGGAATGATCCAGATACCGCGGCATTTTTACCAACTTTAGAATATCCAGATAAATAAGAGAATCCAACATCATCAACCAATTGACGCAACCAAGGTGCATACGACAAGCTGAAGCCCGTTTTGTTTTGAGCGAATGCCAAGTTGGCAACATTCCAAGAAGCGCTGTTGGCATCTGGATCAAACAAGGCAACACCTAAGTCACCCATTGCCGCAGAACGACTATCGGGAGAAATGGTTAAAAACGGCACCATTGTAGTAACAGTATTAAGTTGTCCCGACAATTGCTGAGGAGTCAAAACAGTTTGAGTACTCTGTGCTGAAGAATTATTCTGTGCTAATAAAGCAGTAACTGCTAACAAAATTGATGTATAACGCATAGGTAACATGGCAAAAATAAGATTTGATTTGAGCTTATAACAATTTTTTTTATTTATCCCCTAAAATTAATCTGGTTTGAAATTTGCATTTTTCGCAAATTTCTTGGATTCTGATCGTACTCATCACGGCGTAACCATAACTTTTACCGTAACAGATTCAGTTAAACCGTCGTTTGAATTTAAAACAACCTTAACTATATAGAACGTACTTCCCCCGAAATGATTAAAATTATTAAGGGGTTCAAATTGAATTCGAGACGAACTCATCAATTCATTGAACTCTCCCTGATGAACTCGAGATCCTTGAGAATTGTACACTTCAAATTGAACATGTATATCCTCTCCAGCCAAATTATGTTCTACCCAAACATTCAATGGTTTTTCAGATAGAACACAAGGTACAGGAAATGCACCGCTTCGAGGAATTAACAACTTTCTACCAGGAACTACATTGAAATCAACTTCTCCGCTACCTGAATTATTAAAAATATCCCAAGCAGTACAAACAATTTTATGTTTTCCGGGAGAAAGATTCGTTAAAGGAAAACGAATAGTACCTGAAGTATACGAACCCTTGTCGAATGTAAAAAATTCATTCACCACAAACGACTGCTCGTTTTCTGAATTGGGATCAACTAAAATCATTAAATCCCTGCCAATTCCTGCTCCGGTTGAGTTAATTCCATTGATATCGAAAACACGAGCTACAAAATCAACATCTTTTAAAACATTATCACCTTGAATAAAGAAAGTATCTTGCATAAAACAAGACACTTGAGGTCCTACCGTATCTATTTCAGTAACCAATTCACTTCCACCGATTAGGAATTTAAAATATCCAGCGGCATCAGTTACTCCATTTTGTGCATACATCAACATTCTACCCAGAGAAATATTGTACGCAATGTCTTTGGGAACTGAAAACGTAAATTCATATTTACCATTGACAACATTAACTGATCCTTTAAATATATAACTTTTTTCCACCGAGAAAGGCAAAGGAGCCATTTTGCCATCATTATTTAATGTGTATTGTGTAACTGGCTTATCCAATACTTCTACTTCTAAAATTCCATTAAAACCAGACATTATACCTTTTAATCGCTCGTTTATGTGACCCTTGATGGTTACAACCGAGAACGCTTTGATGGTATCTTCGAAATCCAAGGCCGAAATTCCATTAACTGAATCTACTATAATTACA
>JACCDQ011533143.1_pt1 | contig 10395 bp, 14 predicted proteins | sample 7446031 | NCBI WGS metagenome assembly JACCDQ01 (sample SAMN15323442, study PRJNA562643) | freshwater metagenome | isolation source: river surface water | place: USA:Blue River Watershed | collected 2017-08-17
ACCGGCTGAAGCTGAGGCGAACTACTACCGGCAACTAGCCGGGAAAAGCGAGACCGAGGTCTCAACTTAAACCAACTGGCCTCCACGAAACCCGGGGCGATTCAGTAAGTCTGCTCGGTCAGAGTCAAGGCTCGGCTACGCTGGCATCCATTCCAGAGAGAATGCCAGAGGCTGGTATTGATCATGAATTACTGCTCGATTCCCTAGCAAAGCATGTTCTCGGCGGAGCTGCTCGATTAGAGACTGAGACAGCATTCGCTCACATGGACCCGCCAACCCCCTGGATAACCTGGGCCATGACCATGTGGAATGCATCGTTGAATCAAAATCTGTTGCATCCCGCTACGTCACCTGTAGCCAAAATGATGGAGGAGCGGGTCATGCAATGGCTCGCTCCATATTTCGGGATGACAGGGGGACACATGACCCCTGGCTCGACGATCGCAAATTTGACTGCACTTTGGGCAGCCCGAGATAGCGCTGGCGTCACCGAGGTGGTGACGTCTGATGCTGCTCACCTCTCTGTGGCTAAGGCCGCGCATCTTCTAGGCTTGCGGCTCATCAAGTTGCCCGTCCACAACAACGGGGCCATGGTCGCTGATGCGGTACCCACTGATTTGTCTAAGAGCGCACTGGTCTTGACTGCTGGAACCACGAGTACCGGTGCCATTGACCCCCTGCAACTTGCAGGACGTGCAGCTTGGACGCATGTCGATGCCGCCTGGGCTGGGCCTTTACGTTTGACACGCCATGCCTCTCGCCTTGAAGGTATTGAGAATGCAGACTCGGTTGCAGTCTCTGCACACAAGTGGCTATTTCAGCCCAAAGAGTCTGCCTTGGTACTGTTCAAGGATGTGAAAACAGCACATGCAGCTGTCAGTTTTGGAGGGGCCTATTTGGCGGCACCCAATGTTGGCGTTCTGGGTTCACATGGTGCAAACGCTGTACCCCTACTGGCCACATTGATGTCTTGGGGGAGAGAGGGTCTGGCAGCACGCATCGAACGGTGCGTAGATATGGCAGTGTCACTGGCCAACCACATCAAGCAAGAGCCATCTCTTGAACTTCGCTGTGAACCCGAAACAGCAGTGGTGGTGTGGCGCCCGCGAGATCCGAAAGTCTTTGACGCCGTATCAAAGAACCTGCCGATGGGTTTGGCATCTCAGACCACTCTCGATGGGGAACGCTGGTTCAGAAATGTGGCCGCCAATCCCAATGCAGACATTGAATTGATCAAGGCTGAGATTGACAAAGGTGTTGCCAGATCGCGAGCTTTTGAATAGCTCACGCGTTATGTCACGCGTCTTGCTCGTGGAAATGAAACCGCATTGATTGCCTTTCTTAATTGAGTCACCTTTGCGTCATGCGAACAAACCTTAGCGTTACGCCAAGGTTGTTAGAGTGGCTTGATGCGAATTTCTCAGTTGTCGGCTCAGACTGGTGTATCGACACACCGATTGCGACGCTACGAATCTCTTGGCCTGATCACCAGTGATCGGCAAGCGAACGGCTACCGAGAATTCAGCCCCGTTACGGCAAAGTCCGTCATCTTTATCGACATGGCGAGAAAAGTTGGTTTCTCGCTAGACGAAATTGCAGAGCTTCTCCCGCGATATAGCGCTGGGACACTGACTGCGAAAGAAATGATCTTGGCAATGCAGCAGAAAGTCAAAGCGATTGACGAATTGATTGCATCCCATGAAGCTCAGCGACAAATGCTGGTCGATCACATCGCATGGTTCAAATCTCGCAGGAGGAATTCGAAATGACGCCACTTGAAACACTGCAAAAAATTAACACTCTGGCTGCATTCAACCGATGGTGCGGCATTGCCGTCACCCACGCGGAACCCGGCAGCGTGATTATCGAGATTGATTGGCGCGATGAATTTGGCCAATATTCCGGATACCTGCATGCAGGACTGATTGGCACACTGATTGACACGGCTTGCGGTTATGCCGCGGCGACCATGGCTGGCCCCAACTTATTGGCCTCAAGCTATATGGTCAATTGCCTGCGACCCGCAACTGGGAAGCGATTCATCGCCCACGCACATGTAGTGAAACCAGGAAAGTCCCAGGTGTTCACTGCCTGTGACTTGTACGCACTGGGTGATGACGGTGAAAAGCTTGTCGCCAATGGCCAGACTTTGTTGACCGTTTTGCCGGCGCCTTAAAATTTAATGGCTCACATGGTCTATTCATCACATGTTGTGCGCTCTGAACTCCTGAGTTTGGCCTCCATAGCCATAGGCTCCTGCCCGAACATCATCCACATGGATGTAGCTTTCGTGGTGCAGGTCTGGCATCAATGCTAAGAGCCCGTCATACACGGCTTGAATGTAGGCGGCTTTCTCAGCCCGCGTGTTGGTCTCATCGGTGATCTTGATTTCGACATAAGCACTGGACTTGTCTTGCACTGCCAACGATTGGCCGCCGACTATCCAATGCGCTGGCTCCAGATAACGGATGGCGATGGAGGTCAGCTCTGGCTTTTTACGCAAGATCTGACTGGTGCAGTTGGCCAGCATGTGCGCTACCTGCTGGGTTTTTTGCTCGTCTGCAGTACCGCTTAGCAGGACGTTGAGTATGGGCATGGATGTCTCCTTTGAATGACTGTTGTCACTCTAGTCATTCATCCAGGGACTGGAAACGGCTTTTTTGGCTTATTGGTTTTGCAAAATTTGCAAATCAATCCTAGAATGACCTATGAGTTTTCATCTGGATGATTTGGCTTTATTCGCCAGGGTTGCAGCACTTGGAACGCTGTCTGCAGCGGCTCGTGAGCTCGACATTCCGGTTAGCCAGGTGACACGAGCGCTCAACCGGCTCGAGGCAGCTTGCGGTGCCAGACTGATGCACCGAACAACCCATGGCCTGAGTCTGACCGATGAAGGCGACACCTTGTTGCAGCACGGGGTGCGGATGCTCGACACCTCGGAAGAACTCAAAGCAGAGTTGCACGGTCGGCAAAGCGAGCCCAGCGGCTGGGTTCGAGTTGGCGTCAGCGCCTCTGTGGCGGAGTCGATCATTGCCCCAAGTTTGCCTGCGCTCTATGAGAAGTTTCCTAGGCTGCACATTGAGGTGCTGGCTGATGACCGCCTGTCAGACATGGCTCGCGATGGCATCGACATTGCCATCCGTACCGCCGCCGTTCATAGCGAAACACTTGTGGCTCGGCAGATTGGCACTGCCAGCCGTACTTTGTATGCAAGCCCAGCTTACTTAGCCAAGAACGGTACGCCGCAGCATCCGGATGATTTGTCCAGCCATCACCTGATTGGCAACAGCCGCGCCAGCTCGATGAACCTCTGGGAAAGGCAAGATGCCAAGTCAGGCTTGCAAGTCAAAGGCCAAACACTGACCGACAACTCAGCCGTGTTGTTGAGCATGGTCAGGCACGATGTCGGCATTGCGCGGTTGCTGGATATCGTTGCAGCGCCATTGGTCAAGTCAGGCGAGCTGGTGCCACTGCTACGCCCACACTTCGATGTGCAAGAAATTCCCGTCTATGCGGTGATGCTGCAAGAACGGCACCGACTGCCAAAGATTCGGGCTTGCGTGGAATTTTGGGGGGAGTATTTGGGGGCGGCGTCCAGGATTGGCGACCCGGCTACCACCAGCTCCACAAATTACAACTCAACCCATAAGCCGCCTTCCAAGCTTCTTCAATAAGTCCCACAACATGTTGAGATACCCAGAATTCTGCGATTTGGATGCATTGACACGAGCAAGGTAGATGGCTTGATCGTGCTTGTCTCGTTCGCGTACGGCTGCAATTTGACTTGGTGACATTTGCTTTGCCCACACCACTTTACTGTTCTTGATCCAGTAGTGGGATTGACAACGCATTCCCCAATTTCCAACGGACGGATGAAGACTAACCTTACTGCCGTGTACCTCGACCTGCCAATGCGCTGGCGTTAGTTGCAACACAACAGTTTCCCCACATCCACAACAACATTTGTGCAAACTGGTTCTGTACTTTTGACTGATATACAGCACTCCGCTTTCCAAAACAGGTGGGGCCAGTTCAATGAACTCCGGTCTCATGAGACTTTGTTTCATGCTTTTGACTCCGGATTTGGCACAGAACGCGTCAACGAATGAAGACTCGGGGTGTACACCTGTTGATGCGGATGCTGATGATCAGCATAGAAACCGAAATATTGCTTCCAGCGAATCACAGCAAGCATTGCATTGATTGCGTTCATGTCCGCCGTCTGAATATTGCTCTCATAAAGTCCATCCCCACCTTCTGGCATGAATGGAGCACAGGCGTCAAAATGGTCATGCTGCCTTGAAGTTGACAATGTGATTCGACACTGTCCGTAGATAGCGCGGTTTTGACCATGATCCAACTTCAGATCCATACCGCAATCAACGAACGGTACATTGTTCTGGCGTAGATAAGTACTGATGACCTTCCGCGCTGGACCGTTGTCTATGGTCAGAAAAACGAAGTCAAAGCCCAACAACTCTTGGAGGTTGTGCTCTAAAACATGAGTCCTATGCGGAACAACACCTAAGTGCATCCGTCCATAAACGCGCGCCCAGTAATCAACCTTGGCTGACTGGCTTTCAAGATCTTCCAATGAAGCCGCGCCTGGTGCACGAAAGGCGTTATGAACCTCGAAAGTGTCACTGTCGAAGAGATGAATCTCTTTGACTGGGGTCTTGGCTACCTGGTCCAGAACATATGAGCCCGTTCCACCAAGTCCAATGATCGCAACACGATTGAGCTTCAGCCTTTCCGAGGTCGACATATAGTCGCCACGGATTGATGCCGCATCTGGATAGCGGAATGGCGTTGGAACCTGCTCCATATGAATGCCTCGTCGAGTTCTCGCAGTAACTGTGCGATCCAATGCCATAGCTTGATGAGTCAGCAATTTTTCATAATGCTTAATCAAATCCAGATGCCGCGTGTACGGGATGTACGGATCCGGGCGGCAGGAAAAATGGAAATTGGCCATCACGCCCTGACCTATCTCGCCAACCGCATTTGGCATCCCAATGGCCGCGAATGGCTGACCATTGGCGTAATGTGGAAATTCGCCCTGAAACCAGACCTGATGATTCTCTGGAGGCTGCAGGTGATCTCCCACAGCAATGAATTTGGCAATCAAAGTGCCGCGGCGCAGCGTGGGGCCGGCCGCCAGATAAGGGACATCATGCACAAGCATGAAGTCCCCCTTGACCGTGACGGTGAAGCCTTCCTCACGGAAGAGCTCCAACGCATGATCACGAGCGGTTTGATTTACCGACAACGAACACCATCCCTTCGTGCAGCTTGACCCGCTCACCCTCACGCAATTCCCCATCAGGGCCATGCGGGTTGACATAGGTGATTGTGTAGGTGATGTCAGGGCTTACCGGATCGCTGGGGAAAGCCTTGTGGGCGATCTCCAGGTAGGTTGCCCATTGGCCTGTCAGTACGAAGGCCTGCAAGTTGATGATGACCTGAAACTGTTTGATTTCGGCAACAGGAGTCATCTGATCGTTGTTGGCCTGCCCTGGTGCGGGAGCAGGAGCGAGCGAGCGTGAATCGCTGCCCGAATTTGCAGAATTAGACATTGCTTTTTCCTTTTATAGCAATTAAGTACTAAATCAATGGAACAGAGTTGCATTGATATCAATGGGTATTGCTATGAAGGGTTGACGCCTGTTGCTCCTGCACGGATACTCTCGGTTCTCACTCCGGACGAGCATTCACTTGCAAGTTCACTCAGGGGGTCAGGCCTTCACAGGTTTGACCCCCTGTTTTATTTCTGGCGCTTCATACGGACTCCTTTCGTGGTTGCTGTTGATGACCTCAAGTTTACAGGATAGAATTTCTGCTGTCAACTTGTAAACCACCAACTAGGGGCCAGCCATGATCGGAAACAGACTCAAGCGAGCGCGCGACGCGCTTGGTTTCTCGCTGCGCGAACTCGAAGCACGCATCCAGGCACAGGTGTCAGCCCAGGCGATCGGCAAATACGAGCGCAACGAAATGATGCCCAGTTCGTCTGTCCTGCTTGCGCTATCCAAAGCACTGGACGTGTCGCCTGAATACCTGCTTAGCCAGCGAGAAATCGAACTGTCCGGGGTCGACTTTCGCAAATCTCAACATACGCTATCCAAGGATGAGCGGGCAGTAGAGGCAGTCGTACTAGATCAGATGGAGCGTTACCTGGAATTGGAGGAACTCATTCCAGGCTCTGAACAACCATGGGTTGAGTTGAAAAACGACGCTTTTGCGATCAACAAAATAGAAGACGCAGAACAAGCTGCAGAGATGCTCCGAAAACTCTGGTCTTTAGGAATAGACCCGATCCCAATGATGGCGGAACTGCTTGAAGAAAAGGGGATCAAAGTCATTGCACTTGACCTCCCAGAAAGTGTTTCTGGGTCTAAGGCCATGGTTCAACGCCCCGATCTACCGGAGCTGCCTGTAATAGTTGTCAACCAAAAACACAACGGCGAGCGTCAACGCTTCACATTGGCACATGAACTGGCACACTTGGTGCTGAAGTGCAGTGGTCTGAATGATGCAGAGCAAGAGCGAGCTGCAGATCGGTTCGCTGGTGCCTTCCTGATGGCAAAAGAAATGATGCTTAACTTCTTGGGAGTTCATAGGACGTCAATCTCCCTTGGTGAGCTTGCAGAATTGAAGAAAATCTTCAAAGTCAGCATTGCATCCCTTGTTGTCCGCTGCTCTCAGCTGGGCATCATTTCACGAGCCACCTACGGAAAGCTCTGGAGTCAAATCAAAGGACTTGGCTGGAATGGGCCTCAATCTAGTGAACCATTCACGTTTGAAGCCGAAGTGCCACAACGTATGGAACGACTTTGTTTGCGCGCAGTATCTGAGCGCGTCATTTCTGAGCCGAAAGCAGCAGAACTGCTACGGATGAGCGTACGCGAACTCGACAAAAGAATGATGGCTCAATTTGCCTAATCCGCCATGTTCTTCCTGGTTTCCGACACTTCAGTCCTCATAGACCTAGAACGAGGTGATTTGCTCGAGGCCGTGTTCTCCTCAGGGATGACATTCGTTGTACCGGATCTTTTGTATGAAAGAGAATTGGCCAATGACATTGGCCCATACCTCCGTACATTAGGACTGGGTGTTATTTCGCTAAGCCCCCAAGAACTGCAACTCGCTCAGCAAGTGAATGGAGAACGTCGCGGGCTTTCACTCCCTGACTGCTTTGCCCTCAGTTGTGCAACCAGGCCTGACTATCGACTCGTTACCGGCGACGGCCTGCTGCGCAAAGAAGCGATGAAGCGGCTGGGTGAGGTGTACGGCTTGCTGTGGTTATTGGATCAACTGCATGCGTCAGGGAAGGTAGCCCCCGATTTGTTGGCAACTGGTTTGACAACTATTTCTCAGCACCGCACAGCACGTCTCCCAGCCGATGAAGTGCAGAAAAGAATCATTGCCTGGACTACTTGATCGTTGCTTGCACATGAAAAACATTTATTGAGTAGATTAGCATCCTAATTTCACAATCAGGCTAGGCATCATCAAGCCTGCATACCACTCTGTGTTGTGGTGAGAAATAAATAAGCTTGGGTACTGCTGGGGCAAACTAATTTATCTCTGGTCTATTCATCCGTGTGTACCAACTTCACGCCAACCCAACGGACCCAATGGGTCAAGGAACAGCTTGGCGTTGACCTGCCTACCGGCTATCCCGAGGAGTCTTACCCCGGGTTTGCTTCGCCTGTCGTGGTCAAGAGTCACCAAACTGGGCGGGTGGCCTGCGGTCTTGCCCGGTTTGGATTGATCCCGGCATGGGCCAAAGACGACAAGATCAGTCGACACACCTACAACGCCCGAAGCGAAACCGTGGCCGAAAAGCCAAGCTACCGCAGCGCATGGCGGCACAGGCAGTTTGGCCTGGTGCTGGTCGATAACTTCTACGAGCCCAGCTACGAGTCGGGCAAAGCTGTGCGCTGGAAGATTGCCTTGGCCAGTGGTGACCCGTTCGGTATTGCCTGTCTGTGGGACCGATGGACAGATCCGGCATCTGGCGAACTGGTGGTGAGCTTCTCTATGCTCACGGTCAATGCCGACGAGCACCCGGTGATGAAGCAGTTTCACAAGCCCAGTGACGAAAAGCGTACCCCCGTGATCATTGCCCCTGAGTTGTACGACGCTTGGCTCAGCGCTGACGTTCCTGAGGCAGCTGCGCTGATGAACTGGCAGCACATGCCTGAGCTGGTGGCGTGCCCAGCGCCCCGCGTTTGATCGGAAAGTTCACTTCTGCTCTGGCTTTTGGGGTCTTGAAATGCTGGATATTTATCCAGTATATTTAAGGCATGCAAACGCTGCCCGTTTCATCCCCGGTTCCTCTGCACATCCCTGACGAGAAGGTCTGGCTGCAGATGTGCACCTGGAAGGTGCCAGCGGGGTTTCCATCGCCCGCAGCCGACCACACCCGCAAACGGATCGACCTCAACGAGCACCTGATCCGCAACAAAGAGGCGACGTTCATTTTTCGGGTCAAGGGGGACTCTATGACCGGCATCGGCATCTACGAAGGCGACGAGCTGTTGGTGGACCGGTCCATTGAGCCCAAGCACGGCAACATCGTTCTGGCAGTGCTCAACAACGAGTTCACCGTCAAGCGCCTGCACCGCCGGGGTGGCGTGGTCAAACTGGTGGCAGAAAACCCGATCTACCCACCCATCGTGGTCAAGGACGGTGAGGAGCTGACCATCTGGGGCGTGGTCACCCGCAACCTACACAAGCTGCTCTAAGCGCACGTCATGGCAAGTGCGGTGCAGCAGTTGGCTTTGGTCGATTGCAATAACTTCTACATCAGCTGCGAGCGGGTCTTCCGACCAGACCTGACCAAGGTGCCGATGGTGGTGCTGTCAAACAACGACGGCTGTGTCGTCTCGCGCTCAAACGAAGCCAAGGCGCTGGGCATCCGGATGGGGCAGCCTTGGTTCGAATGCAAGTCGCTGGCCGAGCAACATGGCATCCTGGCCATGAGCAGCAACTATGCCCTGTATGCGGACCTGTCCAACAGGGTCATGAGTATCCTGAGCGAGTTCTCGCCACGCCACGAGGTCTATTCGATTGATGAGTGCTTTGTGGATATGACGGGCATCTCCAAGCTGCGCGAGGTGAGTTACGCCATGCGCGAACGGGTAATGCAATGGACGGGCATTCCGGTGTGCGTGGGCATTGGCCCCACCAAAACCTTGGCCAAGCTGGCCAACCATGTGGCCAAGAAGCACCCGCGTTCACGCGGGGTGTTCAACTACAACATGCTCAGCACCGAACAGAAGACCCAGTTGCTGCAGCGCATTGGGGTGGAGGAAGTGTGGGGTATTGGATACAAGCTCACCCAGAAGCTGGCCAGACACGGCGTACATACCGCTAATGATTTGCGCTCCGCGCATGTTCCGACCCTGAGGGCGGAGTTTGGCGTGGTGATGGAGAAGATCCAGCGCGAGCTGCAGGAAGTGCCCTGCGTGAGCCTGCAAGAAATTCAGCCAGAACGGCAGCAGATCATTTCGAGCCGGTCATTCGGCAGCATGGTGACGGAATTGGCGGTGCTCAAGGATGCACTCTCCACCTTTGTGGCCAATGCCTGTACCAAGCTGCGCGCCCAAAACAGCCATGCTTCGGTGATCCAGGTGTTCCTGCAAACCAACCGATTTCGCAAAGACCTGCCGCAGTACATGCCGAGCCTGGCGGTCCCCTTACCGTACCCCACCAATGACAGCCTGGAGGTCAACCGCTGGGCCGACTACCTGTGCGAGCGGATGTTCAAAGATGGCTACCAATACAAGAAGGCCGGGATCATGCTCAGTGAGATCAGCCCTGTCACGCGCAGGCAAGGCGACTTGCTGGAGCCCGAGACCACCAGCAATGCCCGACTGATGCAAGCCCTTGATACGCTGAACCAACGCTACGGGCGCGGCACGGTGAAGGTCTCAACGCAAGGTGCGTTCAAGGGATGGCAGATGTTGCAAGAGCGCAGGTCACCGAATTACACGACTGCGTGGGATGAAATCCCGGCAGTGTGATGAAAGTTGATCGGTAGAAAGTCGCGGATTGCATCCATCCTGAGCGACGGTTTACTTCATAACAGCACGGTAAGTGGCTCCTTGGAGCCACTTACGAGCCACCATCGACAGTACTCAAAAATTTTCTTGGATCGAACCCTATAAATCAGCAACAGCCCGGCGATTACGTGATTAAGGAGGACTCGTTATGAGCAAAATTCTTGATCGAAAATCGTCTGCTTACTCTTTGGCGTTGCATGTTATGCAAGAGCTGGAGCACTACGTTGGCAAACTGGCTTTGCAGGGGGGTATGGGCATTGCCTTGGGAATTGATGCATCTCGGCAAACCGGTGACATCGACATGTGCGTCAGCGCCAATGCCTTG
>JACCDQ011990602.1_pt1 | contig 10395 bp, 9 predicted proteins | sample 7446031 | NCBI WGS metagenome assembly JACCDQ01 (sample SAMN15323442, study PRJNA562643) | freshwater metagenome | isolation source: river surface water | place: USA:Blue River Watershed | collected 2017-08-17
TATATGATATTATTAATAAATTGAACTAAATTTATTAAGTAGTAAATTAATAATTATTCAGAGTGGAAAAATGAAAAAACTTAAAGTAGTAGAATTGTTTGCAGGTGTTGGTGGTTTTAAAATTGGGCTTGAAGGTTTTGAAGGAAAATCTGCAACGAGTGGATTCAACAATAAATTTGATTCAAAATTTGAAGTAATATGGAGTAACCAGTGGGAACCATCAAAACCTAGTCATAAACAAATAGCTTATAATATTTACAAAAACAAATTCCCCAATCACACTATAATTAACGAAGACATTAATAAAATCAAGACGAATGACATTCCTGATCATGATGTTCTCGTTGGAGGATTTCCATGTCAAGATTATTCAGTTGCAAGAGTATTAAGTCATTCAAAAGGCTTAGAAGGGATAAAAGGTCAACTTTGGCATCAAATAATCAGAATTTTACAAGAAAAGAAAAATAAACCAGCTTATTTGATTCTTGAAAATGTAGACAGATTAATTTCAAGCCCGTCAAGTTTGAAAGGTAGAGATTTTGCAATTATGTTACAAAAGCTAAATGAAATTGGCTATGACGTTGAGTGGAAAATAATAAATGCTGCCGACCTCGGTTTTCCACAAAAACGAAAAAGAATTTTTATTATAGGATATTTAAACAAATCCTTAGTTAGAGATTTTTTAGAACTTGAGAATAAAATAAAAAATGGAGCAATTCATAACTCTATTAAATTTGAAATTTTAGATAAGTCAACTAATAATTTCAAATTAGAATTTGATGATTCAGACATAATTTATAATCTATCATTATCATCAAAAAAATCGATTTTTGGTGATTATGGATTTGCCTCTAATTATCATGTGTTTACTTGTAAAACTAAATCAACACAAGCTCAAAAACCAACTCCTTTAGGAGAGATTATTGAAGATCAAAAAGTAGCTGATGAGTTTTACTTAAATCAAGAACAAAAAACAAAATTTGAATCATTAAAGGAAGCTAAAGATGAATTTAGAAAAAGAAAGGGGGGGGGCACATTCAGATATAAAGAAGGTTCGATGAGTTTTCCTGATGACCTTAAAAAACCGTCTAGAACAATTATTACGTCAGAAGGAGGCAAAACACCATCCAGGACAAAGCATGTTATAAAAGATAATTGGGGACTCCGCAGACTAACACCTTTAGAACTTGAAAGATTAAATATGTTTCCTGACAATTATACAGCAGGATATTCAAATACTGAGAGAGGCTTTTTAATGGGAAATGCCTTAGTTACGGGAGTTGTAGAGTTGATATCAAAAAAAATAAAATAATTTCTATGTTTCAGATAAATCAATATGAAATCAAAGTCAACAATCACGGTATTGGAATAAAAAGAAGTAACAATGATGGGGTGAATGCGCAAATCATTAATCTGTTAAATGAATTCGAGGATTTTGCATTTAAAGAACTAATCAAATTAAATCAATTTAAATTTGTTCAAGGTGAAATAAATGCAAAAAAAAAATTTGAAGAGATGAGTATTAAATACTCAAATTTAAATTGTTTGATGATTACTCAACACCCTGGATTTATTGGATCTATAATCATAGATAAACTTCTTAATTTAAATACTGAGCAGGAAAACTATTTATTTTTTTTTGAGGGAAAATTCGGTAAAGTATGGAATAATAGTTCTGTTAAAATGGATGATCTAATTAATAAATTTGACAAACTATTAAAATCAGTGATTTTTAACAAAGAATTAAAGTTTTTTATAATAACTATCAGTGGCACAGATAGAATTATATTCACACAGACAAACCGAGGAAATAATAACAGTCTTTGGACTATAAAAGATTAAGAAAAAATGACACAGATTTCAAATGATCCAAAGGATTTTATTGTAAAAAATTCTAAAACGAATTTTTATGAAATTGATGTAAAAAATATAAATGACTTTTTAAAAGAAACTAATAGAATTCTTTGTATTCCAAAATATCAAAGACCTTATTCTTGGGAACAAAAAGAAGTTTTAGATTTAATTAATGACATCAAAAAATCAGCAATAAATAATGAAAACTGGTTTATAGGAACAATTTTTACTACGCTTGATGACAATAATCTCAATATAAAAGAGATTTTAGATGGCCAGCAAAGACTAACAACAATTATACTTATACTAAGGTGTTTTACTACTTTGAATTTTAAATTTCCAAACGAATTCAACAAACTCAACTTCCTACCAATAGATTATGCGGCAGAAACCAACTTTACAGAATTAAAAACAAATTTTGAAAATGAATTTAATAATAGAAAAGAAACTATTCTTGACGATTTATTAATTAAACATGATCGTGTTGATTACAAGAAAGTCTATAAGTCAAAATTTTTAACAGATCAAGGAACCAGAGAAATTTTTCAAGATTATATAATCGCTACAAGATCAATTAGTAATGTGGAAGATTTCCAAAAACATAACTCGCTGCAGTTTAGTGCAAATAATCACGACTATTCCCCTACCTTGGCGCGAATTAATAAAAATATCACAACAATAGAATCAGAACTTGGAAAACTAATTCAAAATGATTCAGAAGTAGACATAATTAAATTTATCGACACACTCCTAAATAATTTAGTTTTTATTGAAATTCCTCTTTATTCCAAAAAAAATATTTTAGACATTTTTGAATCCTTAAATAACAGAGGTAAATCTTTAAGTTTATCTGATTTATTAAGATTTCTGACTCTTAAATCATCATTCGACAATAGTACGTCATATGAATCAATAGAGAGAGACTGGTACCGAATATATGAACTTTCAGAAAACTCCATAAATAGGCATGGTTTTTTCAAAGATTTGGATGAATTTTTAGAAAGATTTATAAACTCAATAAGTGATTCAACAAACGGCTACACTACCAACCATTCTAGAATTGAAAGATTTAAAACATTATATGAAAAAGACTTTTCTAAAGGAACTGAAGATATATTAAAGGTCCTTGATAATTTGGATTATCTGTTTAGCAGTGATAACGGCTATTTAAAAAATATAAACTCATCATATAAAGCTAGAATTTATCCATTGCTAATTTTGATCAAAAGAATTCTAAAAGTAAATGAGAATTCACAAATATTTTTCTTTCAATATCTTAGGTCAAAATTTCAAAAAGTTAATGAACCCATATTTAATGGAGAAGCTGAGGTTTATCATCTAACAGAATTTTTCAAATCAGCATTTTATATTGAAATTTTAAATAATATTAGTTCAAATCAAGCTAGACCAAAATTCATACAATTGGCCAATTTTTATGGCACTGATAACACCTTTAATCCAACAAAACAAATTGGAAATAAAACGGAAAAACAAAATGAGAAAATAAAAGATGATGAATCAGATTTAAAATCACTCAATGAAATAAAAAAATTCAAAAATATCGATAAAAATCTAATTAAAAACTTGATTTTCACCAAATCAAAAGACGTCGCTGAAATTGTTTTGTTTACATATCAATTAATCACTGACATTGACAATTTTCCCAAAAAAATCGATGACAAAAATGATGTACAACTAGAACATATTATTCCACAAAAATGGAACAGTAACAAGGGATGGCAAGAAAACTTAGATTTTAATTCTATATCTGATTTACTTTTAATATATAAAATGAAAGATGAGAAATTTCATTTAGCATTAAAGGAGTTTTTTGATGATGAAGACTTTTTCAGTCCTGCTAGCCCGAGCAAATCTTTTGTACAATTAATTGGAAATAAAGTTCAAATATACGGGAGAACAAATAACGATTTAGCTAATAACTATTGGAATGAGCATCCATACAACAACAAAAATGGCGGCAAAAAAAACTATCTTAAAAATTCATTCTCAAATAATCCCAATAATTCCACACTAATTCCAACGAAGCCAAAAATGGTTTTTGATAATGAAAACTTTAATTTGTCAACAATAATTGAAATAACTTATGATATTTACCTCAAATTCAAAGATGATTTTGATGATTTTAAAATTAAAATTTCCTAAATTTTAAATAGGACTTTAATTAATACTAACAGAGATGCATTATAATATTTTCTTTAATCTAAAGTAAGAATTAACATATTTGTAATATTCAAAAATTTAGTATTTGTTAATCTCGCATAGGCGTAGGCAAAAATTTAACTTTATTTTTCTGATATGCCATTTGATCAAAAATTGGACCATATGACATATTAGTTTTTTTATTTTTCTGCTGACCGTTATAATGGATAGGCTTTATTTTTGATTTCGTATTTACATTTATATCATTTAATCGGTCAATCAAAGGCTGTTTTAATTTCACCAAATCATGTCTAACTAGGCGATCTCGCTCAGAATCGATTTTTATATCATATTTAAAACACAACTTTTGAAGGCCTACAAAATCCATTTGAAGGACCTTCATGATTTGAGATATACAATCAGGGAAATTCAATAGCTCTTTGGCAATAAATGCTTGTTTTACTTTAGTCATATATTTAAAAGATTAAATACCAATCTTAGTTAAATAAGAGCAAAAAATCAATTATTAGAATTATTTATTACTAAGAGATGATATTTAAAATCAAAATTACTGACGTAATAATTTATAAAATTGAGAAATTAAGAAGGGTTCATTGAGACGAAAAATATTTATCTACAAACAAATCGTTCTATGGAGTTCTACTAAAACCTGATGAATTAAAACTAGAGAATCTCAATTTGGACTTGATTATAGCTTACTTACTATGGCTATAGATGACCTTATACTTCAGAAAACATCAATTTGATTTATTCCACGTGTAATCGCCGTGTATTGCCATCTTAAATTTGGAATTCTAATTTTATTTATAAAAACTCGATTCCATTCTCCTCCTTGTGCTTTGTTGCATGTAATTGAATAACCATAAGATAACCTCAAAGCACCTACATATCTGTCATCACTAGGCAATTCACTTTCTCGAAATAAATTATTTTTGATGAACCGCGATTTTCTTAATGCTTTTTCTTTATTTAAATCAATTGTCCCATTTATCGAATAAAAAGTATCTAAAATCAAATAGTCTTCGATGATACACTCTTCAGTGGCAAAAAGAACTTTTACAGAAATTGGAACAAAACTTAACCCTGAAACCTCTTCTAAGTTATCCCATTCAATAGAAATCAATTCTAATTGGTCGCCATTAAATAAGCTTGCCCCCCCCCTATTCCAATTTTGATTTACAATCAACAAGTCTCCTACCTCTAAAATTTTTACAGATTTCCCAAAAATATTTTCTCGAACTAATTCATTAAAAAATTTATTGGCCTTATGAGAAACTCCAATTGCAACACAATCTTCCAATCCATTTTTTCTACAATTATTTGAAAAATTTATTGCGGATTTATAAATATTAGAATTAGTCATGCCTTCAAAAGGAAAAGTTAAGAATTTGTTATCTATGGCGAGTCTTAATTCAGTAGCATTTTGTAAAATATAGCTACCGTCTTCTTGGCGTTTAACCTCATTAAGCCAAAATATATCACCTTTTATATTAAACTCATTTTCTAAATATATCTTATCTAATGCCAAAGAAACATTTTCTCCGATTGGAGGTAATTGGTATTGATCTCCTAAAAAAATAATTTTATTTTTTGGATTTCCATCTCTTACATAACCTATTAAATCATGTAAGAGACTATTTTGAGATTTAAATAAACAATTGCCGGCATTTACTAATGAGGGTATCATTGATGATTCGTCTATTATAAAAATCATAGGAAATTCATTTCGCATGGATTTTAATTTAAATTCTACAACGCCTGTATTAGGATCATTTTTAGGTTTATAAATTAATGAATGTATTGTAGATGATGTAGATTTTGATTTTCTTCCAATTATTCTAGCTGATCTACCTGTAGGCGCTACAATTTTATAGGGCAGTTCATTATGATTTAAATAGCCTATCAAAGCAGATGTTATAGAGGTTTTACCAGTACCTGCCGCTCCGTTAATTATTATAAAATCAGAAGCAGAATTTGGAGATACAAATTCTTCCATTGCACATAGAACTTGATTTTGATCCTTAGTTGGATTTGCAAAATGTAAAAATGAAAATATTGAATTTATTTTTATTGACGTATCCATTTTTCATGCTTTTGTTTGACACAAAAATAGAAGTCGTTTGTGTAATATAATTACACAGTTATTTTTGTTATTTGATATTCAAATAACTCGTCATGCAAAAATTTCAATTTATCAGGTACCAAATTTTAGATCGATGTTTTAGGAGTAGAAACAGACGGTTTTTTATAAATGATTTAATACAAACAATAAGTTTGGCAATGGAAGAATTTGGATTAAAGAGTGGTGTTTCTCGGAAAACTATTTTCAATGACATAAATGCAATGAAATCGTTGTATTTAATTGAATTAGATAATTCATGTATGGACGGAAAGAAAAAATATTATAGATATCTAGATTTGAATTTCTCCATTGAAAACCAACCCATTTCTTCAGTTGAAAAAGAGTTTTTCAGAGATACAATTATAGTACTAAATCGAATTAAAGGTTTAAATCAATTTGAATGGGTAAAAGATGTCATTCCAAGATTTACAGAAACGGAAGTAGCAGAACAAGAAATAATTTCATACCAATCAAATGAATATTTAAAAGGTATCAATCACCTCAATGATATTTATAATTCAATAATTTCTAAAACTGTTTTAAGTGTAGAATATAAAGATTTCAAATCTCATGATTCATATTTAATCATTTTTCACCCTTATTATCTAAAACAGTATAATAACAGATGGTTTGCTTTCGGGCTAAATGAACAGAGAAATATTAGAACGTGGACAATAGCATTAGATCGAATCATTTCCATTGAGTCCCATATGAATAAATACATTCATTCTGAAATAGATTGGAATGATTATTTTGAAGACATAATTGGCGTAACAAAACCTTCTGGTGTTAATTCTGTAAAAATTGGATTACGTATTAATAAAGAATCGTCTCCATATTTTGAGACTAAACCATTTCATCCTTCTCAAAGATTAAGAAAAACAATTAATGATGAAAATTATTATGAATTTGACCTAATTATAAACCATGAATTGGTTTCAAGTTTGTTGTCCTTCGGTAGTGAAATAAAAGTAATTTACCCGCAAGAGTTAAAAGATTTAATATTTGATGAAATTCAAAAAATGCATAATCTATACTGAATCTTCTATTTCATTAAAATACCACAACAAATATTCCAACAAACTATTCATTATTGATTTAAATGTATAGGTAGTATTTCCTTCGTAGTCGTGTGAATAATTAGCAGTTATCCTTAATAGAAAATTCAGATGCAAACCTAAAAATGATGGAATTCGAGAATTTCGTATTTTTTCAAAAACTACTTTATCATTAAATTTTACCTCACGACCTTGTAAATAAGCTACACATTTTTCCATAATTGGATCTCCAAATGGATTAAAAAGTTCATTCGGCAAATGGAAATTCTTAGATTTCTTTAATTCTTTAAATGTTTTTTCTAGGATGCTTCTAATTTGATTGAAATTGTCCTCCTGCAAAAAATTTCCTTTCCCCATCTCAAGTAAAAGAAGCATCAATCGTGATTCCATTTTGGGAAATTGGCTATTCCTATTTCTCAATTTGCTAAAAATATCTAAGTGTTCCAATTGAATAAGATACTCATCCCAATTTGAAACTACACTTCTAATATTTTGAAACATCATGTGTTCATCTCCACTACTTTTATCATAAATTATAACATCATCCGATATGTAAGGTCTAAATTGGTCGTACCATGCTGTTAGTACGCATTTAAAAATCTTGCGATTTTGCTTCAACTCAATAACCGCAATTTTTTGCAACATCGTACCAACAAAAGCTTCGCACTCATCACCTCTCTGATCTGTTGAATTTAAAAATCCTTTCCCATCAAGAACTACTGCTAAAATACCCCTGTTTTCTTCAATTTCTTTCAGTCCAGTATCTCCAAATTGATTATATTTTAAATTGATTTTTTTAGTAGCTGCGATTCCTCTGTAAGAATCGTAATTATCTTTTATATCATCAATTAAGAGTACATCAAATACGGCTTCTTTATTCATATTTCTAAGGTAAATAAATTATAATACCAACTCCCACATTTTCAGAATTCAAATTCCCGTCAAATATATCAAATTCACCGGAATGGTTTTCTATAATTTTAGAAATCAAGAACCCACCATAACCAGAATTTCCGGTATTTCCACCATACTTCATAGCTGTCCCATAATCTTCCTTATTAATACTTTTTGGAAAAGGATTACCATTGTTAATAATCTTGATGGACTTGCTGAACTTACCATTAAAATCAGAGAATCTATAATCTTCTACTATAAACGAAAGGGAATATTTCTTTTCAAATTCAGTAAACCCGTGTCTAATTGCATTGGAAATAACATTTAGTAACAAAGTAGAAAATTGTTTTTTATCTATATATGCTTCCGCATTTCGATTTCCATCGAACTTTAAAATTATGTTTGGTTGATTTTCAAGATATTTAAATGCTTCTTGTTCGAAAAATTCAATTAACTTAACTTTTTCAGGTTTAAATTTATTGGGATCTGCATTTATAAATCCATTTAAATTAGCAGTGGCATTTATACAATAATCAACTTTTGCAAAAACTCGTTCAATTAAACTTCCTACAGATTCTACATAATCACCTTCGAATTCTTTTTTACGAATTGGATGTTCAATTAATAAATTGGCAGAATTAGATTCATTTTTCAAAAATAAATTCAAAGCCTCCAAATCGATTTTTAATGTTGGCAATTTATTGCCTAACTCGTGTTGAATCGCACCATAAATTGCAATCTGATCTAAATTACTCTTGTTTGTGAGTGTTTTCTTCAATTTCCAATGTCTGATCTTATTTAAAAATGGAAACAAAATTGCTAACAAATTGAACCCAAATTGTAGTATAAAAAATAGAATAAAATCAATCCGATTGAAGATGAATAAAATAAAATCAATGAAATAATAAAAGCTATTTACTATTGGATTTAAATAGCCCAGTTCAGGACTCTCGCGGTAAAGAGAATCCAAATTATTATTGAAAAAGAATTGAGAATCTTTAATCAAAAACACCTTACATATTATTATTGACGAAGAAAATGCTACGGGTATACACACGTACATTAAGGTTAAAATAATGATGAATTTTTTATCACTTCTGTAATTAAAAAGAATACGTTTGGTTAATATATTGACTAATATTCGTACAATTTGAAAGATTACAAATAAAATCCCACCAAAGATTACTTGATTTAAGGGAAATGGATATTGAAGATAGCGTCCTTCACTAAAATCCGGCGATGAAACTTGAGGAAGAAATAATAATTCTTCAAAAAAAATAAAATGAAGTACCGCAAAATAGCCCCAAAGCAATATTTCAAAGAATGCTGAAAATAAAGTTTGAATCCCATCTATATTATTGCCAATACTTTTTAAATAAGAATTAATATTTTTCATTTTGTTTTTTTTAACAAATTTAGGCGTCATCTGTGTAAAATAATTACACTGAATTTTTCATAGAATTACTTTTAGCATTTATTCAATAATTAATCGTTTAATTTTACTGTATAGACTTAACTTTTTATCTATTGCATTTTTTCCAAAATGAAATTCTCTGTGGCAATTGGGGCACAATGCAACTGCATTAGTAATTGTATCTGACCCACCTTCAGCTAAAGTTTTAACGTGATGCACCTCGAGATAAGGCAAGCCGTTGATATCTTGGAAAGGAGCATCCGATAAGCATGATTCACATTTTCCGTTTGATTGCAATTTGACCCAATCAACTACACCTTGACTTCTCTTATATTCATAAGTAGTGACTTCCGATTTATGAGGAGTTATATTTCCCATTGGAATCATTAAATCCTTAGATTTTAAAGTATTAATTCCTCCAGTAATATTCTCTTTTTCAATTTCTAAAATCGCATTTTCTATATCAATTATAATATTAGACCCGACATTTTCTAAAGGATTTAACCCTTTAATCCATTCTCTCCCAGTAATTTTCATTACATATGAAATATTACTAAAACGATAGCCGATAGATTTCGGCGATCTCCCATATTTAGATGATAACCTTTTATAAATCTCAGATTTAATAACTTTTTGATTATTTGAAATGAGATTTCTTAAAATTAAATACTCATATACTGAATCTTTAATTTCATCATAAGTCCAATTATTCATAGGTTAATATATTAAATTATAATCGTATAAAAACAAAAATTTAGATTAACAAGTATACTAAGGAATAAACGTAACAAAAAAACCCTCAGATTTCTCTGAGGGTTTTTTCTTCGTTGGCGGTCCGGACGGGTCTCGAACCCGCGACCCCATGCGTGACA
>JACCDQ010800791.1_pt1 | contig 10394 bp, 9 predicted proteins | sample 7446031 | NCBI WGS metagenome assembly JACCDQ01 (sample SAMN15323442, study PRJNA562643) | freshwater metagenome | isolation source: river surface water | place: USA:Blue River Watershed | collected 2017-08-17
AATATTTAGGTATTTAACTTTATAAAGAGCAATGATAAGTCCTGTTCTATCTTTTCCATGTTCGCAATGTACGTAAATCGGCTGATTAGATGAATCATGCATAAACTCTAATAGCTGATCTATTTTTTTATCATCTTTGTTAGATACAGGTTCTAATGAATTTAGTGGGATGTGGTACTGTTTAATTCCTAATTCACTTAATATTCTTTTCTCTTTTAAAATGACTTTCTTGTTTTCTCCCGGCTCATGGATTTTAATAAACGGGTAAAGCTTATCATTCAAATCACCACCTTGAAGGTTCACGACCGTTTTTATTGCGAGGGAGTTGATTAAATCATAATCTTTTTGATCAATAGGTCTTGGACCTTTAAAGATACCCTGAATAGGCTCTCCATATTGATCTATACCTTTACTTTTTGCAAAAACAGAAACAGATAAAATTAAAATAAGAATGGTTAAAGTTTTCATAAATAAAATTGTAAACGAAGTTAAAAAATATACTTATAAATTGTAAAAATTACAGGTAAAAAGAGCTATAGAGCTAATAGCTTTTGAGCTTCAGTTTGGATGTCTTTTTCTAACTCTGCGATTGTATATGGTGATTTCTTTAAAATCCATTGTTCAAAATCTTTAGGAATGTGGGAAACAAACAGCTGGTCTTTTCCCTTATATGGTATTTTTAAAGCGATGGCATGAAGAGCATGGCGAGGCATTTCCATTAAAGCAATTTCTTCTTTTGATGCTAATTGATCTTTGAAATGTTGAAACATTTCATAAGAGCCTAAGTATAGTTTATCCCCGATTAAAGGGACTCCATGAGTTTTGGCATGCACACGTATCTGGTGTTGTCTGCCGGTTTGGGGAAATGCAAGGCCGATTACGTATTGGTCAAAATCTCTTAAGATTTTAAATTTGGTATGCGCATGTTTTCCGATATTAGAATTTTCTGGAAAGGCTTCTACTAAAATTCGCTTTAGGCCTTCATCGGGCATCGCCAATCTCTCAAAGGCTTCAAACGTTTTTTCACCTTGATAGTTATGATTTTTTTTCCCGATAAAGAGATAGCATTTTTTGACAAAATCATCGTCAAAATTATTCATCATCTTTGTCGCAATTTCGGGGTTCTTTCCTAGCATTAAAATGCCTGAAGTTTCTCTGTCGATTCGGTGTAATGAATGAATCGTTTGATTATACTTTATTTCAAAATACACTGTGGCACAGTTAAAGATATGTCTTCCTGCTGGGTGAGTCGACATAAAAGCAGGTTTTGAAATGACCAATAGGTCTTGATCTTCAAAGATGATTTCAGGGTCAAGTTGTAGATTAACTTTTTGGCCATCCCAAAATTCATCTTCATATTTAGATTTTTCAAAAATCACTACCACTTCATCTTTTTTATGTAAAACAGATGAAGGCTTGTGGGTTCCAGGGCGGTTTTTAATAATGATTTCTTTGTCTTTAATTTTTTTTTTAATAAACTCTCTAGAAAATGAATCTAGATACAATTGTAAAAATTGATCGAGCCTCATACCATCTTGATTTTCTTCAACTTGATGGGTCACTAAAAGTTTATCGCTAGAATATTGTCTGGAAATGATCGTCATTGTAAATTATTAATACTTCTCTTTAAGTAAATATTTAATAAGATTTACACTGGCTTGATCATTATATCCAAACTTTTCTTCAAGATTTTTCAAAATATTTTTTATTAGCTTTCTATTTTCTTCTGAAAGTGGAGTGTTTTGTTGAGCATCAGATTTTTGAATGTGTTCCGCTTCAAAAAAGACAATATTTTTTGCCACATTCAAAATTAATTTTTTCTGTTCTGCCCTGAATGATTCTCCAAGTTTTTCGACTAGATCTGGAAATACATCGGTATAGACAATAGTCTTACCTGGGTTATCTAAAGAATAGGCTCCAAGTTTTGAAATCAACAATGAACGATAAGTTTTAGGGTCTTCTTTTAAGTTAATGTTAATTTCAAACTCTTTAATAAAGTAATCATCAGGATCGACAAATTTTCCTGTCGTAGAATTTTTAATCTTTTCACCTTTGATTAGAGCATTAACGTTTTCAATATATCGTCTTATGAAATCTTCATATGATCTAGCATCGACTAAACCAAGAGAGCTTCTAAGTTCTTTATCAAATTGAGTTAAATTGTATTCTTTAATAAGATCGAGATAGCGAATGGGATTATGGTAGTCAGCTTGAGGCGCCATATTTAAAAAGTCATATTCATTTTTCTTTTGAATAAGTTTTTCTAAGTATTCCATCGTCTCAATAAAGGTAACGCTTTTATGTAAGCTCGATAAGCGATAGATAATATGCTTCATATCTCTTGGAGATAAACCAAATTTCCCCTCGTAAAGACTGTCATTGACATACTCATTTTGAACATCTTCAAGACCTTGCTTTAATATTTGTTTAGACTCTAGATCCAATCTTTCAGGAAATTCTACTCGGGCTAAATAAAGAGCCTTTTCTAATGGATTTAAGTTAGTAGCAATATTTGCTAATTTCTTATCAGTATAATTTTTAGTCTGACAAACTCTAAGTCGCGACATGACGGCGAATAAACAAATGGTGCTTAAAGCGTGTGGTGAAAAATGACTGTGTTCTTTTAAACCAAAAATTTGTTCCTGATAAATTTTTTCTTCTTCTCTAAAATCTAGAAGGTAGGGAACTGTGATAAAATTAAATCTTCCCTTAAAAGAATTAAAATCTGGATGCTGTTTGAATGCAGCAAGATGAATTTCATTTGATGTTCCAATAAAAAAGATATCGAGTTCGGTTAAAATCCCTTGCAGATTTATCGAACCAGTTTCCATTGTCATAAGTAAATATTTGTAAGCGTCTAAAGGTCTTTTTAATAAATCTGAATATTCTAAAACCCCTCGATTGGCCATGACAGCTTCACCTTGAAGTGAAAATAAATTTAGTGACTGTAAACTAGGAGGTAGGCTTTGCAGTCTACGATCCATAGTAATTTGATGCATTCTCGCATCAACATGTATTTGAGGTTCAATTGTTACCGCACTAGTTGAGTAACGTTTTGAAATTTTAAACCGCTCAACTCTGATATGCTTTAAAACATCTGCATGCTTTCCCTTATAGTTTTTTAATAGAGCATCGTAAATCATCCGATTTCTTTTTGAAAGGTCACCACGGTAAAGGTAGCTTTTTTTAACTGTTTCTAAAAGTTCTGGATTATCTTTTAATAAACTAGCAATAATTTTTTGTCGGTGGTCGCGTGGTATTAATAAAATAGGATGATCTTTAAGTTCTGAAGGCATGATAGCAGATATTTCTTTGTCTTCTAGGTAAGCATAACTAGAAACATTAGTATCTCTAATTGTTGAATTTAAGCCTAAACTTCCTTTGATGTAATTATCAATAGGGAAGATCCAACTAAAACTAAAAAGCTTTCCATCATCAGTTTCTGAATAATTTTCTAAACCTCGAACTAATTTTTTAACCAATGATGATTTAGAAGATCCATTTGGGCCAATTAATAAAATAAATTTATTGTTAAAACCTTCTTCTCTAAAATTTTTTAAATTATTAATAAACTGTTGCTGAACTTTGGTTTGTCCATAAACTGGTGGACATTCAATATCTGCTCCATCAAATACTTTAAAACTATTATCAGCATTCTTTCCATAATAGTTAAGCATACTCATGATGTAATCATAAGTAGGTCTTAATTCATTTTCTGGATTCTTTTCAAATATGTCATAGTAATCTTGAAATGCTAAAATTTCAGAATTAACATCTTCACTTTTACTAGCTTCATAAATCCAATTCATTTCACTCATGACTAAATCCTTTATTTTAGAGCTTTCCCTATATATAATTCTAAACTTATATGGCTAAATTCAAAAGAAGGCATATTAGTTTTGGCATCACCTTTTTAATCATTCTTTCCTCCTTAATTTGGTGGACCAATACTGTAGTAAATAAAAAAATCCTTGATCAAACCACTCAAGTAAAGAGAGATCTTGAAAAAATCATTCAAAACTCTTCTGAGATTCATAGACTGTGGATGGATGGTGCAAATTCAAAAGAATGGAAGTTGGTAAAAAATCAGTGTTTGGATTTCTATAAAATTGATTACAAGTTTGATGAAAAAATTTTGAGATGTAATCCGATTTTTATAGATTGCATTGAAAGGTTTAGTAAAAATAAATTTGGACTTTCTAGAAATGAAGAAGATGCGCTTTATAAGTTTATTTCAAAATCAAATAGTAAATTAGAAGTATCTGGATATTTATTTACTGTTTCAGATGGAAAAAATACTCAAGAAGTTGTTCTTGAAAATCGTTGTCATGAATTTTTGTTGGAAGAAGGCCAGTATTTTTATGGAGCAGCTCCGATTGAAAAAAACGTTGACGATGAGATGTTTGATAATTTTGGAAGAAAAATTTATTTAGATAATCGTTTGGTTTTAAATTATGAAGTCAATGATTGGATTTTATCTAGCGCTCAAGCAATCAAACCAATTGATAAAAAAGAGGCCTTTAGGCCCGCAACTCATTTACCGATTGCTTTAATGGAAAAATTTTGTGCCAGCCATTCAAAAATACTGATGCAGGCTCATTATTTTGATGCCGCAACATTTTATCAAGTTGAAAATCAAAAACCCCAAAGGTCCAAGTTTCATTGGACAGATTTAAAAAACCCTAAGGATTTTAATTGTAAGAATCTTTTTTCATATGAATGCCTTGAAGGAAGTCAATTTGTCGCGAACATTTCGACTCCTTCATTAAGAGGATTATTTGACCCGATGGGGGGATTTTTAGAAGCTTTCTCTAATCCTTTTTATCCAGAATTAAATCTCAAAGCTTCTTCAATGTATTTCCCAAAAAATTCTAAATGGCATCAGTTAGGAAAGCGAGCTAAGTGGAATGGGCGAACATTTGATATTTCATCTTTTGATTTTGACGGGGAAATTCCAGAGACTAATGATAGAGAACTGAAAGTTGGTTTTCGGTGTATGAGGGAAGAATGGTAAAAACTTTTGTTCTTCTATTTTTAATTATTTTTATAGGTTGTCAAAAGGTCAATAAAACTAAGGCAATTGAAATTGAAAATATTAATTTAAATTTGAAATCAGAATGGGTTTATGTAAAAAAAATAAAATCACCAATTCCCAAAGATAAGGTGATAATGCAGCCATTAGGTGCATTGGTTTTAGTGATGGAATTACACCTTCCCAAAGAAAACTCTGGTTTAATGATTAATCAATGTCTTTTCTATCGAGTGCCATATAAAGAAATTGAAGGTGAAATTTTGATAGAAGAAAAATCTGATGATCAGTCTTGCTCTATTCAGCCAACTGAAAAAATTAAGTATCAAATCACCAATGTAAAGAATTTCAAAATTAATTTAATTGATCATAAAATGTTCTGGGATTTTGAATTTGAACTTAAGAAATATAAATTTGAATTTTTTCTGGTGAATTTAGAAGGTGAGAGAAAGTACAATGAGTATGAACCATTAATAAAAAAATCATTTTTGCCATTGATGACATTTGTAAACAGTGAAGAAAGTGGGAGGTTGTATCGAACCTTAGGAAAATTTGACGATCGCTATAGTCAAAACACGGCAATTAATTGCTTAAAAGTGAATGAAAAATGTGAAGTTATCGGCGAAAACAAATGTGATTTTTGTAAGTTTGGTCACTATGAAGTCATAAAAGAAAATTGTCTTATAGGTCCTAGGTTTTGTGGTGTAAATCATTGCGGCCAAAAAGATGAACCAGCCTGTATCAGAGGACGAAAGTCGATGCTTGATGAATTAGATGGAATTTGCAACGGTAATTTAGAGCCTTTTTTAGATGAGAAAAAAGTTTTAATTTGCCATTGAGTTAATAAAACTAGGTGGAAGTCTTTCCATGATAGTTGCTATGTCATTTTGAAAATGATGAATCAGTACAAAAGATTTAATGTTAGTTTGAGCCGCTTTCTTTTTGATTTTTAAAATAGATAATACTGAATCATTGATAAAAAATCGATTGAGATCTAGCTTTTTATGAGTGACATGATCACTTAAACCGATAAATCCTACTTCGTTAATTTGATAGTGATCGAAGATGTTTTTTGCACTAAAAAGTTGATCTGTTTTTAAATCGACTACAGAGCTATTTAAAAATATCAACTTAGGAAAACTTTCGAAGTTGATGTTTTGAGAGACCGCTATGGCGATATCTTCTAAGCTTAAATTAACCAAATGAAAATGATTACTAAGATCGCTAATAATTTTTTCATTTGCTACTTTGGTGTTTTCGAATTTTAAAAAATGCCCTTGGTGGATATTTAAATTTTCAACTTCGATTTCTTTAGGATTGACTTCGCTGTAGATGACAATCTTTTTATCAAAGTGAGATAAATTGACTTCACCAATATTTGAAGCAGAAATAGTGACAGTCTTTCTTTTAGATTGACTCGAGCAACTTAAAACTAAAAAAAGTGAAAACAAGAAAAGAATTATTAACTTCATTAAAAACTTTTTACCTTTGATAGCTTGGTATAAGCCTTTATTAATTCTGTGGCAAGGATGTCATAAGTTTTTGGATCAGCACAAAGTCCTAAGCTGATTCTCACCACGCCTCTTCCTACATTGTCGCAAACTTTCATGGCTTTTAGAACTTTGCTGGTGACTGGCATATTGTCTGAGCAAGCTGAACTGGTGGTAACAAAGATGTCCTGTGATTCAAGTTCAATTTGCACCGCCTGGCCATGAATTCCTGGAAGCGAGATATAAGTGGTCGTCGCAAGTCTTGGAGCTTTTTCTCCCATGATATGCACTTCTGGAAAAGCCGCTTTTATTTTAGATTCAAATTCCATTCGCTTTTGATTTAAAGTTTCGATATTTTGAAATTTAGACTGAAGGCAATCAAGAGCAATCGCAATCGTCTCATTTCCGATGTAGTGCTGAGTTCCACCACGATGACCTTTTTCTTGTCCGCCGCCAATGATAAGCGGTTTGATGGATTCAGGTTCTTTCGCAAGTAAAATACCAGTGCCAGTCATCGCCCCAAGTTTATGGCCTGAGCAAACTGCATAGTCGATTTCAGAATTTTGAAAATCAAATGGAACTTTTCCGATATATTGAGTGGTATCACACAAAAATGGGATGCCATTTTCCTTACAAATTTTTCCGATTTCTTGCCAAGGTTGAATGACTCCAGTTTCATTATTGGCAGCCATAATGGAAACCAAAGCAACATTATTTTTAAATTGTTCTATGAGTTTTTTAAATTCCACTAAATCAACAATGCCATCATTTGATACTGAAATAACATGATTAATAAATCCCAATTCTTCATAAAACTTGGCAGTATTCACGACAGCAGAATGTTCAATGCTTGAAGTAATGATAATTTTTTTATCAGTATCTGAAAGTACTGAGTGGAAAACAGTTGAAATTCCTTCTGTAGAACCGGAGTTAAAAATAATTTGATCAAGGCTAGCACCTAAAACTTTAGCACATACTTGACGAGCATTTTCCATTCCCATTAAAGTTTTTGCGCCTAAATAATGAATGGCATTTGGATTAGCATAAGGACCATTTTCCAATCTTTTTTGTAGGTAGTTCACTACAGTTGGTGCTAAAGGTGCACTGCCATTGAAATCTGCATAAATCATAAGATCCCTTTTAGATTTGAAGCATTCTGTCTAGCGCTTTTAAGCTAGATATTTTGGTTTGCTCATCTACAGTAATTATATTTATGGGTTTATTTTCCTTAATTGCTCTGAAACTGGCAAGTAGCCAACGAGGTCTTACGCGGTACATAGTGGTGCATAAGCATTGATAAGGAGATAAAGAGACAATTTTTTTATCAGAAAATTCTCTGGCAAGTCGATTCACAAGATTAATTTCGGTTCCGACGGCAAATTTAGATCCTTTAGGGGCTTTTTGAATTTGATCAATTATGTATGAAGTAGAGCCTGCATCATCTGCATTTGAAAAAACTTCAAAGGAACATTCTGGATGAACAATGACTCTCATTTCAGGGTCATTTTTTTTGATAGTTAAAATTTGATCTTTGGTAAAACCTTGATGGACTGAACAGTAGCCATACCAAAGAATGACTTTTGCTTCATCGATTTCTTTGGGAGTTAAACCACCATTTTTTAAATTAGGGTTATAGACCACCATTTTTGAAAGGGGAATGCCCATTTCATAAGCGGTATTTCTTCCTAGGTGCTGGTCAGGGAAAAATAATAATTTTTCACCTTTAGTTAATGCCCATTCAATAACTTTTTTAGCATTAGAAGAAGTGCATATTGAACCTTCATTGTCACCGACAAAAGCTTTTAAAGATGCGGCACAATTAATATAGGTTACGGGAATAATTTTATCTTTTGTAGATGAAGTTAAATACTTCCAAGCGCGATCAATTTCAATTCGATTGGCCATATCGGCCATCGAACATCCTGCTCGAAGATCAGGTAAAATAACTTTTTGATCAGGAGTTGTTAGCATGTCGGCGGTTTCCGCCATAAAGTGCACACCACAAAAAATAATATAGGGCTTGGTAAGCTTAGCCGCTTCTCGAGCCAGTTGAAGTGAATCTCCTGTTAAATCGGCAAAGCGAATGATGTCATCTTGTTGATAGTGATGCCCTAATACCACCACTTGATCTTTTAATTCTTCTTTAATTTTAGAAAGCTCAACTAAGACTTGATCATCTGAGAGTTCAGCTTCAGAAATAATTGGGCGATGTAAATCATTTTGATCTTCAAATAACTGAATCATAGATTATTTGGTGTTAACAGGAAATCCTTCATTCATCCATGCCATGATTCCACCTCTAACATTCGTTAAATTTTTAAAACCATGAGAAAGTAAAAACTGACATAAGTTTAGACTTCTTGCTCCAGAGCGACATTGAATAACTATTTCTGCATCTTTATTGGTTAAATTTGGCAAGTGAACTACATCAAAATGAGAAAGTGGCATAAGCTTTGCGCCTTCGATGTGGCCTTGATCCCACTCATCTTGTTCGCGACAATCAATAAAAATAAAATCTTCCTTGTTTTCAAGTTTATGCTTTAAATCTTTAACATTACATTCTTTAATCATATTTACCTCATTAAAAAGCTTGTGTAGCATATTTATATAGGAAAGGAGAAGAGGCAATGCTTTTAAAATCAATTTTTTTGTTATTAATGTCGACACACGTCATGGCCTTAGAAACTTCAATTTGCAAGAACTTAAAATCGTGTGCTGAATGGAACCAATCTAAGACGGGTTTTATCTACAATCTTGGAAAGTTAGAGCGTCGCACAATGAAGGTGGATAAAGCTTTTAATCTCGATGAAGGCAATCCTGATTTGCTTTTTACCTTTATCCTTCTTGAAAGCGATATGACTAGAATTAAAAGAGATAATGGAACTTTTGAAATAGTCTCTTTAAGAGAAGTTAAAAATTATTCATTTCCTAGTTTAAAGCCGGAAGAAGCAAGATTGAATTTTGATTTTTATAATATGAGTTTTACTTTTAATTCTAAAGAAAATGCTAAAAATGCGGCTTCGATGATGAAGAAATATTCTTCAAAATACGGAAGAGTATTTGAAGCGACTGAAGGCAACAAGGTTGAAGTCACTGATGTCGGGGTCGTCCTAGGGATTTTTCAGCAAATTGCCTCTGCAATAAATAAATAGTTTAAACTGCCATACAGAAATGGTGCTAGATTTTAATTCACGATGAATATTATTTGAATCAATTAAAAATTTACCCTAAGTATTTTAATAACTTAAACTAGTTCTCTTTTTAGAACATTTGCAATAAAAGCTTCATGAACTCAAACTGCCCAAATATTTCATGCAGATTTTATAAACAAGCCAGTTTTCAAATCAAAGATGGATTTTATTTTAGACAAGATGATTCTAGAAAAATCCAGCGTTACAAATGTAAGATTTGCAAAATCCGCTATTCAAACGCAACTAACACTCTTGAAAAATATCAGAAAAAAAGACGGATAAATCATTTAGTCAGAGGGCATTTGTCGGTTGGTGTTTCGCAAAGAAACTGTGCTTATCTTTTAAAAGTTGCGCGAAAAACAATCGAGAGAAAACTAATTTATCTTTCAAAAAAATCAGAAACCAATCAAAATAAATATTTAGAAAAACTTAAAAAAAATCCTATCGACATAGTTCAATTTGATGATTTAATTTCAAGCATACACACAAAACTTAAACCGATTTCGGTTCCAGTGGTGATTTGCCCAAGAACATATACCATTCTTGGTGCAAAGGTTTGCGAAATTCCTGCTTTTGGAAAATTAGCAGAAATATCAAAGAGAAAATATGGAAAAAGAAATAACGATCACACTAAAACTTTAAATGAACTAACTAAAACATTGAAACCCCATATCGCTGATGATG
>JACCDQ010365318.1_pt1 | contig 10392 bp, 10 predicted proteins | sample 7446031 | NCBI WGS metagenome assembly JACCDQ01 (sample SAMN15323442, study PRJNA562643) | freshwater metagenome | isolation source: river surface water | place: USA:Blue River Watershed | collected 2017-08-17
AATCGGATTTAGTAGAGTTGTTCCAGGCTGTTGCTAATGAAAAATTAGATGAATTTGAATTGAAAATTGACCCAAGAAGTGCTACAACAGTAATGTTAGTTTCTGGTGGTTATCCTGAAGATTTTGAAAAAGGAAAAGTAATTTCCGGCTTGGAAAATGTTGAAAACTCTATTGTTTTCCATGCAGGAACTAAATTGGACAATGGAAATGTAGTTACTAACGGAGGTCGTGTAATGGCAATTACTTCTTATGGAGATTCTTTTCAGGAAGCTTTGGCTCAGTCGTATAAAAACGTTGCAGAAATTAGCTGGGAAAATGTTTATTTCAGAAAAGATATTGGTTTCGATTTAGTATAATTGAAACCAGTTTTAAGCATAAAAAAACGTCCCGATAAGCAATCGGGACGTTTTTTTTTATTTGTATTTTCTATTCTTATTTCAAGAATGAATGTGCAGTAGTATCTTGATTTTCAGTTCCTGCATCGTCAAAAATACGTAATTGTTTAATCCAGTAAACGATTGCAGCAGAACAGATAATCATAAAAATCCAGTTTAAAGTGTTTGCTCCAAACCAGCTTACAAGTTCTAAAGAACGTAATCCATCTAATGGTTTGAAAAGAAAATCAACAAAAAGTGTTTGTATTCCTTCGAAAAATGCTTTCATGATATAGAATTTAAATTTTATTAATTGTTGTTGGGTAAATATGAAAATGATTATCCGAATAATAATTTTGCTGTAACTCGTTTCCTTTTTTGAACAAGTAGTATATTTACAGTCACAAAAGTATAAAATATCCGTATGATTACAAGTGTTTTTAAAAAATCTACACCATTAAATTTTTCTTTAGTAGTATTTTTGATATTGTTTTTTGATTTTATCTATCAAATTCAGGATTTATCTTGGTCTCATTCGGCAATTTTAGTCGCTAAAAAAGTGGGGATTGGGTTATTAATTTTGTTTTCGGCATTGATTACTAACTTCATATCAAAACGCAACGGACTTAGTAAAGACAGTGCTTATAGTATTTTATTTTTCCTGTTGTTTTTGCTTTTTTTTCCAAGTCTTTTTGATGATATCAATTTGATATTTGCTAATTTTTTTATCCTTTTGGCTTTTCGAAGATTAATTTCTTTGCAATCTCAAAAAGCTTCCAAAGAGAAGATATTTGATGCTTCCTTATGGATTTTTGTGGCTTCCTTATTTCATTTTTGGTGTATTCTTTATTTGGTATTGGTGTTTATTTCTATTATTTCACATGTTATTGGCGATTATAGAAACTGGCTTTTGCCTTTTATTGCTTTTTTTGCAATAGTGATTATTTTTACAATGTATGCTTTAGTCTTTAATGCTGATGTCATTAGTTATATAACAAGAGGAATTGAAACAAATTTTAGTATTGATTATTTTACTAATAATTATCAAAATGCCGCCTTGTCCATTTATGCTACAGTGGCTTTGTTTTTTGTCATTTCAATGGTAATGACTTTGTCTTCACGACCTTTGCAATTGCATGCTTCGTTCAAGAAATTACTATTTTCTTTTTTAATTGCTGTGGCGATTTATATAATTTCTGCTGATAAAAGTAATGATCTATTAGTCTTTACTATTGCTCCTTTGGCAATGATGGCAACAGCCCATATTGAAATGCCTCAGCAAAAATTAAATCAGGAATTGGCTTTAGGGGTTCTAACGTTATGTAGTTTGTTTGCCTTTTTTTCTCAATTATAATTTAATTCCGTAAGCCAGATCTCCGGCATCCCCAAGACCAGGAACAATGTAACTGTGTTCATTGAGTTTTTCATCCAAAGCTCCTATCCATAAATGGCAGTTTTCAGGCAAATGTTTTTCTAAATAGGCGATTCCTTCGGGTGCAGCAATGGTTACAGCAATGTGCATGTTTCTTGGCTTTCCTCTTTCTATTAATCGTTTATAGACGGCAACAATAGATTGTCCGGTAGCTAACATAGGGTCAATTAGTAAAACACATTTGTCATTAATATCTGCAATGGCCTGGTATTCGACTTTTATCTCAAAATAATCGTCGTTATTTGGATGATAACGGTATGCCGAAATAAATCCGTTTTCGGCTTGGTCAAAATAATTTAGAAATCCCAAGTGCATACTTAAACCCGCTCTTAAAATCGAACAAAGTACAACGGAATCGGCAATTTGTGTGGTTTTTTTGATTCCCAACGGCGTTTGGACATCGATAGTTTTATAATCCAATTCCTTGCTCAGTTCGTAAGCCATGATTTCACCTATGCGTTCTATATTTCGTCTGAAACGCATGGCATCTTTATGAATGTTAACCTCACGTATTTCAGCTAGAAAATGGTTCAGAATACTGTTTTTTTCAGATAAATGATGAATTTGCATGGCAGAATAATTTTGGTTAAAAGTGGCTGTGAGAAAGTTGGTTTCTAATTTTTTTATAAAAGTATAAAAAGTATCTTTGTCCAAATAAAAAGATAAAGATGTTTTCAAAATTAGCCTATTCCGTTTTTGAACAAAGTATCAAAGATTATCATCAATTTGATAATGTTGACCAACCGATAAACAATCCTTACCCAAAGGATCAGTTTGAACATTTATTATACCTGAAAAACTGGATTGACACGGTTCAATGGCATTATGAAGATATCATTAGAGATCCACAAATTGATCCGGTAGCGGCTTTAACTTTGAAAAGAAAAATCGATGCTTCTAATCAGGAACGTACTGATATGGTGGAATATATTGATAGCTATTTTTTACAAAAATATAGTAAGGTAGTTGTAAAAGATGAAGCTAAAATTAATTCAGAAAGTCCTGCCTGGGCTTTTGACCGTTTGTCAATTTTAGCGTTAAAAATTTATCATATGCATGAAGAAGCTACACGTACAGATGCTTCTCAGGAACACAGAGATAAATGTCAGGAAAAGTTAAATGTACTTTTAGAGCAAAGAACTGATTTATCAACTGCTATCGATGATTTATTAAAAGATATCGAAAACGGTGATAAATTCATGAAAGTGTACAAACAAATGAAAATGTACAACGATGATGAATTGAATCCAATTTTGTACCAGGGGAAAAAATAAAATTGGCAGTACTTTTGTCCAATTCAATACAACATATAGCCGTCATGAGACTCTCCGCAATGGGAGACGTCGCCATGACGGTTCCTGTTTTACGGGCTTTTGTAAAACAGCATCCTAATATCAAAATAACGGTCATTTCCCGTCCGTTTTTTAAGCCTTTTTTCGAATCGATACCTAATGTTGTTTTTTTTGCTTTTGATGAAAAAGAACGTCATAAAGGCTTTCCGGGTTTGATTCGATTGTTTAAGGATTTACGAAAGTTAAAAATCGATGCTTTTGCCGATTTGCATAATGTACTTCGTTCTAAAGTCGTGAGAACACTTTTTACCCTGAGCGGAAAAAAAGTAGCTGCAGTTGATAAAGGACGTGAAGGGAAAAAAGCCTTAACCCGAGATGAAAATAAGGTTTTCAAGCAATTGCCAACGATGTTTGAAAGACATGTAAAAGTGTTTGAAGAACTTGGTTTTGCGGTTGATTTATCTAATCCACAATTTCCTGAAAAAGCCGTTTTGAGTGCTGATATTTTGGAAATCATTGGAACTAATCATCAAAAATTAATCGGAATTGCGCCTTTTGCACAGTATGATTCTAAAGTTTATCCTTTGGATTTAATGCAGGAAGTTATTGCCCAATTGGCACAAAATTCAAACTACAAGATTTTACTTTTTGGGGGAGGAAAAAAAGAGACTGAAATTTTAGAATCTATATCAAGTCCTTACTCAAATGTCATTAATATGGCCGGGAAAATTAAATTCCAACAAGAACTGCAATTAATAAGTAATCTTGATGTGATGCTTTCTATGGATTCCGGAAATGCGCATATTGCGGCAATGCTGGGCGTAAAAGTGGTTACACTTTGGGGAGCCACACATCCATTTGCCGGCTTTTCTCCATTTAATCAATCATTGGAAAATACCTTGGTTGCTGATAGAAATGTGTTTCCAAAATTACCTACTTCAGTATATGGAAATAAAAAAGTGGAAGGCTACGAAGATGCCATGCGAACCATTACAGTTGATTCTATAGTAGAATTGCTTAAATAATTGCAATTGAATAGTTTAAGTCGAATTCTTAGTAAAGCTTGATATTTCCTCAGTTTTTTTATTGAAAGAATAATTTTACCAATTATTTAACAAATAGCTTTTAAATTATAAGTGTAAAAAATACTATTTTGGCTGTCTGTGAGTTAGGTCTTACAATTATGGATTAATTCAGGGAAAAGAGGAACTTTTTTTATCAAGTTGCTTTTTTAAATGTTAATACAATATAAACAGAAACTATTTTATGCCAAAAATTACATTAACAATTGCCATTTTGTTCTTATCCTCTTTTTCAGCTTTTTCTCAAAAAGTTACTATTTCAGGTTTAATAACGGATAGTAAAGATAAAAGTCCGGTACATAATTCAGTTGTAGCTTTACTTACTCCTGTCGATTCTGTTTTATATAAGTTTACCCGTTCGGATAAACAGGGTAAATTTAATTTCAAAGAAGTAAAATCAGGGAATTATATATTGATGACTTCGCATAATCAATATGCTGATTATGTAGATGCCGTAATTGTTAACGGAGCGGATATAAAACTAGGAAATATTGCTTTGAAAAGTAAGATAGAACTTTTAAGAGAAGTTGTTATTAAAACAGGTTCAATTCGAATTAAAGGTGATACCACCAGTTACAGAGCCAGTGATTTTAAAGTGGATGCCAATGCTAATGTAGAAGAATTACTTAAAAAACTGCCAGGTATTCAGGTAGATAGAAATGGAGTGATAAAAGCTATGGGTGAAACCGTACAAAAAGTATTGGTTGATGGTGAAGAATTTTTTGGAGATGATCCGGGTATGGCAGTAAAAAATTTAAGAGCCGATGCTGTAAAAGAAGTTCAGGTTTTCAATAAAAAAAGTGAACAGGCCGAATTTACAGGGATTGATGACGGAAAAACCCAAAAAACAATTAATCTGAAATTAAAAGAAGATAAGAAAAAAGGGTATTTTGGTAAAATAGACGGAGCCAATCAGCCGTTTACAGATGCTGATTCCAGATACAACAGCAACCTGATGTTTAGCTCTTTTAAAGGCAAAAGAAAATTATCCGCATTTTTATTGAATGGAAATACAGGTCAGGATGGTTTGAGTTGGGAAGACAGCGAGAAATTTGGAGCTCGTGATGGGAATATAAGCATGAACATGGATGATGATGGAAATGTAAGTTACGAATGGGTGGGAGGCAGTAATGACGGAGAACCGTATGTGAATACCCAAAACGGTTTTATCAAAAACACCAATGCCGGCATACAGTACACTAACAAGTGGAATGAAAAGCAAAACCTGAATGTATCACCTAAATTTAATCAGCAAATTTACACCAATAATAATAGAAGATTTTCCCAAACACAGGTGGGAGATACTTTTTTGAATGACGAAAGTTCAACGGAAACCAATGTTAACAGAAGGAACTTTAAACTCAATGCAATTTATGACGTAAAATTAGATTCGGTAAACTCCATAAAATTCTCTGCCAAAACTAATTTTTATCAAACCCAAAGTGATGAATTTACCAATAGAAAAACCACTGGTGAGGCTGATATTTTGAAAAACAAACAACAGCGAACATTCATTACTGATTCTGATAAGTCTTCTTTATCAGCGGGTTTATTGTTCAAACATAAATTTGCCAAAGCCCGACGTACATTTACATTTAGTAGTAGTTGGAGTCGTTTAAGTACCAATTCGAACAACATTTTAAAGTCGTCTAATGAAAGTTATGTTAATGGTAATTTTGATTCAAAAGTGGATGTAAATCAAAATAAAATTGGCGACAGAGCAAACCAAAATTTGACAGCAAGTGTAAGTTATTCGGAACCTTTAGCCAAGCAGTTAGCATTACAGTTTAGTTATCAATTAACTTATGATAAAGGTAAAAACAACTATTTTACTTATGATTATTCGGAAGATACAGATAAGTATGATGTGTTAGTTGCTTCATTGTCTAACCAGTTTGAGCAAGCAGTTGTTACACAAAGACCTAATGTAAGATTGAGTTATAACGCTAAGAAAATCACTTACAGCGTTGGAAGTGGTTTTGGTTTTACCACTTTCGATTTACAGGATTTAAGCTTGAATAAAGAATATAAGCGCAATTATACTAACTTTTTTCCGTCGGCTAATTTCTCCTATAAGTATAAAAGTAATAGCAATTTGCGTTTTGATTATCAGGGATCAACAAGACAGCCTTCTCTGGAACAATTACAACCATTAAGAAACAATCAGGATTTCTTTAATCAAACTCTGGGGAATCCTGATTTAAAACAATCTTTTACGAATAGAATAAACATCAATCAGAATAGTTACGATATGCTGACCGAAAGGCAAATGTATCAGGGACTTTCTTTTAGTACAACAGCTAATCAAATTATTTATAATAGTACTATAGATCCTGAAACGGCTAAAACTATTTCTAAACCTATAAATACCAATGGCAATTTTTCGGCAAATTACTATTTCGGTTATGGTTTTAAGATTAAGAAAATTGATATGTATACTGATTTCAGGCCAAATATTAACTATAATAAATCGGTAATAAGTATCAATGATAAACTGGGTGATGCTAAGAATTTAAACACAGGACTTTCAGTTTCTATGTACAAATACAAGCAAAAGAAATATGATATTAGCTTAAGTAACAGGTTTTCTTATAATAGAAGTAGTACTACTCAAAATAGCGAAGTAAAATCATTTAACACCAATGAGTTGAATTTTAATTTAGGAGTTTATTTTGGTGAAAAATGGAAATTATCAACGGATTACAATTTAAATACCAGGCAAAAAACAGTCGATTTTCAGGACAATCTTACTAATCAATTGTGGAATGCCCGATTGCAGCGCACATTTAAGAAAGATGAGTTTACGGCTTATATAGTGATTAGAGATATTTTAAATCAAAATATAGGTATTCAAAGAAATGCATATAATAATACGATCTCTCAGGAACAAAACGATAGACTTAAAAGGTATGCAATGATAGGCTTTACTTGGAATTTTAAAAACGGTGGTGAAACAGCAAAAAAATAACTTTACAACTATGAAATCAATTCTTTCTTTTATTGTAGCATTAATTTTTACAACTTCTGCTTTCGCACAGCAATTTGTGGATAAGGCGGTTATTGAATTTGAAGTAAGTACTAATCTTAAAAAAACAATGAGTAATGATAGTTGGGGTGAAATGATGAAAGACAACCTTTCTGATCTTAAAATTTCTTACTTCAATTATACTTTTGCTGATAATAAAAGTATTTTCAAATTTGACAGATGGAGTCCAAAAACCAGAATTCCAAAATATTTGAAAGATTCAGATGAAGAAAATAGCTGGTATTTTAATTTTAATACTGGAATGATGAACAAGCAAAAACAAATAGGAGGAACTCTTTTTGTTACAAACGATAGCATTCCAAAAATTGAATGGAAAATTACCAATGAAAACAGAGAAATAGCGGGTTACAATTGTCGAAAAGCCGTAGGCAAAATCATGGACGACGTATATGTATTTGCTTTTTATACAGATGATATTACCATTTCAGGTGGTCCAGTTTCTATCAGTGGTTTGCCGGGTATGATTTTAGGACTTACTATACCAAGATTATATACTTCTTATATAGCAACCAAAGTTGATGTAACACTGGTTAATGCAGCAGATATAAAACCTGTCGCCGCCAAAAAAACCTATAATGTAAAAGAGTTAAAAACTATTTTTGAAGATAAATTAAAGGATTGGTACAGCGATGGTGATGACAAAGAAGAAGTTAAAAGACAAAAGAATATGTTCTTGTGGAATGCTTTTTTGTGATTCACAATCTTATGTTATTTTGGATAAAAATAAACCATTAAGAAGTTAAGTTTTAAAGGGAAAAACCCTTAATTTCCTTAAATCCTTAATGGTTTAAAAATATTTTGAAGATGTTGTTTATTTACACATCATCATAATCCACATAAATAGTGTCTGATGTTGGGTGCGCCTGACAGCTCAAGATTAAACCTTCGGCAATTTCTTTATCGGTTAGGATAGAGTTTTTCTTCATTTTAGCACTTCCTTCGGTCACACGACAAAGACAGCTGCTGCAAATTCCGCCCTGGCAGGAATAAGGTGCATCGATTCCCTGTTTTAAAGCTGCTTCAAGGATAGTTTCTTTTTGAGACATTTCGAATGAAGTTTCTTCATCATCCACCATAATAGTGATTTTAGAATGACCGGTTAAATCGGTAATAACTTCCTCATGAGCTGATGCTGTAAAAAGTTCAAACTTAATAGCCGAATCTTTTACGTTTTTCTCTTTCAAAACACCTGATACGGTATCAATCATAGCTTCAGGACCACACAAAAAGAATTTTTCAAATTCTAAGGCTGCGTGTTTGTTGTTCAATGCATAATTCACCACCGATTTGTCTATGCGACCAAACAAAGCATCATCAGCTTTGGCCTGGCTATATACATAATGCACAAAAAAGCGGCTAACATATTGCAAATGCAAGTCGTGTAATTCCTGGTGGAAAATGGTTTCTTCCGGTGATTTATTTCCGTAAACCAATACAAAGGAGCTTTTAGGTTCACTTTTTAAAACCGATTTGATGATAGACATAACCGGAGTGATTCCGCTTCCTGAAACAAAAGCGATGTAGTTTTTTTGTTTGTTAGCTTCAGGTTCCAGAGTGAATTTCCCTTCTGGTTTTCCAACTTCGATTACGTCTCCGGCTTTTAATGTTTTATTTGCAAATTGAGAAAATAAACCATTTTTAACCGCTTTAACCGCAATGCGTAACTCTCCGCTTTCAGGCGAAGAACAAATAGAATAAGCGCGACGAATTTCTTTTCCGTCAAGGGTTAATCGAAGATTTACATATTGTCCTGCAATGAATTTATAATTTTCTTTTAATTCTTCAGGCACATTAAAAAGTATAGAAACGGCATTGGCAGTTTCTCTTTTTACCTCTTTTATAAGGAGTTTCAAAAAATTTGGCATGTGTTTTTAATTTTTAGCAAAGATAACAAACGGAATAAGTTCTAAAAATCAAAAAGATTGAAATTTACATACATAAATTTATTATGTATAAGAAACTTATGTATATTTGCTTTTCAAAATGAAAGCGATTATGAAAAATTCACAATTATACAAGGGCAGTTTGAACACCATTATCATGAAATTATTAGAAGAAAATGGTAAAATGTACGGTTATGAAATTACTCAAAAAGTAAAAGCAATCACACAAGGGGAATTGAATATTACCGAAGGCGCGCTGTATCCAGCTTTACATAAACTAGAAGCTGATGGTTTTCTTGATGTGGAAATTGAAAAAGTAGATAACCGTATGCGAAAATATTATAAACTAACAGAAGCGGGTGAAAAAGAAACCGTAAATCGACTCTCAGAATTAGAAGATTTTATTAGAAATATGCAGAGTTTAGTGAATCCAAAATTAGAATTTTAATTTTCGAGCTATGAAATTAACTAACGAACAAATTGCAATAATTGACCAAACTTTAATAGATAAAGGTGTGGTTTATGAAGAAATTAAACTGGAATTACTGGATCACATTGTAACGGATATTGAATTAGAAAGTGAAGAATCTAATTTTGAAATTGCTTTTTCTAAAGCTATGCTTAAATGGGAAAGAGAATTGGAAGAAATTAATCCTTTGGAAAAAATTGTGACTCCAAGAATAGTAAAAGAAAAATTTTCTAAGATCACTAAAAATCAATACAAATTCGCTTTAATTGCGGTTGTTATATTTAGTATTTTGATGACAACAATTACAAGGTTAAAACCTGAAGAGTATGTTTTTTATAATTTACATTTAGTTTTTTATTCGGTTTTTTCTTTAATCTGTTTAATTAACATAATATGTATGTTTTTTATCTGGAAATTAAAAATAAAAACAATTTATGGGCGATTTTTTCAAGTATATGTAGCTTATACGGCCTTTTATCTTTATCTGATTTATTCAGGTTTAAATAGGGTAAGCAATATGTATCGTTATTATAATTATAGAAGTATTTTTTCAAACTTTTTAGAATGGTTTTTTAAGGGTATCTTCTTTTTTATGGCTGTTTATTTAGTTATGATTGCAATAGAACATTTTAAAACAGTCAAAAAATATAAATTGGTTTGATTTTTTGCAAAAGCTATAAAATCAAGAAGTTAATAGCGTAAAATGAATCCATAGAAAAGAATAGATGTTTAAATTTCTATATTTCAAAAAGAAACGTATTTTTACCAGTCATATACTAAAAAACTTTTTTAAAAGTTTAATGATAAAAACGCC
>JACCDQ010820071.1_pt1 | contig 10390 bp, 6 predicted proteins | sample 7446031 | NCBI WGS metagenome assembly JACCDQ01 (sample SAMN15323442, study PRJNA562643) | freshwater metagenome | isolation source: river surface water | place: USA:Blue River Watershed | collected 2017-08-17
ATCTGCAATAACCGTTTCTGATCCTTCAGAGATTGCATCGTCTGTTGGGTCAATAGTTACTGTTCCTGTTAATGAGCCAGCTGGGATGGTGATTGTCACACTTGATGCTGAGTAATCGCTTCCTGTTGCTGTGCCTGTGTATGTTATAGTTACATCTGTTGCTGTTGGCGCTGCTGCAGATAAAGTAGCTGTTAATGTTGCTACTCCTGCAGCGTCCTCTGCAATCGTTGTTGTTCCACTTAATGTTACTGTTGGAGCATCGTCATCTGTAATTGTAACAATTGCTTGCTGCGATCCTGATTCTGTTGCACCATTTCCTCCTGTAACATTCGTAATATCTGCAATAACAGTTTCCGAACCTTCTACCAAGGCATCATCTGTTGGATCAATGGTTACGGTTCCTGTTAATGAACCTGCTGGGATGGTGATAGTCACACTTGATGCTGAGTAATCGCCTCCTGTTGCTGTTCCTGTGTATCCAATTGTAACTGTTACATCTGTTGTTGCTGCATTCGATAAAGTAGCTGTTAATGTTGCTACTCCTGCTGCGTCCTCTGCAATCGTTGTTGTTCCGCTTAATGTTACCGTTGGAGCATCGTTATCCGTAATTGTTACAATCGCTTGTTGTGTTCCCGATTCTGTTGCACCATTTCCTCCTGTAACATTCGTAATATCTGCAATAACCGTTTCTGATCCTTCAGAGATTGCATCGTCTGTTGGGTCAATAGTTACTGTTCCTGTTAATGAGCCAGCTGGGATGGTGATTGTCACACTTGATGCTGAGTAATCACCTCCTGTTGCTGTTCCTGTGTATCCAATTGTAACTGTTACATCTGTTGTTGCTACGTTAGATAAAGTAGCGGTCAAAGTTGCAACTCCTGCTGCGTTCTCTGCAATCGACGTTGTTCCACTTAATGTTACTGTTGTTAATACGCAATCTTCAGTTAACAAATCAACCGTTGCAGTTTTTACAAGTGACGAACATCCATTCACAGTTGTTTGATATTGTACAGTAACCGTAGTATTTCCTGTTCCATTAAATGTTATTACAGTCCCTGACAAACTTCCAGGACCTGAAAGGACACTTAATGTCCCTCCTGCAGGAGTTGGTAACAAATCTGTACTTGTTCCATTACAATATAGTCCATTTGCACCGAGAGCTGGTGTTCCTGTTACATCAACAGTTGCGGATGTTGCTCCACATATATAAACTACTGCTGTTAAGAAAGTGTAGGAAGATTCAGTTGTTGCATTCGCAGTACCATCTCCCATACTACCATTTGTTCTGTGGCCAACATAACCAAAATAGTCTTCACATTTTTTAGATAACATTGAAGTGTGACCACCCGTTTCGACTGCCAATATTTTATCTGCAGTTGTAATTCCATTAGGTATACCAGGGTCGAAGGCAGTTGTTCCGCCTCTTCCCAACATATCCCCATTTGCGAGACCCCAATTATAATTAACAGAATCTGAATTGATTATATTTATATTTCCGTAATTTTCATCATGCTCCTGAGGTGAAATCCAACGTATATTATTCATAACAGGACCAGCTGCAGATGTATATTTTGGTTGAACCCAAGATGTTCTGTCCGTTGTTGTCCAATCTCCTAGTTGTTTATCACTATTTTCTCCTAATGCATATAAATTACCATCTGCATTAAGAATGTAATAACTAGTGCCATTAGTAGCTTTATTTCGAGTAGCACCAATCATTTTTATTGGATTTGCACTTGGAGAAGTCATTTGAGTAGCTCTATTTCTTGTGGTTTGAGCAGTTGCATTTCCTAAAAACGTTTGTGTTCCCCAGGTCCATATTGTTCCATCGGACTTCAGCGCAATTAATGCATTTGCAGTTCCACGTAATTGAACCACATTGGACAAATTGGGAAAACCTGCAGTTGCTTCTGTTACGCGATACCACATATTCTGAGCTGCCGCACTTAGAGCACCAGTTAAACCCGTTCCTGTATTTTCACCTTGTTGTGTCAGTACCCAAACATCTCCAGAACAAGTTAATAACGCGACTGTGTGCCAGGTTGTAAACATCATTTTTACATCCAATGGATTAACCCCAACAGGTAAACCATCTGTTTTACCATTCACTGTAATTTTTTGAAAGGTTGTAGAAGTCGTTAGTCCAGCAGGAATTGTAATCCCCATTTTACCCCATGCAAATAAACCTGTTGTTGATAGTAAAACTCCTTGAGCAGAAGTTGCACTTGTACTACCTACCCCTGCCTTCAAAACCGTTCCTGTCAGTGCTGGATAATTGGTTGAATTAATAATTGTTGGACTCAATACGTCTGTTGTACCATTATTGGCCATACTTTGCCCCCAAGTTTTGTACACCCCTTCTGATGTTCTTACGAGGGTTTGGTGATAACCTGAAATAAAATTATCAAATTCGATTGAGCTTGCATCTGTATTAGATCCAATTCCAAAATTGAGATAATTCGTATTCGAACATGTAGATTGAAATCCACATTGAGCCAGAACTATGTCGTTAGAATACAGAAAAAATACAATTAAAATGTATTTATAGGAATCTATAAGTTTTTGTATTGATTTAAACATTCTCTCTAAGTTTATTTAATTTGAGTTGTATATCCAAAGCTGTGTACACGTCCATTCATGTCGTAAAAATCAAACATAATGTACGTGTTTTTTGAGGCTGATCCATTTAATTGGTAGGTAACCAGATTAACACCTTCATTTAACGTTAAGTTCTCTTCCTTCGAATTGCCCTCTAACGTTGTATTAACACCAGCTGCCGAAACTTTTAATTCTTGAGTTTTCAAACCTCCTCCTGAATATGTTTTGACAATAACAGGAATGGTTAAGGTTTCATTTGCCATTTCTTTTCCTCCAACTATTTCAGAAGACAACTTCATTTTATCGAAATCAAATTGTATAGAATATGGAAGTACCTCAATTAAAACTGTTCGATTATGATCTGAATGGTTACACTCTTCATGACCCGAATCAGCAATATGCTCACTTGCTAATTCAATAGTATAGGTTCCAGGGACTGAAAAAGTAAAATCTTCTAACGATTCACTTGTTTTTGTGGCAATTGATTTACTTTGTTCGTTTTTTATACCAATTGAAAGGTTGTTCATTTCCATGTTATTGAAAATCTCAATTGGTAAACCCTCGCCGAAATAAACTTGTCTTACTTCGGAATTCTGTGAAAATTTATTTTCGTTTTGTGCAAATGATTTTGACACTTGTCCAAATGTGACAAATAGCAAGACCACAACCAAAATTTTGTTTTTGTGATATATCATAGATATTTATTTTGCGTTTTAAAAAAGACCTTTGGATTTATTCATATATGGCATTTCTTGACTTAAATGAATGTAAATCAACTTAAAATAATCATGTTATTCTGATCGAATTTGAATTAAAAACTCATTTTTAAGTAATACTACTTAAGTAGATTTAACATGAAAATTGGTTGAAAAAATCACACCCAACCCGTGAAATCGACTAATAATAAAGTTAAAGTTGCCGCAAAAGTAGGTCACAAACGAGCGCAATTCCACAAATTGTTTATAAGTGAGTGAAATTTAAAATAAGCGAGCCATTCAATGATATTAGCTTTAATCATCATTTATTCAGCTGAATAATTATTTTTGCACAGAACTGTTGATTGAAAATGAGTCTTCGAACGAGCAAAAAATACTTGGGTCTGCTACTTACATGTATGTTGGGACTGCAATGTTTTGCTCAAATGGATGGTAATTTTATTGATAAAAGTCAAGACATATACATTCCTTTTACCATCACTCATTTCGGAACGAAACACGGTTTACCGCAAAATCAAATTTTAGACATTCTTCCTAAAAAAAATGGCGAATTAATACTTGCTACTGCAAATGGTATCGTTGAGTTTAATGGTTATGAATTTTTTGAGTTCATTCCAAATAATACCTATAAGAAAAGTCTGCACGAAAAACTGATTTTTGATGAAGAATCTAAAACGTTGTACGGCGTTGAATTTGGAGGCAAAGTAAATAAAATATCTCCAAACTTTGAGCTGTACTTATCCATGCGTGATGTACTTTACGACCAAGAAAATCTTCTTTCTTTAAATGAAACAGGAACTATTTACTCGTCAAAAATTGGATCGAAACAACTTATACCAATTATTCATTCAAAAATAGAAAATTCGACAACATTCATTCAAGACGGAAAGGACTTTTATGTTGCAAATGACAAATCGATTTTTAAAGTTAGTAAAGACGGAAAAAAAACGCTTTTGTTTGACGAGCATGTTTTAAAAATCAAGAAAAACCCCTATTCTAAAGAAATCTTCTTTTTATGTTCAAACGCTTTATACAAATTAGATCGTAACCATCAAATCCAAAAAATAGATTTCGGTAAAGACGTTTCCTCCTTTCAAATGACGGATATCGATTTCATGGATGAAGTAGAGTATTTTGTGAGTACCACAAAAGGACTGTTTTACTTTTCTAGTTATTACACTGAATTATATGACCTTGATTCCTATTTACCATCACAATACCTTCAAAGTCTTTATTACAATAAAGCTGAAAATTGTCTTTTTGTGGGAACTGGTGAAAAAGGATTATTAAAATTACACCTTAAGACTTGCGCAACATTAAAACGTGTTGATGGAAAAACTACAGCACTTAATTCAATTATCAAAACGCAATCTGGAAAAACGCTTATTGGTGGAAGCGACAACACTATTTTTGAGTTAGGATTTGAAGGTTTGATTCCTTATTACTGTGGGCCATACAATATTGCTAGCTTGGCAGAAATCAACAAATTACTATTTGTAGGAACTTGGGGAAGTGGAGTTGTGATTTTCGAAGATCAAAAAGTGGTTGATTCGATTCGCTCACCTCAATTAACAAACGAATATGTTCATTCCATCTTCAAGGATTCCAGAGGAACAATTTGGATAGGTAATGATAAAGGCATTTCGAAAGGAAAAACGATTCAAACTATCAAACCATTTCAAACTGGGAAAATTAATAACCGCATCATTTGTTTTTACGAATTAAAAAATGGAACCATTTGCATTGGTGGAAAAGATGGCGTTTTCTTTGTTTCACCGAGTGGGAAAATACTAAAACACTTATCGGATAAAAACGGCTTAGATTGTAAAGAAGTTCGATCGTTTTATGAGGATAAACAAGGGAAATTGTGGATTGGTACGTATGATGGTGGTTTATTTTGTTGGAACAAAGAAAAATTAACCTCGATTAACGCGAAGAAAAATTGCGCACTAAACAACGACATTTTCACGATTGCACCAAATTCTGAAGGCTTAATTTTTATGACCTCAAATACCGGTTTATGGGTACTTGATGAAAAAAAATTGAATGACTTTTATTACAATAAGATTTCCTATCTAATTCCTTTTTATTACGAGGAGGAAAGTGGAATATTAAACACAGAGTTCAATGGTGGTTTTCAAAATAACTTCTATAAATCTCCATCTGATCATTTCTATTTTCCATCAATTGAAGGTATAGTCATTGCAACCCCTGAAAAAAATCCATTCAGGAAATTGTATCCCGTATTTAAATCACTTACAATCAATGATACTGCTGTAAAATTGGGTCTTCATCATTTTTCTCGGGAAACACGAACAATTGGTTTCGAATTCTATTCTCCGAGTTACTTAAAAAAATTCAATGTTTATTACCAATATAAATTAGAAGGATCAAATCTACCCAATGAGTGGAGTAATCTACAAAAAGAAGGAACCATCAACTTTACCATGTTGCCACCAGGCGATTATACTCTAAAAGTTAGATGCCTCGATGGATTTAATGATGCCAAGCCGATTGAATTGGCCTATGCTTTTCACATTGCTCCTTATTTTTATGAAACGAGTTGGTTTATTATTTTCTTCAGCATTTTGCTAATTCTGATGGTTTATTTGATTGTTAAACTGAGAACTAAACGACAGTCTAAACGTCAATTGGAAGAAAATAAAATCAACAATACAATTCTAGAATTAAAATTGAAGGCAATTCAGTCAAAAATGAATCCGCACTTTATTTTCAATTCTATGAATAACGTAATTTACTTATTGAATTCGGAACGTTACCAAGAAGCAGAAAATTTATTGCAAAACTTCTCCTTATTGTTACGCAGATTTCTTGAGAATAGTGATTTAACCTTTATTTCTATTAAAAACGAATTAGAGATCCTAAACCTCTATCTGGCAATTGAAAAAATTCGTTACAGCGATAAATTCAACTTTGAAATTAACTATCCAAAAGAAATCGGAGAGAAATTAATTCCAACGATGTTAATTCAACCTTTTGTTGAAAATGCAGTAAAACATGGTGTTGCGCATAAAACAACCCAAAGTAAAATTGCGATTAATATTTACTTCATTCACCAAATGATCGTTATTGAAATTTCAGATAATGGCATTGGACGAAAAGAATCAAGTCGCATTAATCAAAACAGAAAAAACCATGAATCAAAAGGGATTCAATTGGTTAAAAGCAAAATAGAAATTGTCAAGTTGAAATATAATCTTAAAATTGATCTTAAATTTGAAGATATTGACAATGAAACTGAAAAAGGAACCAAGGTCATTCTAAAAATACCACTTTATGATTAGATGTTTAATAGTAGAAGATGAACAAGCTGGACAACAAATATTGTTAAGGAAGTTGACAAACATGTATCCAGAATGTAATGTTTTAGCCATTATTGATAATAAGAATGAGGCTGTTGAATTCATCAACAACAATGAACTTGATTTGGTCTTTTTGGATGTTCAAATTATTGGTGGAACAGGATTAGATGTATTACAAGAATGTAATAAACGAAATTTTGAAACCATCTTCATTACAGCATACGACAATTTCGCCATTACTGCATTGAATGAAAATGCGTCGTATTACATGTTGAAGCCAATTATTGATGAAGAGTTCAAAAAAGGAATGACTTTGGTAATTGACAAAATTCGCCATTCAAAAAGTCCATCAAAAATCCTTATTCCCAACAAAGGTGTTTACCTACCAATCAACCTTGCAGATATCTATTATTTTGAATCAGATGGCGCTTATACCTATGTTGTCACTGCCGAAGACCGTGTTTTATCGTCTAAGAATATTGGCTATTATGAAAAAACACTTCCAGCCGAATCGTTTAAGCGACCTCATCATTCTTACATTGTAAACATTGATAAAATACACCTCTTTAAAAAAGGTAGAAGTGGAATACTTATCATGCAAAATGAAAAGGAAATTCCAGTTTCTCAGCGAAAGATGAATGATTTCTTGGATTATTTTATTGAGTGATTATTTGTTGTTCCAATTGGTCATTGTCATATTCAAACCAATTGTAGTAAATCCTTTGATAAATTCTGTTGCAATTTTGATGCGTTCAGCTAAGGTTTCTTTTTCCTCAGAAGTCCATTCGCCAAGGACATAATCAACTTGCTGACCTTTGTGAAATTCGTTCCCAACTCCGAAACGAAGCCGTGCATATTCTTGTGAATTCAATGTCGCTTGAATATCCTTCAATCCATTGTGGCCACCATCACTTCCTTTACCTTTCATGCGCAATTTACCAAACGGAAGCGCCAAATCGTCGGTAATCACCAATATATTTTCTCTTGGAATTTTCTCTGCCTGCATCCAATAATTCACCGCTTTTCCGGATAAATTCATGTAGGTTGTCGGCTTAATTAAAATAATAGTGCGCCCTTTGAATTTCACTTCAGCTACTTCTGCCTGTTTATTCAACGCAAAGGAACCTTCTCGCTCTTTCGCAAAAGCATCCACTACTTTAAATCCAATATTGTGACGCGTTTCAGCGTACTTTTCACCTGGATTTCCAAGACCAACAATTAAGTATTTCATGGTGCAAATATAATTAGAACATGGAATATTGAGTATAGAACATAGAGGAGCATCGATTGATTCAAAATATCTGTCTATGTTCTATGTTCTATCAGTCCACAAAGTGGACGGTCTATGCTCTATTCAAACCATATCATAAGCCGTAACAAAAACTGGCCCTGTAGTTTTTCTGGAAGAATATGGACTTACGCGTTCAACAACATCTACGGCTGGTGCTCCAACGATTTTATGAAATAATCCCCACGAAATTTGGTCTTTTGAAGCTAAGTAAATTGTATCCTGCTGATCGATCCACCAAAGCATTAATGTTTGTTTTTCTTCAGCCAATACAGCTGAAAATAACTCTTGAATGAGCTTAGGATTGTTATCCTTTGCCGTTACAATTTCAGGAACTAAAAATGTATGGTGTTTTGGTTTTATCAATTTATTCAAAAACGGAATATACGGAATAACTTTAGTCAATAAACCTCCCATTTTACCCGGTAAACGCACAATCTCCCAATTCACACGTGTCACTCGACAAGTAGCAATTAGTTCACCCGCTTCATTTTTTAATCCATAAAATGGTGGTTTTTCTGCATGTGTTGTGAAGTAATAAGCGTGCAGACGATAATTGCATTCAACCAATGATTGAATTTCTTTCCAATCGTTCATTTTAACGAGGCGATCTGACTTCTTTGGTGAAATTCGGCTAAACGATTGCGTAACCAAATGGCTTACAACCTTGAAACCAAAATTCTCACTCATCCATTTACTACGATCATTTCGTGGGTCAATGTATGCGTACATGGATTCTACCTTTTCATCCGAATGCTTTCCTTCAAAAACCTCATCAAAAAATTGATTCAATTCGCGCTTCAAAAATGAATTTCCTTTGTCTTCCTTCTTTTTTTTTGAACCAGCTTGCGCAAGTGAATGAAAAGCAAAATACCTAATATACCAAGCGGTTCCACGCTGACAGAACGTTACATTTCCTATCACCTTGTCATTGCGTTCCATTGATAAAAACAAGGGTTGATCAGCTTCCAAAATTCGCGTGGAAGTATCCAAATGACGATACATCGCGCCATTTGTTCCCAAGGTGGTGTTTTTCAGCAACTCCAATAATGCCGGAGTTGCTGATGTTCGAAGTTTAAAAATGGAACTTAATGCCATTAAATTGCGTGAAGTACAATTGATTCTACATCTGTAGGAGTAATCGCTTGACGTTCACCCATTGCTAACCAGTTACGTTCAACAAATCGTGTTTTGATAATCTCAGCAATATGATCTGTATCCGTTGAGTAATCTGAAATTTTTGTGTGAATGCCTAATTGCTGAAAAAACGCTTCTGTTTTCACAATTGCTTCTCGCGCAATTTCTTCATTTGAACCAACTAAATTCCAAACACGTTTACCGTATTGTGTCAATTTTTCTTTCTTATTGTCAAATTGATTTTCAAATAAACGAGGAGCGATAATAGCCAATGTTCGCGCATGATCAATTCCATAAATAGCTGTTAATTCATGTCCGATCATATGAGTTGTCCAATCGGTTGGAACACCACAACGTAAATTTCCATTTAGTGCATGTGTGGCACACCACATTAAGTTGGAAGCCAATTTATAATTGTTTGGATGCTCAATAACTTCTGGACCGATTTCAATAAGCGTTTGTAAAATTCCTTCTGCTTGACGTTCTTGTAATAGGTTATCTGTTGGGAATGTCAAATATTGTTCAAGCGTATGCATGTAGGCGTCTACTATTCCATTTGCCAATTGACGTTTTGGTAAGGTTGCTACTACTGTTGGATCACAGAACGAAAATTTCGGGAAAAACAAAGGTCCACCCATTGTTAACTTTTCTTTCAATTCATCACGACTAATAACAGCACCTGAATTTGCTTCTGAACCCGTTGCGGGTAAGGTCAAAAATGTTCCAAATGGCAATGCCTTTGTGAAAACACATCCTTCTTTGCGTTGTAATACTTCATATGTATCCCCTTCGTAATGAAATGCACCTGTCATGAATTTTACACCATCAATTACAGATCCACCGCCAACTGCAAGAATAAAGTCAATGTCTTTTTCACGTGCTAATTCAACCCCTTTCATTAAAGTTGTAAACTGAGGATTTGCTTCAATTCCACCAAATTCAACTACTTCAAATTCTTTCAAATGAAGCATCAACTTATTGAACAAACCTGTGGTTTTAATACTTCCTCCTCCATAGGCCAACAAGATTCTCTTTTTAGCTGAAAATTCATTGATTAATTGAGGAAGACGCTCTAATTGGTCCTTGCCAAAAAGAATGCGTGTCGGATTTATTACTTCGAAATTTTGCATACAGCAAATTTACTCAAAACTCTATGAGAAAATAAGAATTTTACCTGTGAAATCAATATTTTTTACTACTTTCGTTGCCCTTCAAAACAGAAGTAAACAATACACAGAGAGGTGTCCGAGTGGTTGAAGGAGCTACCCTGGAAAGGTAGTATACGGGTAACCGTATCGAGAGTTCGAATCTCTTCCTCTCTGCAAAAC
>JACCDQ012114006.1_pt1 | contig 10387 bp, 10 predicted proteins | sample 7446031 | NCBI WGS metagenome assembly JACCDQ01 (sample SAMN15323442, study PRJNA562643) | freshwater metagenome | isolation source: river surface water | place: USA:Blue River Watershed | collected 2017-08-17
AATATCTGCAATAACACGTAAGAGGAGTTCAGATTGACCATTTTCGATCGTGCCAAGAAGGTATGGAATGCAAACGCTAAGGGCGTGCAGAACACCGTTGAGGCAATTGCAGAAGATGTCAAGGCAGAAGCCGAAGACATCCTGCAGGAAACACAAAAACAAGTAGCAAAAACCGCAACCGCTCTCGAGAGAAAGGCGACCATGGCCGTCAAGACCGCAACAAAGAAGGTAGTTAAGAAAGCTACCCCAGCAAAGAAGAAGCCAGCTGCTAAGAAGGCTGCTCCTAAGAAGGCAACTGCTGCTAAGAAGCCAGCTGCTAAGAAGGCTGTAGCAAAGAAGGCTGCTCCTAAGAAGGCAACTGCTGCTAAGAAGCCAGCTGCTAAGAAGGCTGTAGCAAAGAAGGCTGCTCCTAAGAAGGCAACTGCTGCAAAGAAGCCAGCTGCTAAGAAGGCAGTAGCGAAGAAGGCAGCTCCTAAGAAGACTGCTGCGAAGAAGACTGTAGCGAAGAAGGCAGCTCCTAAGAAGACTGCTGCTAAGAAGCCAGCTGCTAAGAAGGCTGCTCCTAAGAAGACTGCTGCACGCAAGCCAGCTGCGAAGAAGACTGCTGCACGCAAGCCAGCTGCTCGCAAGACTGCTGCAAAGCGCACTGCAAAGAAGTAAATTCTTCTTTCAATAAAGTCCCGCCGATTCGTCGGCGGGACTTTTTTATTTAAATCGTTGTAGTTTGAACTCGATGACAACTACACGCGAAAAGCTCGGAGTCGCTTTCAATCGACTTTGGGCCGCCAGCCTAGCCAGTAACATCGCCGACGGCCTCTTCAAAACCGCGGTCCCGCTATTGGCCACCACGCTCACCAAGGATCCGGTACTTATTTCCCTACTTGGCGCACTGGTCATGCTGCCCTGGCTCTTGTTTGCTATCCCTATCGGCACGCTGGTTGACCGGGTGGATCGCCGAAATGCCCTGGCCCTGGCCAATTCCATGCGTCTGGCTGCCGGAGCCGCACTTTCGATCAGCATCGTGGGTGGTTGGGTCAACATCGGCTTCCTCTATCTGGTGGCCTTTGTCATAGGTGTGGGTGAAGTGCTTTACGACACCACTGCTCAGGCACTAATCCCAAAGGTGGTCAAGACAGAACACCTCGAACGTGCAAATTCACGACTTGAAGTCGGAGGCACAATTACCGGTGAGCTGATTGGCGCGCCGCTAAGTGGAGTGCTTTATGTCGTGGCGATTGCTGTGCCGTTTATTTCGGGAAATGTTGGCATCCTGTTGGCCTTTGTTTTGGTGTTGTTGATTCCCGGGCAATACAAAAAACAGCCAGAGCTCAGCGGCACTGCCAAGGTTTCTGTCTTCGCTGACATGAAGTTTGGTATTCGCTACCTCTACCAGGACAAAACCCTATTGAAACTGGTGCTGTTCACGACATCGATGGGGCTGTGGTTTAGCGCCACCGGTTCCACCTTTGTGTTGTTCATCTTGGATGTACTGAAAGTGCCGCAAGCCTGGTACGGAGTCGTAATCCTTGCCCCCGCGGCAGGTTCCATCCTCGGTGGAAGTTTTGCCGCTCGGATATCTGAGCGATTTGGACGTATGAATGTGATGTCAGTCGCGATTTTCATGGGAGGGTTCGTATTGATCTTTGCCGGACTTGCTCCAAATGTTTACGTCTGGGCTGCGCTTTTTATTTTGCAGTCTGCGCTAATGACAACATGGAATGTTTTGTTGATGAGCACTTATCACCAGATAATCCCAAATGAGTTGTTTGGACGAATCCATGGCACGCGTCGAACCCTCGTCTGGGGAGTTATGCCGCTTGGTGCGCTGCTTGGCGGACTACTCGCTCGAATCGACCTCAGGGCTCCTGTGGTGGTCGGTGGAGTCGTCTGCACAGTGATCGCGCTGTTTGGGATTCCGTTCGTGAGAAAGTTGGGTTCGCTGATTAGCGAGCCACAACCCACTTAGCAGCAGACTTCAAAGTGGGGTGCTGAAACTTAAACCCGCTGGCCAATAACTTGTCGGCAGAAAGTTTCTGCGAGCAAATCAGCAGCTCATCCGCACCTTCACCAAATGCCAATCGAAGTGCAAAAGATGGCACAGGAATCACCGTCGGGCGACGCATAGCTTTGCCAAGCGCATCGATCAATTGTTTGCAGGTGGCTGGCTCTGGCGCAGTTAGGTTAAACGCTCCGGTAGCGGTCTTGGTGTCGATTAAGTGGATGATTGCTGCGGCTTCGTCCGGCAGTGAAATCCATGCCCACCACTGGTCACCTGGGCCGAGTGGACCGGCGATGCCAAGTCTTAGCAGGGGGAGAAGGCGGCCAAGTGCGCCTTTGCTGCGTGACATAACCATTGTGGTGCGCACCAGGACGACTCGAACTTTCTTAGGCGCAGTTAGTGCCGCCTGCTCCCAGGCGTGCGCAAGGTCGGAAAGAAAACCGGTGCCCTTGGCGTCGGTCTCGACCTTGTTGTCGTCGAATGTATCGCCATAAAAACCACTTGCGCTGCCAGAGACGAAGACCGACGGTTTGACCTTTACCTCATCCATTGCCTGGACGAGAAGCTCTGTGGCGCGCACGCGCGACCAGACCAATTCCTGCTTGTATTTCTTGGTCCAGGGAAGCTTTCCGGTTGTAGCGCCAGCAAGGTTCACCACGGCATCGATGCCGACCATAGTTTCTGGCTGGATGTAGCCAGTGTCCGGGTGCCACTCGCGTTCGTTAGAGTTTTGCGGTGTGCGGCGCACCATCGTGACCACTTCATCGCCGCGGGCTTTTAGCTGGCGAATTACTTCGCTTCCAATTAGTCCGGTTGCACCGGTGACAAGTACTCTCATGATTAGTCGAAGTCGTCCGGGTTGTTGCTTGAGCGCACGCCAGTGTCCAACCCCGCGATAACTGACATGTCCTCATCGCTGAGTGCAAAGTCAAACACGTTGAGATTTTCAGCGAGTCGATCCGGGTTTGATGACTTTGGAATCACAAGATTTCCAATTTGCAGATGCCAACGAATCACAACCTGAGCGGCTGACTTTCCGTGTGCCTCTGCAATTTTTACCAGTATCGAATTGTCTAGAATTTTTGCTCGTCCCAGCGGGGCCCAAGCTTCGGTAGCGATCCCATGCTTCGAGTTGAATGCGCGCAATTCTGGTTGCTGGAACATCGGGTTGAGTTCCACCTGGTTCATCGCTGGCACGACATTTGCTGATTCGAGGAGTTGCTCGAGGTGATGAATGTTGAAGTTTGCCACGCCAATTCCGCGCACTTTGCCGGTTTGAAGTAGTTCCTCGAATGCACGCCAGGTTTCCACAAATTTGTTTTGCTTCGGGGCAGGCCAGTGAATCATCAGCATGTCGACATAGTCGATGTTTAGGCGGTCCAAGCTCTCCTGAGCCGCTTCCTTGGCTTCGTGGTAGCCCTGTCGGTTGTTCCACACCTTGGTGGTTACATAAATTTCGTCGCGGGCAATACCGCTCTTGCGGATGGCAGCGCCGACCTCTTGTTCGTTGTCGTAAAGCGCCGCGGTATCGATGCGTCGGTAGCCGAGATTCAGGGCAGTGCTTACCAGTTGCACGGCGATGTCCTGGTTTACCTTGTATACGCCCAGTCCAAGCTGGTCGATATGCTGGCCGTTATTTAGTTTGAGCTGGTAATTCATCTATTTGCCTTCGAACGGACCAATCAGGGCGTTCCATTCGGTGATTGTGGTCTCCTTGACCACACCCGCGATCTGGAACGGATCTTGATCGAGTAAACCGTTCAAGGCCTCAATATCTTCCGACTGCCAAATAAGTAGTGCGAGCGGCTCTTCGGTGACCAGAGGACCGCTGGCCAGCAGGTTTCCGGCGGCCAGCTGATCACGCAGCCAGGTGCGGTGCTCAGCCCTTAGGGCATCGATGGTGTCTTTGTCGTCGCTATAGAAGTAGTTGACTGCGTAGACGGTCATTTAGCCTCCTGAGGCATCTTGATACCAACAAGCGAAACACATAAGCCGATGAAACTAAAGCCGATTGCCACCCATAGGCCGGCTGCTGCAGTGACGTTGTCAATTAGGAATCCAACGATTACCGCGGCACCTGCATAGCCAAGCAGCTGGCCAGTATTCAGCCAGCCGTAAGCCTCGAGTGCGTCGGCATCAGAGGTGGCAGATGAAATCATGGCGTTCACGGTGCCTAGCAGCGGGGCAACCGAGATACCACCGACGAACCAGCAGATTGAAAGCCAGGCCGGATTTGCTGGGTCGAACATCGACAACAGGTAACCAACTGTGCCGAGCAAGAAGAAACCAGGGACCGTCCAGCGTCGAGGTGTGCGATGACCCAGAGTCAGGCCACCGATGATTGAGCCGAGCGAGAAGATTGCAACGACAACACCGGACAGCGATTTATCGATGAGAGCGACGGTAGGAATTTCCATGCCCGCAAAACTTGCCACCAAAACCGTGCCCAAAATAACCATGACGATAACGGTGCGATTTTTCATCACGTGGCCGATTTGTTTTTCGGTCTTTTCGATTTTGGTTGAGCGAACATTCTTGTCAGTTAGGAATAGCAATATCCCGATGGCTTGAATAACCGCCATCAAAACCATGGCGAAAACCGTACTTATCTGAGCGGCGGCAAATGTGGCGATGACCGGTCCGAGAATCCAAATTAGTTCTTGAGAAGTTGCGTCGAGCGCAAAAATGCTCGAGCGCAATTCCGGTTTGATCAAGCGCGGGTAAACAGTTCGAGCAACAGACTGAATCGGTGGCTGCACCAAACCGAGTAGAGCGGCTAGGAAAACTACCCACCATTCCGCGAACGGTGTGTATGCCAAAAGTAAGAACGTAGCGATCGAAAGGATTGAGCCCGGCACGAAAACCCTCATGATTCCGATGCGTCCGACCAGGCGCCCGAGCAGTGGACCACTAAGTGCACTGAAAATCGTTTCCGCACCGAGCGCAATACCGGCAAGCGCATAGGAGTCAAAGATGTGCTGCACGTGCATGACCAGGGCAAGCACTGTCATGCCGTACGGGAATCTAGCCAGCAGCTGAGATGCGACCACGCGCATCAGGCCAGGGCTATTCCACAGTTGTAGGTATAACTTCATTTAGATCCAACTCGGTATCCACATGTGCAGGTACCAGTACCAGTAAGGGGTCCAGGTGCCGAGCCATATGTTCAGGAAGAACAGACTGAAGGCTAGTGCCGCAAAGGCAAGCGCGGCATAGGCCCCAAGCAGGATACCTCTGCGCTGGTCACTTATGTTTCGCCAGAGCCACGCCATCGCATAGATCAGAGCAATAATCATGAACGGCTCGAACGCGATGATGTAGAACTGGAAAACTGTGCGCTGCAGATAGAGCATCCAAGGCAGATATCCCGCGGCCACGCCGAGCAGGACAAAGCCAGCAGCTTTATCGCGACGAGCGATGAACAAATAGACCAGGAACAAAACCGCTGCCAGTGCCGGTAACCAGATAACCGGATTGCCGAGCGCGGTGATTGCAGAGGAACATCCGCTGTCGGCATTACATCCATTCGTGCCCTTGTCATACCCCTGATAGAAGAATGATGTCGGCCGAGTTAGAAACAACCAGGTCAACGGATTTGATTGGTAGCTATGTGGAGTGCGAAGTCCGACGTGAAAGTTGTAAGCCTCCACGTGATAGTGCCACAGCGATTGCAACGATGTCGGCACCCAGGCAAGAATTCCAGTCCAGGCATTTTCGGCTTGGTCTGCCCAGTTGCGGTCGTAACCTTCTTTGGTGTTTAGCCATCCGGTCCAAGACAAAAGGTAGACGACAAATGCAGATGGAATCAGAATGATAAATTTCGCGAACGCTTGCTTTGCAAACTTGAGTAAGTCGATTTCGCCATCTTCGAAATCGATTTCACTGACCACGACATAGATACCGACGGCTGCGAGGAAATAGAGTCCGCTCCACTTGACCGCGGTTGCCGCTCCGAGTGCGATACCGGCGGCAAGCAACCAAGGACGTTGCCAGATAGCTCCGAAGTCGCGTTCCCGATCCAGCACCAAGAACCAGAAAGCCAACAAAACGAAGAACATCAGGATGCCATCGAGTAAGCCGGTGCGACCCATGACGATGGCAAGTCCGTCGATGGCGAAGAAGAATCCGGCGAGCGCAGACCAGACAGTAGATTCGGTAAGTTTGCGCACCAGCAGCATGACTAGCCAGACCGCTGCGATGCTCAGCACGGCCACGCTGAAGCGCCAGCCAAATGGATTGCCGGGGCCAAACAGCCACATTCCGGCTGCGATGATCCACTTACCGAGCGGTGGATGCACCACAAAGGAGCCGGTGTCTAGGAATCCGGTGTATTGGCCGGCTTCGAACGCGGCGTTGGCGTTATCCGGCCAATTGCGCTCGACACCCGTCATTGACAGGGTCAGTGCGTCCTTGACGTAATAGGTCTCGTCGAAAACCAGGGCTTTCGGGTAGCCCAGGCCCCAGAGCCGCAAGAATGCAGCTAGGGCCAAAAAGATCCACAAATACCACCGGTCGAACAGCGCGCGCAGACGCGGTTCGTAAAGGACCCTGGTGAGATTGGTGAGCATCCTCTAATGCTAGTTTGCGACAATAGAGCGTGCTCATTCTCGCTGCCACCCCTATCGGAAACCTGGCCGATGCCTCACCGAGGCTCGTCGAGCACCTCCAAAATAGCCATTTCATTGCCGCAGAGGACACTCGCACCCTCTATAAGTTGGCACAGGCGCTTGGAGTTCAGGTGCACGCCAAGACATTTAGCCTGTATGACCACAACGAACACGAACGCATCGATCAGCTGGTCGAGATCGCCCGCGAGCATGACCTATTAGTAGTAAGCGACGCCGGCATGCCGACCGTCAGCGATCCGGGCTTCAACCTGGTGCGTGCCTGCGCCGAGCATGACATCCCGGTCACCATCATTCCAGGCCCGTCTGCGGTACTTTCCGCGCTCGCGGTTTCGGGGCTACCGACCGACCGTTTCACCTTCGAGGGATTTTTACCACGCAAGGATGGTGAACGTCGCAGTTTGTTTGAGGAACTCCTTCGCGAGCAGCGCACCATGATTTTCTTCGAATCGCCACACCGCATTCACGAGTCACTCAAGGTGGCTGCGGAAGTCTTCGGCGGGGATCGCAAGGCGAGTGTCTCGCGTGAGCTAACCAAGAAGTTTGAACACACCGAACGCGGCACGCTCGACGAACTGTTGGCATGGGCTGCTGAGGAACCCAGAGGGGAGATGGTCATCGTGCTCGCCGGAGCTGCAGCCGAGTTGCGCGACATCAGCACTCTCGTTAAGGACGTCCTAGATCTAGCCGAGACCGGCGTCGGGTTGAAGCAGGCGGTTGCCGAAATCGCCGAAATCACCAAGGTGAGTAAGAGTGAGCTCTACCAATTGGCCTTGGATGCCCGAAAGTCGAACGGTTAAGATAGAACAATGCCTAACAACCTCCGCGGGTCGTTCTATGCCACGACCCCGATTTTCTATGTAAACGATGCGCCGCACATCGGCCACGCTTACACCGAGGTTGCCGCAGACGTTTTGACTCGTTGGCACCGCCAGCGCGGCGAAGATGCATTCCTGCTGACCGGCACGGACGAGCACGGCGAGAAGATTCTTCGCACCGCGGCGGCAAACAAGGTCGAGCCTCAGGACTGGGTCGACAAGCTCGTTCACGATGCCTGGCTGCCACTGTTGGAGACCATCGACATCGATAACCAAGACTTCATCCGCACCACCGAGCCTCGTCACGAGCGCAATGTGCAGAAGTTCTTGCAGCACCTTTACGACACCGGTTTTATTTACCGCGGCGAATTTGTCGGTAACTACTGCGTGGGCTGCGAAGAGTACAAAACCGAGGGCGACCTAATAGACGGCGAAGGCGATTTCGCCGGCCAGCCAGTGTGTGCAATTCACTCGAAGCCGGTAGAAAAACTTCAGGAAACCAACTACTTCTTCAAGCTCAGCGAATTCGAAAAGCCACTTCTCGATTTCTATGCGGCCAATCCAAACTTCATTCAGCCTGAGTCTGCTCGCAACGAAGTCGTCTCGTTCGTTCGTCGCGGTCTCGAAGATCTTTCAATCTCGCGTTCGAAAGAAAAGTTCGACTGGGGAATCGACATTCCTTGGGATGACTCACACATCACTTACGTATGGTTCGATGCACTGCTGAACTACATCACCGCAATCGGTTACGGCGAAGATCAGGCAGCCTTCGAAAGTCGCTGGCCCGCATCAGTGCAGATTGTCGGTAAAGACATCCTTCGTTTCCACGCTGTAATTTGGCCGGCGATGTTGATGGCTGCAGAACTGCCACTTCCAGGACAGATCTTTGGTCACGGATGGTTGCTCGTCGGTGGCGAGAAGATGTCAAAGTCGAAGCTCACCGGTATCGCTCCGAACCAGATCACCGACACTTTCGGTAGTGATGCTTTCCGCTACTACTTCATGAAGGCAATCGCGTTTGGGCAAGACGGCTCGTTCTCGTGGGAAGACCTCTCAGCGCGCTACCAGGCAGAGCTTGCCAATGGATTTGGTAACCTCGCATCGCGTTCGATCGCGATGGTGCACCGCTACTTCGATGGCACGCTTCCTGCTCCAGCTGCCTACGAAGCCGGCGACCTAGAGATTCAGTCGATCGCAGCAAGCGCCACCAAGAACGCAGACGAGGCCATGCAGAGCGTGGCCATTCAGGACGCAATCAACTCCATCTGGACTCTGGTCGATGCCCTGAACAACTACATCACCGTGCAGGAGCCGTGGGTGCTTGCCAAGGACGAAGCCCAGCGTGAGCGCTTGGGCACAGTTTTGTACACCACGATCGAGGGCCTTCGTGCTCTAGCGGTACTGCTCAACCCGATCACACCGAAGGCCACTGCCAAGCTTTGGTCGGCGCTCAACACCGGAATCGAACTGGCCGCTCAGCCGCTCGCAGACGCCGGCAATTGGGGGCAGCTAAAGGCTGGCGTCAAGCTCGCAGAACTCGAACCACTCTTCCCTCGCGTCGAGCAAGAAGAAGCCAAGTAGTCGCGTGTACCCACCGGTTCCTGAACCACTAGAGGTTGGCACCTACGACAATCACTGTCACCTCGAATTCAAGTACGACGACGAAAAGCCGCAACTACCTTGGGATGAAAATCTCGACAAGGCACAGTCGGTTGGAATTCTGGGTGTCGTGCAGGTTGGTGTGACTCTCGAAAGTTCTAAGTGGTCTGCGGAATTGGCTACACAGGATTCTCGAGTGCTAGCCGCAGTTGCACTTCACCCAAACGAGGCTCCGCTTTATGAAAACCTCGCCGCACTAGATGCAGCCATCGCCGAAATCGCAGAACTCGCAAGTCAGCCTAGAGTGCGTGCAATTGGCGAAACCGGTTTGGATTTCTTCCGCACCGAGGGTGAAAACTCAATTTCACTGCAACAGCATTCATTCGAAGAGCACATTCGCATCGCAAAAGAAAACGACATAGCCCTGATGATTCACGATCGCGATGCTCACGAAGACGTCATCAAAACCTTGAAGCGCGTCGGTGCTCCAGAAAAAGTTGTCTTCCACTGCTACTCGGGCGACACTGATTTGGCCGAGGTCTGCAATGAAAACGGTTGGTACATGTCCTTCGCCGGCAACATCACCATCAAGCGCAACCAGCACCTGCGCGATTCTCTGCGACTTGCTCGCAAAGAACTAATCATGGTCGAGACCGATGCTCCGTTCTTGGCACCAGAGCCATTCCGCGGACGCACTAATAGTCCTTACCTTGTTCCAATCACCGTGCGCTTCATGGCCGAGCAACTCGAGCTGAGTGTGAACGAGGTGGCAGCACTAACCGCAGCCAACACCGAGCGCGTCTACGGTAGCTGGAACTAATGACTCATCAGGTGGAGCTACTCGGCGGCGCGGACATCCGCGAGCTGGCCGCCAAACTCGACGTCAAGCCGACCAAGAAGCTCGGCCAAAACTTCGTGACCGACCCGAACACCATTCGCCGCATCGTCGCAGCCGCCAAACTCAAGGGCGACGAGACCGTGGTCGAGATTGGCCCTGGGCTCGGTTCCCTGACTCTCGGGCTTCTGGAGCAGGCCAATAAAGTCATCGCAGTCGAGATCGACCCGAAGTTAGCCGGCGAACTCGAGCAGACCATCGCCAAGCGAGCACCGGGTTGCGATTTTACGCTCGTGCGCGGCGATGCCTTGAGGGTCACTGAACTACCTGCGGCACCAAATGCGCTCGTGGCTAACCTGCCTTACAACATCTCGGTTCCGGTGCTGCTGCACTTCATGGAGCAGTTCGATTCACTTCAGTTCGGCCTAGTACTCGTGCAGGCAGAGGTGGCACACCGCCTCGCTGCGCAACCTGGTAACAAGGTTGACGGCACTCCGAGCGTCGAGTTGGC
>JACCDQ010103834.1_pt1 | contig 10381 bp, 9 predicted proteins | sample 7446031 | NCBI WGS metagenome assembly JACCDQ01 (sample SAMN15323442, study PRJNA562643) | freshwater metagenome | isolation source: river surface water | place: USA:Blue River Watershed | collected 2017-08-17
AACAAAGTTGTTTTAGACGTTCGGACAGACTCTGAGGTTGCCGCAGGAGTACTTCCCCAAGCCATACAAATTGATTTTTATGGAAATACATTTGAACAACAAATCGAAAAATTAGACAAAAATAAACCTTTATTTGTCTATTGTGCCGTAGGAGGCAGAAGCGGAAATGCTTGCCAAATGTTGGCATCAAAGGGCTTTAAAAAAGTATATAATTTGGCAGGAGGCATCAACGCTTGGAGAGCCGCAGGGAATCCAACAACTGCCATAAAACGTTAATTTATGGAAAAATACATTGAAATTATTTGGGGTAGTTATAGCGGATACTTCAATTATCTGCTCAACGAAATACTCAACCCCTCTTGGCACAACTATTTTTATTGGTTATTGGGACTTTCATTAGCCGTTTGGTCCTTGGAAATATTGTTTCCTTGGCGGAAAAACCAAGGTGCTATCCGTCATGATTTCTGGATAGATGTTTTTTACATGTTTTTCAATTTCTTTTTATTTTCTTTGGTCGCCTATAATGCTATCTCCAATGTAGGGGTTCAACTTTTTAACGATTTTTTGGGGGTATTCGGCATTCAGAATTTGGTAGCAATCAACGTGGGGAGTCTGCCAACTTGGGTACAATTATTCATTTTATTCTTAGTACGTGATTTTGTTCAATGGAATGTTCATCGTTTGTTACATACTATTCCGTGGATGTGGGAAGTACACAAATTGCACCATAGCATCGAAGAAATGGGCTTTGCAGGGCATCTCCGCTACCACTGGATGGAAAATATCATTTACCGAACCTTAGAATACATTCCTTTGGCAATGATTGGCTTTGGTATCCAAGATTTTTTTGTCGTACACATTTTCACTTTGGCAATCGGTCATCTCAATCATGCCAATATTTACTTACCTTTAGGCCCATTGAAATACATCCTAAACAGCCCCCAAATGCACCTTTGGCATCACGCAGAAGAATTGCCAAAAGGGAAAGAAAAAGGTGTAAATTTTGGAATAACTTTAAGTATTTGGGATTATATTTTTGGTCAAAGTTATGTTCCGAAAGAAGATGCTGGCATTCGACTAGGATTTGAAAATCTTGCTAAGTATCCTAAAACATTCTATTCTCAGCTTATCTATCCTTGGTGGAAAAAACAAAAATGAGGATTTCATTTTTACTCAATTCAGAATGAGTTTGAACAGAAAATATCCCTCAATTGGACTTGTGAAGAAATTCATTAGCATAGGTTTTTTCTTTTGAACCGAGCATCAATTGATTTATTTGCGTAACTTTGGCAAAAACATCAAACAATTATGTATCGATTAACTAAATTATTTATCATTTTTATAAGCCTTTTTGTTATGTCATCATGTCATAAAGACGCAGTAGTTATGGGAAGCGAAGAAGAGCAAATTGAATCTTACATTGCATCCAAAAAATTAGTTATTACTGAAAAAACAGCAAGCGGACTTCGTTTCATTCTGTCTAAAGATAATCCGTCAGGAGCAAGTCTAAAAAGCGGACAATCGGTTAAGGTTAATTATACTGGAAAATTTTTATCCGACAAACAATTTGATGCAGGCTCATTCAGCTTTAACCTAGGAAAAGGGCAAGTGGTACCAGGTTTCGATGAAGGCATTGCCAAACTTAAAGTAGGAGAAAAAGGAACGATTATCTTCCCTTCTTCATTAGGCTACGGCTCTGCTGGAGTTGGTCCAATTCCAGGAAATTCGCCTTTGGTATTTGATATCGAAGTAGTATCTGCTAATTGATTTTATTTTTTGTATTGGAGGAATAGGCTTTTCGTTGAAAAGCCTATTTTTTTTGCCTAATTGGGAACGTTCCCGACAACGTTTGCGTAAATTTAGCTTACTCGAAGGATTGATTTCTATCAAAAATTGCATTAGCTTTATGCTGTATTGATAAATTCATACATTTTCTAAGAAAATTAAAATTATCTCAAATTTTCTATTCGATAACTGCTTCCTTTAAGGAATAAAACCGATGAATAATATGCACCGAATTGCAATAAAAATGAAAATATATCCCGGTCAATCCGAGGAATATAAACGTCGCCACGATGAATTATGGCCCGAAGTGGCTGAATTATTGAAAAACTCTACCGTCAGCGATTATTCCATTTTTCTGGATGAAGAGACAAATTTCCTATTTGCTAGTCTTAAAGTAGAAGACATGGCTGCTTTCAATCTTATTCCACAGCATCCCGTTATCAAACGATGGTGGGAATACATGGCAGATATTATGGAAACCAATCCTGATAATTCGCCTGTTTCGATAGACTTAAAAGAAGTATTTTACCTTGCCTAAACAATCATTTGTTGCTAAAACCTTATGAAAAAAAATAAAAATACTATCCTTGCTGCCCTTAGCTTAGGTTTTCTGAGTCTTCAGAGCATTGCTCAGGTACAAGCTCCCGCATCCACGCTACATTCGGAGGCATTGCATACTGCCAAGCCAGACTACGAAACAGCATACACCAGCCCAAAAGTAGAAGAAATTAGTCTTATTTTGGATAAAGTACATGCCTACTTAGAGGAAGTAACTCCTACCAAAGTAATCAATAAATTGACCAAAGAAGAAATCAAAGATTATGCAAAAATAGACACCAATTGTATTGTTTATAGAGGAGATTTCAGTTTAACAAGCTACGAATGGGGGGTAACTTATGCCTCCATGCTTGCAGCAGGAAAAGCGACAGGAAACCCGAAGTTTACGGAATATTCCACCAAAAGAATCAACTTTTTGGCAGAAGTAAGCCCTATTATCAAACAAAAATTCCCTATCAGCTCAACGATGCCCCTTCGTCAAGTCATTGCACCCCATGCCTTAGATGACTGCGGGGCAGTATGTACAGCGATGATTAAGGCGATTCGGAATAAACAAGTCGGGGAAAATGTTCGTCCGTTGATAGAAAATTACATCAATTATATCAAAAATAAGGAATATAGATTAAAAGACGGAACTTTAGCTAGAAATCGACCATTGCCTAATACCCTGTGGTTGGATGATATGTTTATGGGTGTTCCGGCTTTGGCTCAAATGGGGAAACTTAGCGGCGACACTAAATATTTCGACGAATGTTTGAAGCAAATCAAACAATTTTCTGATAGAATGTTTAATCCTCAGTTGGGTATTTTCATGCATGGTTGGGTAGAAAGCATGGAGTCTCATCCCGAATTTCATTGGGGAAGAGCCAATGGATGGGCTTTGCTTACCATGACAGAGGTATTAGAAGTTTTGCCTCAAAACTATGCTGGCAGAGCTGAGTTATTAAAATTATACAAAGCTCATGTAAAAGGATTAGCAGCCCTGCAAACCGGCAAAGGCTTCTGGCACCAATTATTAGATAAAAATGATTCTTATCTCGAAACCTCCGCTACTGCTATTTACACTTACTGCATTGCCAAAGGCATCAACGAAGGCTGGCTAGACGCTGCTACTTACGGCCCGATGTGTATCTTGGCATGGAATGCTGTGGCAAGCAAGGTAAATACAAGAGGGCAAGTAGAAGGAGTTTGTGTCGGCACGGGTATGAGTTTTGAGCCCGCATTCTATTATTACCGACCAGTAAATGTTTATGCGGCTCATGGCTATGGGCCTTTAATTTTTGCAGGTGCCGAAATGATAAATTTAGTCAAAAAATTCAAATTTGGACTCAATGATAGTGCCTTAATGCTAATCAGTAAATAACAATAAAATGAAGAGATTCAATCTACTATTTGCCGGAGGATTCATATTGCTGGCTCAATTAACATTCGCCCAACAGCCATATTCCGTATGGATGGCAGAATCTTTCCTAAAAAAACACCCAGACTCCATTGCGGTGAAAGAAGGAAAACCCGCTGCATGGGATTATGAACAAGGATTAATGCTAAAAGCATTGGAAAAAGTCTGGTATCGTACAGGAGAAGGAAAGTATTTTGAATATATCCGCAAAGATTTAGATAGGTATGTTCAAGCAGACGGAAGTATTCGTACTTATAAGTACGATGATTTTAATTTGGATAATATCCCAACAGGCAGAGCATTGCTGATGCTTGCCCAACAGACACAACCCGACAAAGAAAAATACATCAAAGCGGCTCATTTACTTCGGAAACAAATAGACAACCAACCTCTTACGAATGAAAAAGGGTATTGGCACAAAAAAAGATACCCGTTTCAGATGTGGCTAGATGGGTTATTCATGTGCGAACCTTTCGCCGCAGAATATAGTATTTTATTTAATAAACCAGAACATTTTGACCATATTGCCCATCAGTTTGAACTCATCGAAAAACACGCAGTCGATTCTAAAACAGGCTTAATTTATCACGGTTACGACGAAAGTAAAGAGCAAAAATGGGCAGACCCAAAAACGGGTGTTTCGCCTCACTTTTGGAGCAGAGCCATTGGTTGGTACGCCATGGCTTTGGTAGATGTATTGGATTATTTTCCCGAAAATCATCCTAAACGACAAAATTTGGTTCAATATTTACAACGTCTAGCTCCCGTATTAGCAAAATACCAAGACAAACAATCGGGGGTTTGGTATCAAATGACTTCACAAGGAAATAGAAAAGGAAATTATTTCGAAGCATCGGCGAGCTGTATGTTTGTCTATACCCTAGCTAAAGGTGTTAGAAAGGGTTATTTAAGTACAAATTTCCTTACAATTGCCCAAAAAGGATACGCAGGCATATTGAAAGAATTTATAGAGAAAGAGTCCGACGGAAGCATTAGTCTCAACAAAACAGTCAGTGTCGGAGGCTTGGGAGGTAACCCTTACCGTGATGGGAGCTACGAATATTACCTAAGCGAACCTATCAGAAAAAATGATTTAAAAGGAGTAGCCCCTTTTATTTTCGCCAGCGTCGAGATAGAAATTTCAAAAGAAAATTCACTTGGTAAAGGTAAAACTGTCGCCGTAGATAATTATTTTAATCGTGAATTTAGAAAAGATATCAACGGAAAAGAAGAAGTTTTTCACTATACTTGGGAAGACCGAATGCACTCTGGATTTTGGGTTTGGGGACAAATATTTGAAGAACTCGGAGCAAAGAAAAAAACAATTGCATCTGCCCCTAATGCCCAAAACCTAAAAGATGTGGATGTATATATCATCGTTGACCCCGATACTAAAAAAGAAAGCCCCCAACCAAATTTTGTTCAAGAGGCAGCTATTCAATCCATTAAAAACTGGGTAAATGCTGGAGGAACTTTAGTGATGATGGCAAATGATACCTCCAATTGCGAGATTCCACATTTCAACCAATTAGCCAACGCTTTCGGGATTAGTTTTACCAATAAAAGCCGAAATATGGTTCAAGGAACCCAATGGGAACAAGGAAGATTAGATATTCCGGCAGGAAATAAAGTATTCAAGAATACCCAAACGGTCTATATCAAAGAATTGGTCACTTTGAAAGTAGAAAAACCCGAGCAATGTATTTTGTCGGAAAATGGCGATTGTATTATTGCCGTTTCAACGGTTGGAAAAGGAAGAGTCTTCGTGGTAGGAGACCCTTGGCTTTACAATGAATATACAGACGGAAGACGAATTCCAAATATCTACCAAAACTTCAGTGCAGCCAAAGATTTGGCAAAATGGACACTCGGCACTCATTAATCATCTTATAAAAAAGACATTGTAGGACATAATTTTCAAAATATGCTCTACAATGTCTTTTTTTCATCTTGAAAACGCCTATTGTATCAATTGAAAACAAATGAGTATCAACTATTCGGCTGTTCGGAAGTAAATGGTTGATTATAATAACGCTTTCCAGTTGTTTTAAACAAAGCATTAGCTACCGCACCAAAAACCGGAGGAAACGGAGGCTCTCCAAGACCAGTCGGGTCAATGTCATTTTCCACGAAATACACGTCAATCTTCTTAGGAGCTTCGCCATGACGAATCATGCGATAATTGTGAAAATTGCTTTGTTCGGCAGCCCCTTCTTTGTGTGTCAATGCCCCATAAAACGACTGACCGATTCCGTCAACAACTGCACCTTGCACCATGTTTCGAGCAGCATCTGGATTTACCACCACGCCACAATCAACGGCACTTGTTACTTGTTCAACATAAGGTTGTCCATCTCGCATTACCATATCCACCACGTGACCAGCATAAGAAGCATGACAGAAATAAGCAGCTACTCCACGTTTCTTGCCAGCATTTTCAGGTTTTCCCCAGCCAGACTTTTCTTTTAACAATTCTAAAACACCCATATATCTGCCAGCATCATAATCATTATTTTTGCCAACTGGATTTTCCTTGGCACGTTTCAATAAATCCAAGCGAAAATCGATGGGGTCTTTACCCATTGCTTCTGCTACCTCATCGAGAAACGATTGCTCAGCTGCCGCATTGAAGTTGGAACGAGGAGCCCTAAATGCACCAATCGTAATATTTGATGGTATCTCCCAGCCTTCAGCCAAATAATTATCAACCGCACCCGCAGGGAAACGATTGGCATGGACAGGATTTTCGGGGATGCCTCCACCTTTTACATGAAAACCGATTAGATTTTTGTTGGCATCGAGTGCTGCACGGTAAGTAGCCGTGTACATCGGACGATAAATTCCGTACGCCATGTCATCCTCACGGGTATAAATCAACTTGATAGGTGCTTTGAGTTTTTGAGAAATGCGAGCGGCTTCATACACATACGAACCATACGCTCTACGCCCAAAACCACCACCCATACGAGTCATCTGAATTTCGATTTTATCAGGAGGCAAATTCAACAATTTGGCGAGCGTCGGCTCTACCCAACCTGGAGCTTGCAATGGACCAGCAACCAAGGCTTTATCGTCCTGCACATGAGCAAAGAAATTCATCGGCTCCATGGTATTATGTGCCAAAAACGGAGCATTGTACGTACGTTCGATTATGTGAGCAGCATTTTTGAAAGCTGCCTCTGGGTCACCATCTTTTCTGAGTTGTTGGGCGGGCTTTTTTGCATATTCTACCATCATCTCAAACTGATTGGCAGTTGTCTCCAATCTTCCTGGAACAATCACTTCTCGTTTGCCACCCCTACCCATCAAGGTATCTTTCACATCCCCAGCGGGTTCCCACTGAGCAATGATTTTCTTGCGGGCATTCATCACTTCCCAAGTAGAATTTCCAACCACCGCAATCATTTCATTAAATGTACGAGTATCGAAGCCTGCTTGTTCAAATCCATCATCGTAAAGCTTGAAGCTAAAAATGTCCTTGATACCCGGCATTTTTTTTGCAGCAGCAGCATCAAAAGATTTGAGTTTCATACCAAATGCCGGTGGGTGTTGAATCATAGCGATTAACATTCCATCCACTTTATAGTCTATTCCGAAAAGCGGTTTACCCGAAACTACTTTTACTCCTTCGGTATTTTTCTTTGAATTTCTTACAATTGAAAAATCTTTTGGTGTTTTCAACTTTACCTCTTTCGGAATGGCAAGTGTGGCAGCTTTGGCAGCCATTTCGCCATATTTCGCTGTTTTTCCACTTGAATGAGATAAAATTCCTGCTTTAGTTGTGATTTCTGATGCCGAAACACCCCAAGTTTGTGCCGCTGCTTCAATCAACATCTGACGAGCAGTTGCCCCAGCATTCCGAAGAGGTTTCCAATACATTCGTACCGAATTACTACCACCCGTAAATTGAGGACCATACTTCACATTATCGTGCGTACCCATCTCAACGACCACATTTTTCCAATCACAATCCAATTCCTCTGCAACCATCATTGGCAGGGAAGTCATTACATTTTGTCCAAATTCAGGATTTGGGACAAGTATTTTAATAACATTTTCGGGCGTAATTTTGATATATGCAGCCAATTCAGACCATTGCTCAGCAATGTTCAATTCGGCAACTTTCTCAGCGGCTTTTGCTTCCGAAAACCAGCTAAAACTAAGCATCATTCCACCGCCTGCCAAAGCAGAAGATTTGAGAAATGAGCGTCTATCTATATTTTTTTTCATTTGTCAAATTTGGTTAAAATTTACTTTTTAGCGGCTGCTGCTGCTTTGATTGCTTCCTTGATTCTAAGATATGTTCCGCAGCGACATATATTTCCGCTCATATAAGCATCAATTTCTTCATCGCTTGGGTTGGGATTACTTTTCAACAAAGCCGTTGCCGACATGATTTGTCCAGATTGGCAATAGCCACATTGAGCTACGTCGTGTTCGAGCCATGCTTTTTGTACTGGGTGAGAAGCATCTGTCGATAAGCCTTCAATGGTAGTAATTGCTCCTTTTCCAACAGCCGAAACTGGCAAACTACACGAACGCACCGCATTTCCATCTAAGTGTACAGTACAAGCTCCACACTGAGCCATGCCACAGCCAAATTTGGTACCAGGCATATTGAGGTGGTCACGCAACACCCACAAGATAGGGGTTGAAGGGTCAACATCAACTTGTTGAGTTTTCCCATTTATTTTTAAAGAATACTTTGCCATAATGTTGTATTTACTTCAATTAAAAATTTAACAAAAATATATAAATAAATCAGCAAAAAACAATGTTTTTCAAATATAAACTTACGAAAATCAAATAGTTTATATCCAGTTGATTATTGTGTCTTGCCTAAACATGAGGCTTTTACCCTTTATGCCACTATGATGAAGAACAAAAAATTAGTTCATAGCTTGTGAATTGTTCCACGTAAAGTTTGACTTTCTTCTGGTTATCAGCCATTTATCATTAACTTTAACATATTCATCATTGTAAATAACACCCATGTCATTTTTCATTCTTTTGCCATTTTGCACGCCAATCAATGAAACCGAACAATAGGCAATACCCGTAGCTTTATCTCCAGCAATTGTTACGATTTGTTGTCCGTTGATATGATATACTACTTCAAAGAGACTAAGAAAGCCACCAAAGGCATCACCGATTTGCTTTTTACCTGATAATACTGTTACTTGACCATTGCTTACCGATTCTACTTTGGCATCTTCGGTAAAAAGTTGCATTTGAGCAACGATGTCCTTTTTGTCAGCTAAAATAGAAAACTCATCTACCAAGGCTTTTAGTGCTAAACGGTCTTCTATTTCTTGAAGGCGTTTTTCGGTTGTTTTTTGAGCATAAGACATAGTAAAAACGAAAGAGAGAATAAGGATTAAATAATAATTCTTCATTGAGATAAAATTTTGATTTAAATACTTCTACAAAATTCTGAAATAAACCTATACTGCTTGTTATACAAATTCCTGAAAATGTTACCACTATTCCTTGTTTTTTATCTAAGCAGAAATAAAGTATCTAACTAAGAAAACTTATGAATACACAAGGTGAAGAATTTGGAGGATTATTACAGCTATAAACTGTGTAAGTTATAGCTGTATGTAAGGAAATAGTCGTTATTTAATTTTAAGCAAAGCCTTGACCTTGCAAAAATTCATAAAAACGTTCTATCCAATTGTCTTTGGGTAAATTTTGTTTAAGCATACCAAATCCATGTCCACCATTTGCATACAAATGAAGCTCAATTATTTTTTTACTGCTAAACCAGTGTTTGTATAAATTTACACAGTGTAGATTAAAGCCACCCTCATCGTTCGTGGCAGCTAATAAAAACATAGGAGGGGCATCAGCTAAAGTAGTCTTGAGGAAAGTCTCAGGAAAATAAGGATAAATAGGTGCGGCAAAATCAGGCCGATTATTTTTATTATAGTCAAATGCTGTACTTGCAGCCACTGTACCGCCTGCCGAAAAGCCAATAATACCAATTCGATTAGGATTTATCTTATATTCAGTGGCATGAGTACGGGCAAACTCAATGGCTGCACGACCATCTGCTACACAAATGGGTATTTGATTTTTAATTAAATCCTCCCATTTATTTGCATTATAATTATCCATTAATAGCCCCGTTGGGTTATCCGTCACGATTGGTAATGTTCTGTATTTCAACAGAAACACGGTAAACCCTTTCTTTGTCAGCCATTCAGCCACATCATACCCTTCAGTTTTGATAGACAAAAACATGAAACCCCCACCAGGTGCAACCACAATACCTGTTCCGTTCGGATTAGTTGGCTCATAAATCGTCAGCGTTGGGCTACTTATATTATAAACCAAAGGTATCTCTATATTTTTGTTATCCTGTTGCTCTTTCGAAGGTTGAGATTCTTTATATAAATTCACCGTTTTTAGTTGAGCCATCACCAAACGATGTATTACTAGTAAAATTAAAGTAATTAATAAACGCTTCATACTTACAATTAAGGTTTTATTAGTCAATAAATACTAACTTCTAATTTTTGTTAAAATTCAATATTTCCCTTTAATATGTAGTTATATAAATTCCTGTTTTTACTACCACTTTTCCTGTTTTGTTGATTCTTTTTATGTGAATCTTATAAATTTGTGAAAAAAGCA
>JACCDQ010720815.1_pt1 | contig 10379 bp, 5 predicted proteins | sample 7446031 | NCBI WGS metagenome assembly JACCDQ01 (sample SAMN15323442, study PRJNA562643) | freshwater metagenome | isolation source: river surface water | place: USA:Blue River Watershed | collected 2017-08-17
AGTCTTTCATGGGGGACTTTTGGATCGGGGAGATCCACACCGCATCCACCCCCAGGCTGGCTATGTAGTCCAGCCGCTGGGTGATGCCAGGCAAATCGCCCACACCGTCACCGTTGGCGTCCATGAAGCTGCGTGGGTACACCTGGTAAATTACCGCGCCTCGCCACCAGTCTGAGCTCTTTCGTACCTGGCGCATATCAGACCTTGACCCCTTTTGCGTGCCAAATGTTGTCGGCGTATTCGGCAATCGTGCGGTCTGACGAGAACGGCCCCATGCCCGCGATGTTGTTGACCGCCATGCGCGACCAACCCTTGCTGTCTTGGTAAGCCGCATCCACCCGGGCTTGGGTTTTCACGTAGCTCGCAAAGTCTGCCAGCAGCAGGTAATGGTCGCCCCAGTTCACCAACACGTCGTAAATCGCTTGGTAACGGCCCGGATCTTCGGGGTTGAACAAGCCATCGCGGATGGCAGCGAGCACCGCATTGAGGCCCGGGTTGGCGTCGAGGTAGGCCCTGGGCTGGTAACCCGCGCGCCGAATGGCCGCCACCTCGGGCGTGGTGTTGCCGAAAATGAAGATGTTGTCGTCGCCCACGTTTTCCAGAATTTCGACGTTCGCCCCGTCCAGCGTGCCTATGGTCAGCGCGCCGTTGAGCGCAAATTTCATGTTGCCGGTGCCCGACGCCTCGGTGCCTGCGGTGGAAATTTGCTCCGACAAGTCGGCCGCCGGAATGATCATTTCGGCCAGGCTGACGCTGTAGTTGGGAATGAACACCACCTTGAGTTTGTCGGCCACGCGCGGGTCGTTGTTGATGGTGTGGGCCACGTCGTTGATCAGGCGAATGATGAGTTTGGCCATGTGGTAGGCCGAAGCCGCCTTGCCCGCAAACACCACCAAACGCGGCACTTCAACGCCGGCGGGGTTGGCCACCAAACGTTGGTAGCGGTGTATGACGTGCAGCAGGTTGAGCAGCTGGCGTTTGTACTCGTGAATACGCTTGACTTGCACGTCATACAACGCACCCGCCGGGGCCACCACGCCCATGTGCTCCTTGAGCCATTTGGCCAAGCGGGCTTTGTTGGCATTTTTGGCCTTCTGCACGGCAGTTGCGAGCTTGGCCTGCGCCTTGATCTCTTTGAGCTGGCTCAACTGGGAGAGGTCGCGGCGCCAATCGGTGCCAATGTGATCGTCCAACACCGCTGACAAAGCCGGGTTGGCATGCGCCAGCCAGCGGCGCGGGGTCACGCCGTTGGTCTTGTTGTTGAAGCGCTCAGGCCACAGGCGGGCAAAGTCCGCAAAAATGGACTCTTTCATCAGCTCGCTGTGCAACGCCGACACGCCGTTGATCGAGTGACTGGTCACCACGGCCAAATAAGCCATGCGTACGCGGCGCTCGCCTGATTCATCAATCAGCGAAACACGGCGCAGCAGGTCGTGGTCGCCGACATGCTGTTTTGCAATTTGGCCCAAGAAAAGCGCGTTGATGTCGAAAACGATTTGCAGGTGGCGGGGCAACACACGGCCCAGCATGTCCACAGGCCAGGTCTCCAGCGCCTCGTGCATGAGGGTGTGGTTGGTGTAGGAGAACACTTTTTTGCACAGGCGCCAGGCTTCGGCAAAAGGCAGTTCATGCACGTCCACCAGCAAGCGCATCAGTTCAGGAATGGCGAGCACCGGGTGGGTGTCGTTGAGGTGTATGCTGACCTGGTTGGGCAGCTCGTCGAAGGTGGTGTGGGTCTGCAGGTAACGGCGCAGCAGGTCCTGCACGCTGGCGCTGCAAAAGAAATACTCTTGGTGCAAACGCAGCTCGCGACCCGACAAGGTGGAATCGTCTGGGTACAGCACGCGCGACACGTTTTCGGAGTGGTTTTTGCTCTCCACAGCCGCCATGTAGTTGCCGCGGTTGAAGGCCTCCAGGTTGATTTCCTCGGTGGCCTTGGCGCTCCACAGGCGCAGGGTGTTGGTGGCCTGTGTGCCGTAGCCCGGCACAATGGTGTCGTAGGCCATGGCCAGCACGTCGTGGCTGTCCACCCAGTCGTACCGGTCGCCGTTGTAAACCACGTGCCCGCCAAACTGCACCCGGTAGGTGACTTCAGGCCGCGGGAATTCCCATGGGTGGCCGTGGGTCAACCAGTAATCGGGCACTTCGACCTGGCGGCCGTCCACAATGGTTTGGCGGAACATGCCGTAGTCGTAACGGATGCCATAGCCATAGCCCGCCAACCCCAGGGTTGCCATGGAATCCAGGAAACAGGCAGCCAAACGGCCCAAGCCCCCGTTGCCCAGGGCAGCATCGGGTTCCAGGTCGGCCACGGCATCCATGTCCACACCAAAGTCGGCCAAGGCTTGCTTAACGGTGTCGCGCAACTGCAATGCAAGCAAGGCGTTGCCGAAAGCGCGGCCCATCAAAAATTCGGCCGAGAGGTAGTACACACGTTTGCTTTTTTGGGTGTACTGGGCGTGTGTGGTGGTGACCCACCGGCCCACCAGGTGGTCACGCACGGCATAGGCCGCGGCGTGCAACCAGTCCTCAGCGCGGGCAGACTGCGGGTCTTTGCCCACCACGTACATCAGCTTGTTGGCAATGGCTTTTTTCAAGGCTGGCACGTCGGTGCCGGGCGCATCAAATTCGAACTCTTTGGGGGCAGAGATTTTTTCGGCAACGGAGGCAGATTTTTTACGTGTCATAGCGTCACTCTGGTCAAAAAAACAAGAAGAAATACAAGCGAGATCAATCGCCTGCGGTCAAATGGCGGTACAGGTCCATGTAATGGCGGGCGGGGCCCATCCAATCAAAATGCTGGCTCATGGCGGTATGGCGCACCCGCTCCCAGTCGGCGCGGCGGCTGTAAAGTGCAAAAGCACATTGCAAGGCCCGCCGCAGGCCCGGGTTGTCAAAGGTGTCAAAAACAAAGCCGGTGGCGGTGCCGTCGTCCAGGGTGGCCAAATCGGTGTCAACCACGGTGTCGGCCAAGCCCCCCACGCGGCGCACGAGCGGCAAACTGCCGTATTTCAGGCCGTACAACTGGGTCAGGCCGCAGGGTTCAAAACGCGAAGGCACCAAGGTCACATCGCTGCCGGCAAACACCCGGTGGGCCAGGGGTTCGTTGTAGCCCAGGTACACGGCCACCTGCTTGGGGTGGGTTTGGGCCAAGGCTGTGAAGCCCAGTTCCAACTCGCTGTCGCCGCTGCCCAAAACCAACAGCTGGCCCCCACGCTCGATGATCACCTGTGCGGCCTCCAGCACCAAGGGCAGGCCTTTTTGCTCGGTCAGCCGGCTGACCACCGCGAACAACGGTGCGCGCGGGGCTTCAGCCAAGCCCATTTCGCGCTGCAGGGCTTGCTTGCAAAATGCCTTGCCGTCCATGCGGTCGCGGTCGTAAACCCTGGCAATTTCAGGATCGGTCGCGGGGTTCCACACAGCTTCATCCACGCCGTTCAAAATCCCTGACAGCTCTTCGGCCCGCTTGCGCAACAAGCCGTCCAAGCCACAGCCTTGGTCAGGGGTCTGAATTTCCTGGGCGTAGGTGGGGCTGACGGTGGTGATGTGGTCTGCGAAGTACAGACCCGCCTTCATGAAGGACACTTGGCCGTAAAACTCAAGGCCCTCGGCCTGGTAAGCGGACGATGGCAGGCCCAACTCGGCAAAATGCTGGGCGCCAAAAAGGCCCTGGTACGCCAGGTTGTGCACGGTGAACACGCTGGGCACGTGCGGGCCGTGCCAGTGGAGCAACATGGCTGGCGTGAGGCCTGCATGCCAGTCGTGGCTGTGCACCACCTGTGGGCTCCAGCTCTCGTCCAGGCCGTGGGCCAGTCGGGCAGCGGCCCAGCTCAAGGTGGCAAAGCGGCGGTGGTTGTCTGCGTAGGGCTGGCGCTGGGCATCCTCATAGGGATTGCCTGGGCGGTCAAACAAGTGGGGCGCCTCCAACACATAGGCATGCAGCGCAGCACCTGTCTCGGCGTCGGTCAACGCGGGCAACCGGCCGTGCAACACCTGCACCGTGTCGCCCCAGGGGCTCACAAAATTGGCCACTTCGGTGGCGTCGGCCAAACCCGCCAGCACCGCAGGAAAACCGGGCAAAAGCACCCGCACATCACCACCAGAGCGGTTCAATGCCAACGGCAGGGCGGCGGCCACGTCGGCCAAACCCCCCGTTTTGAGCAGAGGAAAAATCTCCGCACTGACTTGCAAAATACGCATAGAAGGCTCCGGGCTCTGACTACGGACCACAAACCCCTCAGGGCAAACGGTTCAACATTTCTTGGGTCACCAGCACCACACCATTGTCGGTGCGTTCGAACCGTTGACTGTCATGTTCAGCATTTTCACCGACCACCAAACCATCTGGCAGCGTGCACCCCCTGTCCACCACCACCTTGCTCAGGCGGCAGCCCTGCCCCACGGCCACTTCGGGCAGCAACACGGCCTGGTCGATTTTGCAAAAGGACCCCACGCGAACGTTGGAGAACAACACCGAGTTGCTGACCGTGGACCCCGACACAATGCACCCGCCCGACACCATGGTGTTGATGGTCAACCCATGCTTGCCGTCGGCATCTTGCACAAACTTGGCAGGCGACAACTGGCGCTGGCTGGTCCAGATAGGCCATTCGGTGTCGTAAATATCGAGCTCGGGCATGACCGACGCCAAATCCAGGTTGGCTTCCCAGAAGGCGTCGATGGTGCCCACGTCTTTCCAGTAAGGCACGGCGCCCGGCGTGGTCGACACGCAAGACATGGAGAAAGGGTGGGCCAACGCACGCCCTTCGCGCACCACGCGGGGAATCACGTCTTTGCCGAAATCGTGGCTGGAGTCGGGGTTCGCAATCTCCTCCTCCAGCAACTGGTACAGGTATTGGGCGTTGAAAATATAAATGCCCATGCTGGCCAGCGACACGGCATCGTTGCCCGGCATGGTGGGCGGTTCCTCAGGCTTCTCAACAAAATCGGTGATGTTGCGGTCGGCGTCCACTGCCATCACACCAAAGGCTGTGGCTTCCTGGCGCGGCACTTCAATGCACCCCACGGTACAGCCCGCGCCTCGTGCCACGTGGTCTTGCAACATCAGCGAATAGTCCATTTTGTAAATATGGTCGCCGGCCAGCACCACCACATACTCGGGGTGGCTGGACTGAATGATGTCGAGGTTTTGGTAAATGGCATCGGCGGTGCCGCGGTACCAGTGTTCTTCGTTCACCCGCTGCTGCGCGGGCAGCAAGTCCACCATCTCGTTGAGCTCGGCGCGCAAAAAGCTCCACCCACGCTGCAAGTGGCGCAGCAGCGAATGGGATTTGTACTGGGTGATGACGCCAATGCGACGGATACCGGAATTCACGCAGTTTGACAGTGCAAAGTCGATGATGCGGAATTTGCCACCGAAGTAAACCGCGGGCTTGGCGCGGCGGTCGGTCAACTGCTTGAGCCGCGAGCCCCGGCCACCGGCCAGCACCAAGGCAATAGAACGGCGGACCAGCATATGAGGCTGCATGTGGCGGTCGGTGTGGTAGGTCGGGGTGTCGTTGTTCATGGGTCTTGTCTCCATTGTTTTTGGTGGGTTTTCAGGTGCACACAGTGGGCTCGTTCATGCCGGTGTATTGGCGTATGTGCGCCACCGCCTCGGCCAATGCGACCAAGGGCGCCAACACCTCTTGCGCGGCCAAGCTGTGGCGGCTTGCGTCGGGTTCGTGTTGCTCCAGGTAAACGCGCAAGGTCGCCCCTTCGGTGCCCGTGCCGGACAGGCGGAACACCACCCGCGAGCCGTCGGCCAACACCACGCGCACACCCTGCTTTTGGCTCACGCTGCCGTCCACCGGGTCGGTGTAGGCGAAGTCGTCTGCCCAGGCAACTTGCAGGCCCGCCAAGGTTTGGCCGGGCAAGGTGGCCAGTTGGCTGCGCAGGTCGGCCATCAAAGCGTCGCCTTGCTCGGTGGGGATGCCTTCATAGTCGTGGCGGCTGTAGAAACAGCGGCCATCCAAAGCCCACACGCCTCGCACCAGCTGCTCCACCGACTGCCCGGTGGCGGCCAGCAGGTTGAGCCAAAACAGCACGGCCCACAGGCCGTCTTTTTCACGCACGTGCGATGAACCGGTGCCGTAACTTTCTTCGCCACACAAGGTGGCTTTGCCAGCGTCCAGCAGGTTGCCAAAAAACTTCCAGCCGGTGGGGGTTTCAAAGCAGGGAATGCCCAGCCGCGCGGCCACACGGTCCACCGCCGTGGACGTGGGCATGGAACGCGCCACCCCGGCCAAACCGGCGCGGTAACCGGGCACCTGGGTGGCGTGGGCGGCCAGCGCGGCCAAACTGTCCGATGGCGACACCACGAAATTGCGGCCCACGATCATGTTGCGGTCGGCATCGCCGTCCGACGCGGCCCCCATGTCTGGCGCGTTGGCCGCCATCATGTGGGCAATCAGGTCTTCGGCGTTGACGGGGTTGGGGTCAGGGTGCAGGCCGCCAAAATCTTCCAGCGGTTCGGCGTTGACCACGGTGCCCGCGGGCGCACCCAACTCGCCCTCGATCAACACCTTGGCATACGGCCCACCCACAGCGCACATGGCGTCGTAGCGCAGCCGAAAACCGCCCGCGAACAACCGCCGTATCGCGTCAAAATCAAACAAGCCACGCATCACCTCGGCATAGTCGGCAATCGAATCGATCACCAGCACCTGCGTGGCACCCAAGGCGTAAGTGCCTTGTGCGTCCAGCGGAATGTCGGGCGTTTGCAGGGTGGTGTAGTTGCCCAAGGTGCGGGTGCGGGCGTACACGGCTTCGGTGATTTTTTCGGGCGCAGGGCCGCCGTTGGACACGTTGTACTTGATGCCAAAATCGCCATCGGGGCCGCCGGGGTTGTGGCTGGCCGACAAAATAATGCCGCCGCTGGCCCCGTGCCGGCGGATCACCGCACTGGCCGCCGGGGTGGACAGTATGCCCCCTTGACCCACCAATACACGGGCATAGCCGCGCGCGGCCGCCATGCGCAAAATGGTCTGCACCGCCACGCGGTTGTGGAAACGGCCGTCACCGCCCACCACCAGCGTCTGCCCCGGCGCCAGTTGGCCCTCTCCGTGCACCACGTCAAACAGGGCCTGCACGAAATTTTCCAGGTAATGGGGCTGCTGGAACACCGTTACTTTCTTGCGCAGACCCGAGGTTCCAGGTCTTTGACCTTCAAAAGGCTGGGTGGGAACGGTGATCACCGTCATGACTGAACTCCGGTACTTTGATTGGACACATGGGCAACCGTTGCAGAGGCCGCCTGCGAAGGGGTCAGCAGCCAGACCGCGCCGGCGGGCACCTCCACGGTGGCCGGCACGGGTGTGCCCACAATGCTGGCGCTGTGGCTGTCAATTTGGCGCACCCAGTGGGCGGCACTCTGCGCCCCCCATTCGGCGGGCAACGCAGGCAGCACAAATGTGTTGGCATGGGCATTGGCATTCATGAGCAACAGACAAGCGCCCTGTTTTTCGTTGCCGTGCAGCCGCAAAGCCATGGTGTGTTCGTGCGAACGCCCCCAATCATCGTGGGTCATGGCGTCGCCGTGGGCGTTGAACCAGCTGGCCTGGGGGGCCCGGTTGTTGCGCTCGGTGCCCCACCAGTCATGGGCCTGCAACACCGGCAGCTTGCGCCGCCAGGCCAGCACGGCCGACACAAAGCCCGCAAGGGGCATGTCGGCCTGGTCCCAATCGAGCCAGGTGATGGTGTTGTCCTGGCAGTAGGCGTTGTTGTTTCCCCCTTGACTGTGCCCAATTTCGTCGCCCGACAAAATCATGGGGGTGCCCAGCGACCACACGGTGCAGGCCAACAAAGCACGCTGCTGTTGACCCCGAAGCGCCAACACCTCGGGCTGATCGGTCGGCCCCTCAATGCCGTTGTTCACACTGTGGTTCTGCCCATGGCCGTCTCGGTTCTCTTCGCCATTGGCATGGTTGTGCCGGCGCGAGTAACTCACCAAGTCTCGCAAAGTGAAACCGTCGTGGGCGGTCACAAAATTCACGCTGCTGTGGGCCCCGCGGCGCCCATGGCCGAACACATCGCTCGAACCGGCCAGCCGGTTGGCCAAATTGCCGCGCGAATCGCCATGGTGGAGCCAAAATTTGCGCTGCGTGTCGCGAAACCGGTCGTTCCACTCCAGCCAACCGGTGGGAAACCCCCCCATTTGGTAACCACCCGGGCCTATGTCCCAGGGCTCGGCAATCATCAGTTTGTGCCGCAGCAGTGGGTCTTGGGCTATGGCGGCCAGCAGTGGCGCGTTGGGTTGGAAATGGTGCGCATGGTGGCCAGGGCGGTCTGCGGCGCGGGCCAAAATCGGTGCCAGGTCGAAGCGGAAACCGTCGACGCCGTAGGTTTGCACCCAGTGGCGCAGGCTGTCGAGCACGGTGCGCAGCACCAAAGGCTCGCCCAGGTTGACGCAATTGCCGCAACCGCTCCAGTTGATGTAACCCGCTTTGTCGTGGGGCAACAGGTGGTAGTACAGGGCGTTGTCTATGCCCCGGAAATTGAAGGTGGGCCCCCACTCGTCGCTTTCGGCGGTGTGGTTGTAAACCACGTCCAACACCACCTCCAAGCCCGCCGCATGCAGGGTGTCCACCATCTGCAAAAATTCATGGCGCGGGCTGGGCGTGGTGCCGCTCCAGTAACGGGCCTCGGGAGCATTCCAGGCCACCGGGTTGTAGCCCCAGTGGTTCACCAGCCCCATGGCCAGCAAGCGGGGTTCGTCGGCCCGGTGCGCCACGGGCATCAGGCTCACGGTGGTGACACCCAGTGATTTCAGGTGCGCAACCGCTGCCGGGTGGGCCAAGCCTGCGTAGGTTCCGCGCAGGGCCTCGGGCACCATGGGGTGGCGGGCCGTAAAGGCCTTGACATGCATTTCGTACAACACGCGGCGGGCCGGTGCCACGGGCTCTGCCAATGGCCTGGGCGCGGGCAAACCCGGCACCACCACGGCTTTGAGGGCCACCGCTGCATTGTCTCGGGTGTCTTGCTGCAGGGCCTGTTCGGGTTGGTAACCCAAATGCAAAGGGTTTCCGTCGTACTGGCCCACCACCTGCTGTGCATAGGGGTCCAACAACACCTTGTTAGGGTTGAAGCGAAAGCCTTCCTCGGGCTTCCAAGGGCCGTGCACCCGCCAGCCAAAGACCAAGCCGGCCGCCGCATTCGGCAAAAACCCCTGCCACACGCCGTTGCGGCACTCGGGCATGGCCCAACAGGCGGTTTGTGTCTTGCCTGCGGCATCGAACAAACACAAGTCCACCGACTGGGCGTTGGGTGCCGCCAAAGCAAACACCACCCCTGCCCCTCCTGCCCAGGCCGCGTCGGCGGCGCCTGACGATTGCATCAAGGTCGCGCCCAAAGGGGCGTGCCAATGCGGCGGCAACAGGGTCAGGGTTGGGTGGGGCATATGCAAAAAATCCTCTTTAGGGGTAGAACACCCAGATGACCGTGGCCAAGGGCGGCAGTGTCACTTCCATCGACTGGTTGCGGTTGTGCGAAGGTATGTCCTGCGTGTGCAGCGGGCCATTGCCCAAGCCACTGCCGCCGTAAGCTGCGGCGTCGGTGTTGAGCATTTCAACCCAGGTACCGGCCAAAGGCACGCCCAAGCGATAGCCCTGCCGCGGCACTGGCGTGAAGTTGCAAGCAACCACCACGCATTCGCCATGTTTGCCCCAGCGAACGAACGACACCACCGACTGCGCCGAGTCGTCGTGGGCTATCCACTCAAATCCCTGCGGGTCCACGTCTTTGGCGTGCAAGGCGGGGTGGGCGCGGTAACCGTTGTTGAGGTCGCGCACCAAACGCTGCACACCTTGGTGCGGCGCATGACCCAGCAAATCCCACGGCAATTGCCCGTTGGAGTTCCATTCGCCGGGCTGGCCAAATTCGCAACCCATGAACAACAGCTTTTTGCCCGGGTAAGCCCACATAAAGCCATAAAGCGCCCGCAAGTTGGCAAAGCGCTGCCACTCATCGCCGGGCATTTTGCCCAGCAGCGAACCCTTGCCATGCACCACCTCGTCATGAGACAGGGGCAAGACAAAATTTTCGGTGTAGGCGTACATCAACCCAAAAGTGAGCTGGTGGTGGTGGTGGGTTCGGTACACCGGGTCCATGGCGGCGTACTTCAGGGTATCGTGCATCCAGCCCATGTTCCACTTGTAGTGGAAACCCAGGCCACCCCCTTGCAAATCGTCGCTCGGCGGCCTGCTGACGCCCGGGAAGGCCGTGGACTCTTCGGCCAAAGTGATGGCGCCGGGGCATTCCACCCCCACCGTGTGGTTCATGCGACGCAAAAACTCTATGGCTTCCAGGTTTTCGCGGCCGCCGAATTTGTTGGGCACCCACTGGCCCTCGGAGCGGCTGTAATCGCGGTACAGCATGGAGGC
>JACCDQ010768687.1_pt1 | contig 10379 bp, 11 predicted proteins | sample 7446031 | NCBI WGS metagenome assembly JACCDQ01 (sample SAMN15323442, study PRJNA562643) | freshwater metagenome | isolation source: river surface water | place: USA:Blue River Watershed | collected 2017-08-17
CGAAATCGACTGCACCCGCGGAGAGCGTCGGCGGCACCGGCTCGACGGTCGCCTCGAGAGACGCGGCCACCTGGTCGGTGCCCGAGCTCACCGTGAGGGCGCCCGTGTGCGCGCCCAGTGCGCTCGAAGACGGCGTGAGGCTCACCGAGCAGGTGGCTCCCGCGGCCAGCGTGCTCGTGCAGCTGGTCGATGCGATGAAGGGCCCCGTGACCGCGAGCGACACGCTGAGGGGCACCGTACCCGCGTTGGTGACCAGCACGCTGCGCGCGAGCGGCGTTTCGTTCTGGGGGTAGCTGCTCCAGGTGAGCTGCTCGCTGGAGAGCTCCAGCGTGCGACGCACGATGTCGCCCGACGCCTTCACCGACAGCGTGCGGCTGCCCGCCGTCATCTGGTAGGTGACCTCGAACGGGCCCTCGACCGAAGGCGTGGCCACGAACGTCACCGAGCACGACGCGCCTGCGGCGAGACTCGTGCCGCAGGTGCTTTGCGTGCTCAGCAACGCCGAGCCGCCGGTGAGCGACCCGAGCGCGAGTGGCGCGTTGCCTTCGTTGCGGACCTCCACGGTGCGCGAGGCGCTTGCGCCGCCGAGCGTGAGTTCCCCGAACGAGGCGCTCAGGCTGTAGCTGCTGAGCTCACCGGCCAGCCCGATGCCCTGCACGGTCTGCACCAGCTGCCCGGTGCCGACCTTGAGCGTGAGCTGGTCGAAAGCGGGTCCGTACTCGGACGGGCGGAAAGCCACCGAGTACTGGCACGACTCCTCGGGCGCGAGCGCCTTGTTGAGGCAGCCGTTGGCGCTCACGAGCACTTCCGGGCTCGCGCCCGAGAGCTCGCCGAGGGTCTTCGTTCCGGTCGAGCTGTTCGTGACGGTCACCTGGCGAACTGCCGAGGTCGTGCCCACCGCGACCGACCCGAAGTCGAGCGAGGCGGGCGACAGGGTGAGGCCCGCGGTCGGCGATTCGATAACGGGCTCGGTCACGAACTCGACCGTCACCGGCACCGTGAGAATCGGTGCGTTGCTGGAAAAGAGCGCCACGGAACCGGAGACGGAGCCGGCTGTTTGGGCGGGAATCGAGAGGGTGACCTCGCACGAGGCGCCCACGGCGAGGCTCGTGCCGCAGGTGGTGCTCGTCGTCACGCCCTCGGGCAGCGTGGGCGCCACCGACAGCCCCGTGGCCGGTTGGTTGCCGGCGTTGCGGAACTGAATCTTGCGCGACAGGCTCGTCACCGCGGGGTCGATGACCACGTTGGGTGCTTGCAGCATGGCCGGAATGGCGCTCAGCTCGGGGCCCTGGGCCTGGCCCACGAGGCTGGCCGAGCTCTTCACGCCCCCCGCCTCGATGCGCAAGGTGCCGTCGAGCGCTCCGCTTCGCACCGGTGCCCAGCGCAGCGTGCGCGAGCAGGCCTGCCCCGGAGCCAGCGCCGCGAGGCAGCTGTTGGCCGACACGGACACCTGCGCGGCGTTCTCCATCTCGGAGCCCTCGAGAATCAGATAGTCAGAGCCGCCGTTGCGCAGCACCACGGTGCGCTCCGCATAGGTGCCGAGGCTCACCGAGCCGAAATCGAGGGTGCTGGGCGTGACGCTGAGCGCGCCCGCCACGCCGGTGCCCTTGAGCGACGCGGAGCGGTTGCCCACCGAAGTCTGCATCGACACGGTTCCCGTGTAGGCCGCGCCCTGGGTGGGCTTGAAGCGCAGCAGCACCTGGCAGGACAGGCCCGCGGCCAGGTAGGGCGGGCAGTAGCTGGTCGCCGAGAACACGCCAGGCGCGGCGACGGGCGCGGCCAGCGCGACCACGGCCGTGCCGGAGTTGGAGACGGTGAGCACCCGCGTGGCGGAGGCCGAGCTCAGGTTGACGGCACCGAAGTCCACCTCGGCCATCGAGAACTCGACGGTTCCCCCGGGAGGCAACTCATCGACCGGCGGCAGCTCCGGGGTGGGCGGCGGAGAGGGGTTGTCCGGGGACCCCGTGACGCGCAGGCCCGGAACCCAGACCCGGTGCTCGGGCGCGGCCCAGCCCGGCGCTGCCATCAGCACCGAAAGCAATGCACACAAGACTCGACGGGACAGCTCTTTCATTGAGGGCACCAGGAAGAAACCGCTCTGACGCGGCTATGACCTTTGTTTAGTCACGAGGTTTAGCAGGCAAGGAAGACAGGGCCCCGACACGAGCCGGGCTCGGCTCGCGGCCGGGGCGGGAGGAGGGAGGCCAGGGTCAGCGGTTGTCGCCGCTGCCTCGCACCACTCCGCGGGCATGGCGGTCGTTCACCTTGCGCTGGTTCAGCACCAGCGCTTCGGCGGGGCCGATTCCGGCCTGTGCGCACACCGCCAGCCAGGCGCCCAGGGCATCGCCCAGCGCGCCTTCGAGCACCGCGGCATCGAGCGTGTCGTCGCGCACGCGCTTTTTCATCAGCTCCGTCACCCGGCCCACCCGGGCGCACAGGTGCAGCATCGCGTTCTCGCGCGCCGTCGGCGCGTAGCGCATCGCCCGTTCGGCACATCGCGCCTCGGAGAGCCCGAAGGCCCGAACAATGCGCGCCCAGTAGTACGAGACGTCACCGAGCTCCTTGGTGAGCATCAGCCGGTCGGGGCCGTCCGGGGTCGTCGCCCCGGCGAGCAGCGCCTCGGCCACCTCGCCGGTCTCACCCGCGAAGCCCAGCGTCATCACGGTGTAGTCCCGTTCGGCCAGGCCCGCCTCGGTTTTCGTGGTCCAGCGTGAGACCACCCAATCGCAATAGGGGGACAGCAGGCAGCTCCAGGGCAGGGTGGGGTCGAGGTTCGTCATGGCGGCAGGCACGTGTGAGGTCAGTACGGGGTGTAGGAGCCGCCAGGCCTCTACAGGTTCTGCGCCCTCGGCCAGGAACCTGTGCGCGCTCCGCGGCCCTCATGACTGTTGCGTCCGCCACGCGGACAGTCCGTTGCCGTCAATTCACCAAAGAAAGCCTTCTCCGATGGGATGCTGGAACGCCACCTGTGGCCTCACCCGACTGCCGATTCACCCCGGTGATGCGGTCGTGCTCTTTCCCCTGTTGCTCGAGAACGCGCCGACCCGGCTCGGGCTGGGCGGCGGCTTTTCCGAACAGACCGACCTGGCCCAGCCGCTCGCGGTAGGCATTCGCGGCGAGTACAACGACTACGGCGGCATCGACTCGCTCTCGGGCGAGGCGCTCGAGCTCGCCTACGCGATGCTGCGTGCGCTGCCCTGGCACGGTGAGCCCGCCGACGACGAGGACGACGCGGGCACCCAGGCCGGCTCCGACGACGTCGAGCACCTGCTCGAGGACCTGCCCACCCTGCTCAACGACGGGCTGGAGCGGGGCGAGCTCTACCTTTCGGGCTGGGACCATGGCACCCAGCCGCAACCCCGCAAGGGCAGCTTCATGCTGGTGCACGCCGGTGCGCTCGACGCGGCTCTTGCTGCGTTCGGAGCCGAGACGCACTGGATGACGCGCGGCCAGTCGGTGCGGGCGCACGTCGAGGCGTCTGTCGCCGAGTGGTTCGAGCTCAATACGGCACGCGATGCGACAGACGACGAGGCCCGAGAAGCCGCGCTGCTGAAGCTCTATTCGAGCGGTGCGATGCACCTGTTCCGCTTCCTGGCCGCTGAACCCGTCTTCTGCAAGGTCCTGCTCGCCCACGACACGCCCGCGCATCGCGCCGCCGTCGTCGAGCTGGTACTCGTCAACCGGATGCTGGGCGCGATTCGCACGCCCTGGTACTGGCAGTCCGGTGCCGGCAGCCAGGAAGGCGTCGTGAGCGCCTACGGCGCGCTCGCGACCTTCATGCAGCGCTACATCGAGCAGGACAAGCGCCGCTACGAGGACGATGCCGCCGAAGGCGACGAGGAAGGAGGCGTCTGATGCGCTCGGCCGTCACCGTCGTCATCCCGAGCGCCTCGGACCCCCAGAAGCTCATCGCGGTCTCCCGCCGGCACGACACCTCGCGCTGGGGGCTGCCGGGCGGCAAGGTCGATGCGGGCGAGACCAACCTGCAGGCGCTGGTGCGCGAATGCGCCGAGGAAATCGGTGTTGCCCTCGACGCACGTGCGCTCGAGCCGCTCTACTGCGGCGTCTGCCCGGGCAAGGGCCCGGACGACACCTTCTGGGTGACCGCCTACCTGTGGCGAGGCGAGCCGCTGGCGCTGCTCGCCTGCTGCCCCGAGGAGGGGCTCGCCGTTCAGGAGATGAGCTGGGCCGAGGTCACCGACCCCGCCCAGTGCCCTTTCGCGGGCTATAACCTCGGCGTTCGCCAGGCGCTGTCCGCCTATCTGCGACGAGATTGAGCCCAGGCCGTGTTCGCCCCTCTGCACTGGCTACAGTAGGCATGCAACATCCTGCCAATCGAAAACAGGCTGCCCTGTGGTGCGCGCTCATCGGTGACGCGCTGGGCGTGCCGTACGAGTTCTCCCTGCCCGGCACCCTCCCGCCGTACCCCCTCATCGAGCTCTCGCCGCCCCGCCGGTACCCGCGCGCCCACCGGGGCACGCCCGTGGGCACCTGGAGCGACGACGGCGCGCTGATGCTCGCGCTGCTCGACAGCCTCATGAGCCGCGCCCCGTTCGATGTGGTTGACTTCAGCACCCGGATGCTGCGCTGGTACCGCAAGGGCGACTACACCCCCGATGGGCGCGTCTTCGACATCGGCCTGCAGACGCGGGCCGCGCTCGATGCCATCGAGCGGGGCGCCCACCCGTTGCAGGCTCGCGAGCCCTCGGTCTACGAGAACGGCAACGGCTCGCTGATGCGGGTGCTGCCGGTGGCGTTTCTCGTCGAGCCCCAGGCCGAGCTCGTGCGGCTTGCTCGCCTGCAGAGCATTCCGACCCACCCGCACCTGCGCTCGCAGCTGTGCTGCGCCCTGTACGTGCTCCTGGTCGATGCGCTCGTTCGCGGCCTGTCCAAGGCCGATGCGCTCGTGGCCGCGCGCGGCGCGCTCTCGCGGCTGACACCAGTCGATGAGATGGACGAGCTCCTCGAAGTGCTCACAGCCCCCGCGCAACCCCAGGGCTCCGGCTACGTGGTGGACAGCCTCTGGTCGGCCTGGCAGGCGTTCGAGTCGAGCACGGACGTGAAGTCCTGCCTGCGTGCGGCCGTTTTCCTCGGCAACGACACCGACACCACCGCCTGCATCGCGGGAGGGCTCGCCGGCGCCTACTACGGGCTCGACGCGGTGCCTGCCGACTGGCGGGCCCAGATGCAGGGCCGGGCGCTCATCGACCGCATGACGATGCGAATCCTCTGACATGAATACACCGATTCTCCCCGACGACGGGCCCGACCTCTCGGCCCAGGCCTCCCAGTGGGCCGATGCGATGGTGCGCACCGCGCGCCAGGTCAAGCGCATCGAGCTCGATTACTCCGTCGCGAGCCTCGCGCAGCTGGAGGCCTTCGTGCGAGACGCCCGTGCGGTCTGGACGGCCGTTCACGCTCCGCGCAAGGCGCTTGGCAAGCTCGCCGCGCTGGCACGCTGCAAGGACCAGGCGCTCGCCCATCTTCGCCAGCTCTCCCAGATGATGGCCGCCTACCTGGGCGAGGTGCTGGTGCGCGAAGGCCAGGGCCGCTGGGTGTCCCGTGGGGGCAGCGAGACGGCAGGCGCCCAGCTCGCCTTCGTGCGGCTGGGCATGCAGGAGGTGTTCGTCTTCGACACCGTCTGGACCCGGCTCACGGAAGGTCGCGAGCCCGCATTTGAGCCGTTCGCTCGGTCCTGTCTCGCTCTGGCCTCCGGCGCCTGAGTCGACGCACGGGCGCCACGAGCGGGGCGTTCTCGAGAAAAGAGCCCGACCGGAAGGTCGGGCTCGGTGCAAATCAGACGTCGTTCAGTGGAAGGCCGCTTCGGGCGCCTTGCCGAAGAACACGTCTTCCAGCTTGAGGTGGCTCACGGCCAGGGCCTGGGCGGCCTCGAGCGACTCGGCGAGCGGGATGGACTCGACGATGTCGTCGAAGGTGCCGGCCACCGTCGAGACGAACCACAGGTCCTGCTCGTGGGCGGGCGCGTCCTTCGAGAAGCAGCTCTCGCCCACCTTGTAGCAGGCGACGTCGTAGAGCCGGCACAGCACCTCGTCGGCCAGCGCCGGGCGGCTCTGGCGGATGCTGCGATAGAGCGCGAAGCCTTCCTCGACGGTGTCGACCTCGAGCAGGCTCGCGGCGATGTCTTCGGCAGGCGTCGTGGCGACCCAGGCAGCGGTGGTGGGGCAGTTCATCGGATGACCTTTCTTGCGCGCAAGGCGCGATGTGTTGGACTCACCCTCGTGTAGCGCTGTGAGCGCGGTTCACCGCGCCGGCCCCGTCCAGCACCTGTCCGCCGCCGGACGGGCCGCTCGATTCGAAGCCGCCGTTCGTCGGCCGGAACCGACCGCGTGCAGCGGGCTCCCACGGGCATGGGTGCCATTTCCGACCAGATTCTCGCCGCGCTGGGGCTGCGCTCCCGCACCCAACCCGTCGTGATGGACGCGCAGGCCGTTCTGATGTCCAAGCTCGCTGCCGAGCTGTGCTCGACGATGGGTCCGGCTTACCTCTGCGGACCGTCGGGCTGCGGCAAGACGACGGCGCTGGAGCCCCTTGCACGCGCGCTGATTGCACGTCCCGGGCACTGCGTGCTCGCGCTCGTGCTGAGCGATTCGGCGCTGCCGGGCTTCGAAGACAACCCCTGGTGCGTCGTGCTCGACGATGGCTCCGAGATGGAGTTGGCGCAGTTCATGCACGAGCGACCCGCCGTCTACGGTCGCCTGGAGCTGCCGATGACGGCGCTCCTCACCTATCCGACGCGCCACCGTGTCGCCGAAGGGCTCGAGCGGCTGCTTCGCGAGGAGCTGCGCCGCGGCGGCGCCACCCCCACATTCAACGCGCTCACCATCTTCGTGGACGAGCCCACGCTGCTGCTGGGCGAAGCCGACCTCGTGACGCTGACCGAGGCGGCGGCCTCTGCCGCGGGCCGCTTCGTCTGGGTCGTGCAGACGCCGCCTGCGGCCGCGCTGCAGGCCCAGTGCCATCACGCGCTCTTCATGGGCGCACCGAACCCGATGCATCTGCCCGCGATTCCTCGGGGTGCGCTTCGCGCGCTCACCGAGACCCCTCTCGCGCGCGGCGAGCTCGGCTACGTCCGCATGAACTCGGCCAATGCCGGCAACCCCTCGATGCTGCGCGTGGCCGTGTCGAAACCGGCTGCGGGCTGAGGAGGACTGCGTCATGGTCGGCCTTTTCGAACGAATTCGCCAGAAGCTCTCGGGCTCAAGCACCGCGAAGCCCCCTGTCTCGGTGTCCTTCACCGAGTCGCTCGCGCGCGAGCTCTGCGGCTTTTGCACCAACGGCTTCGTGAGCGGCCCTGTGGGCAGTGGCCGCAGCAGTGTGCTGGAGCCCTTGGCACGCGCCATCCTGCGCCGCTCCGGGCACGCCGCGCTCATCATCACCGTGCGTCGCGAGCCGCTGCCGGGCTTCGAAGACAACCCGTGGTACGTGAGCCTTGCCGACGGCACCGGCATGGACCTTGCCGACTATCTGCGCGGGCGCCCCGTGCAGCTGGCACGCCTCGAGCTGCCGGGTGAGCTCCTCGCGCACGACGCAACGCGCACGCAACTGCGCGAGGCCCTCGCTCGCGTGGTCTCGGAAGCGTTGGCTCGCCGGGACCCGGACCCGATGCAAAAGCGCCTGAGCGTGCTCGTGGATGACGCGGAGTACATCTTCGACCGCTCGGCCATCGACACCTTCACCGCGCAGTCGTTTTCTGCGGCGGCGCGCTTTCTCTGGGTGGTAAACGCACCCTGGGCCACGCTCTATGCGAACAGCACGCATCGACTCTTCCTGCGCCCTTCGCAGGCGCTGCTCGAGGCGCTGCCGGCCGACGTGGTCGAGGAGCTCGTGCGCCAGCGGCTTCGCCCCTTCGAGCTGCTCTACCGCTCGGGCCCCCAGCGCACGGGGCCTGGGTTGCAGGGCTTCATCGAGCCCGGACCCGAGGCTGAATCCGACTGAGCGGCGCGGGCCCGCTCGGCCCCAGAACGAGAACACGCCAGCGGCTTCGTGAGAAGCGGCCGGCGTGTGGAACAAGGCGTGTGGCGATGTCCTGAGAGGCTCTGAGGTCAGAGCCTGGCGAGCAGGGACTGCGCGAAGCCGTCGTGGTCGACGTCGACGTGCGTGACGACCAGGGTGGCGTGGCTCAGGGCGAGCCGGTGCTGTCGCAGACCGATTTCGGACGTCGGAACGCCCACCAGGTCCCGGTCGCCTTCGTGTGCAACGTGGATGACATCACCGGGAAGTGGTGCCGCCACGGCTTGCATGAACGGAGAGAGCGAGCCGATTTCCTGGGCCATGGGGATGCCGAGCTTGAGCGCGAGCGCGTGCGGCATCGGAATCCAGCGGGCGAAGTTCGCCGCGAAGAAGCCGCCCCACGGCGTGCCGTAGGTGTGCAGCTCGAGCGCGGTGAACCGGGAGAGTTCGCCGCGTTCCTGCAGCAGCTGCAGCGCGCGCTTGGCGAGCAGCCCGCCCATCGAGTGGGCGTGGATGACGAGCTCGACCGTTCCCTCCAGGGCCTGGAGCTCGCGAGCGAGCTCTTCGGCGCCTTCGGAGATGCGCATGGCGCGATGGTCGTGTTCGAAGCCGAGCACCTGGCGGCCCTGGGAGGCCAGGCTGGGCACCCAGCTCTCGAAATAGGTGTGGCTGTTGCCCACACCGCCCACCAGCACCACCACGCGACGGGCGTCGTTGGGGGCGAGTTCGACCAGGCGCGAAGCCTGGGCGGTGAAGCTTGCACACAGCAAGACGAGGACCATCATCAGACGATTCAGCACGGAGTGACTCCTGCGTTGTTGACCTACCGATGTCTAGGGAGCCCGCCGGGGGCCGGTGTCCGTCGATAAATCGGTCGAGCAATGAAAGGCGCCGGCCGCTTCTGTCGAAGCGCCGGCGCGAAGGAGGAAGGCGGAGGGGTCAGGCTGCGGCGTGCAGCTGCCCTTGCAGGGTGTCCTTGCTGAAGGAGAGGTCCCGGCTCTTTCGGCGGGCCGCAGCAAGCGTGCTGCGTGCGCACTCGATGAGCTCGTCGAGTCCGAGGTCCGCGGCACCCGGCTCCTTGTCGCGCAGCTCGGTGAGCCGCTTGACGGTCGCGTCGAGCTCGCTGTCGATGCGCGAGAGCGAGTGGCACGTGTCCGACAGGAGCGCCACCGCATGGGCGGTCTCCTGGTCGGCGCGAGGCAGTTGGGCCATCAGCCCGACCCAGGTGCGCACCATGTTCGCGAGAACGCGTTCTTCGACCGCCTTCTCGCAGAGCTGGCGAAGCGTCTTGCGCTCGGGGTAGGCGAGCAGGAAGCTCGGCACCGTCTGCAGATGCTCATCGAGCGTGCGACGGCAGCGGTACTGATGCTCGTCGCGCTTTCTCGAGCCTTCACGGCTCCAGCCGGTGGGCATGTAGCGCGCGCTCAGCAGGTCGCCCAGCTCGTTGCGGCACAACTGGTGGAAATCGATGATGGTCGTCACGTCTGGCAGGGCTCCTTGCGAAGCGTCGTTGTCCTGCCTCCTGTAGCGAACCGGGCGGGGCGTGCCCGCCCGCAGTCCTCAGGACTGTCCGGCGTCCGGGGCGGGGCTGCGCAGCCGCTCGAGGAGCGCACGCGTGGCCTCGCGCGAGACGTCATCGGTGGCAAGCCAGCTGTCCTGCTCACCTTCGAGGTTCGCGGTCCATTCCTCCACGAGCGTGCCGAGCTGCTCGGCACCGGCCAGCAGCAGCGCGAGCTTCTCGGACAGCGAGAGCAGCGCGCAGCGCGCCTGCACCTCTTCCGGGGTGAGCTTTTTCAGTTCGTGGAACAGCTGATGGGCCTGGGCGGGGGTCATTCCGGTCTTTCTGAATGAGGCAGGAAGGGCGGTGACGGGACGGTGACGGGGCGAGGGCAGGACGGCCTGCTCAGCGCTTGAGCACCGCCTCGATGGCGCGGTGCTGCATCACCGACGTCTCGCCCAGCGACAGCAGGTCGGCGACGCTCTGGCGCTGTGGCGTGCCGAGCCACTCGTCTCGATGCAGCTGCTGCGGGCTCATGTCCATGAAGTGCGGGGTGTCGCGGCAGTGCTCGAAGAAGCTGCGAACGAGCTCGCGGCTGTGCGTGACCAGCACTACGCCCTGCGTGCGCGGGCCGGGTCCTTCGTTGACGGCCTGCGCGAGAAAGGCACCCATCGCCCAGGCGTAGCCTTCCGACAGACCGATGTCGGGCTCGTCGAAGAAGAGCCAGTGAGCGCTCTCGCGTCCCTTTGCGGTACGCACCGCGCCCTGGATGGCATTGACCGACACGTTGCCGGTCGAATCCTCGGCGTCGCCGAACGGACCGAACATGAACGCCCGGTGGATGCCCGCCTGGGTACGGTAGCGCATCGACACCTGCAGCGGCTCGACCTTCTCCTCGTTCAGCCACGAG
>JACCDQ010675016.1_pt1 | contig 10378 bp, 9 predicted proteins | sample 7446031 | NCBI WGS metagenome assembly JACCDQ01 (sample SAMN15323442, study PRJNA562643) | freshwater metagenome | isolation source: river surface water | place: USA:Blue River Watershed | collected 2017-08-17
AACCAAATTGTATTATAGTATCCATTCCAAAATTAACTAGAGGTGCTGTAGAAAGTGCTTTGGCTGCTGAAAAATATATAGATAATAATATTCCTTTAATTATTACTAATTCTGATCAAATTTTTGAATGGAATAATGATAAATATATTCAATATCTATGTGAATCTCAAACAGAAGCAGATGTTATTGTTGTTTCTTCAACTACAGATAAATTTAGTTATATTGAATTAAATGAGAATAATTTTGGCGTGAGACTGAGAGAAAAAGAAGTTATATCTGATAACGGATTAGTTGGAATTCATTATTGGAAAAAGGGTTCATATTTTGTAGAAAGCGGAAAAGAATTAATTAATAGAAATATTCGAACAAATAATGAGTTTTACATTTCATTATCTTATAATATTTTAATTGAAAAAGGTGTAAATGTCACTTGTTATAAATTAGATAATACAGAGAAATATTTATCAATTGGGACACCTGAACAAGTGTATGATTATTTGAATTATAAAGGATTAAATATTGAAATTTTTAAATTAGAAAATTTTGTTAATGGATGGATTATTGGAGATTTTGAACCATCCATTCTTAAAAATACTGGCGTTGAATTGGCAGTAATGAATAAAAAAAAAGGGGTTGGTATCAATGATTTTCATTATCATGAAAATTGTATTGAAGTTAATGTTTTAATAAAAGGTAAAATGAAAATTAATGATAAAATGATATGCGAAAATGATATTTTTATATTTCATCCAAATGTTCCATCTATTTATGAATATATAGAAGATTGTACATTTGTTGTATTTAAAAATAAACCATCAAACAAAGATAAAGTTATTATGTAATAAAAAATAATAAATAAAAATATCATTTTATTTATTCGTAATAAAATGATATATATAGCACATAGAGGAAATATTAATGGCCCAGATCCAATTAATGAAAATAAACCGGAATATTTACTTAAAGCCATTAATAACGGATATTATGTTGAAACTGATTTATGGGTTATAAAAAATGAATTATTTTTAGGGCACGATAAGCCTACTTATAAAATAGATATTCAGTTTTTATTAAATATAAAAAAATATTTATTTTGTCATTGTAAAAACATAGATGCGCTATATTATATAATTAAAAATCATGAAGATATTGAATGTTTTTATCATCATTCAGATGAATGTGTTTTAACATCAAAAAATCATTTATGGAATTTTCCCGGGACAAAATTAACACCATTAACTATATGTGTTATGCCTGAAATGATTAATCAAATTATAGACACAAATTGTTATGGAGTTTGTAGTGATTATGTTTATGATATTTTACATAAAGGATTTTTAAAAAAATAAGATTGACAACATAAATTAAATATAATGAAAAATAATATTATTGTTATAATTTAATAATTCAGTTATTAATTCATTTTTATTATTCATTGATGAAATTAAAATATGAACTGTTTCTGGTGATATATTAATACAGTTTTTATTAAAAGTTAATAATTCTGTTCCACTTAATCTTTTATTTGTTTTAAATGGGTCACTATCTAAAAATCCTAATAAATATCTTTTTGTATCTTCATTCAGTTTAAAATAAATAAATTGTCCATAAAACCCAGAAGGACATATATAAAAAGGAGAATTAATATTAATGTTTTCAATAGTTTGATTATTTTTTTCATAAAATTCTTTTTGAATTATTGGTAATTGTAAATTTTGAAATAAAGGTAGTTCAACATTTAATTCTCTTTTGAAATAATAAAAGATTGAGTTATTATTATAATTTTTTATTTCTATAGTATTAAACCCGTAAAGATTAAATAAATAACATAGGTATGAAGTATTAATATAAAATGTTTGTAAAATATTTAGATTATTTAAATCGCCACTTAATGTTAAGTTATCCATATCAGGAATAGAAATAAATATTTTTTGAATATTAGAATTATTTATTTTATCTAAAAAATCTCTAGGTTTATATAAATTTTCAAATACGTGCGACATAATGATTGTATTTATATTTGAATTTGTAAAATTATAATTTTCACAATCACCACTTATATATTCAATTTGTTGTGTTGATGGATAAAAACTAGAATCATATTCCATAATTTTATAATCAATCTCATAATTATAATTATTGTAATTTGAAATAATTTTATTGGCAAGATAGGCATAATTGCCTCTAATTTCTAGTATTTCTTTTTCATATTGAATATGAGTAATTATAAATTCTGAAAATGAATCGTTATGGTTGTTAAATTCAGGGCTATTAAATATTTGAAGTGGTTGAGAATATATTTCACTTTTTAAAAATAAATTTTTTAATTGTACGCAACCACAATTATCACAGGAAACAAAATTTAATGTCTTTATTTCATCTTCTTCAATATCATAATTTGAACTTACTATATTAATAGTATTTAACAAATTAAAATTATCTATAAAATTACTTTCATCACATATTACACAATTTGTTCTCTCCATTATGTTGTTATATTATTATAAATTATTTATAAAATAAAAAAAGATAAAAGATAAAAATTAATCAACTAATCCCCATTTTTTTATTGCTTGTTCATATTCTTCTCCAAATGTTTTATCAATTGCTTGTCGCATCGCTAATGTACCTGATTTTGAACCGCCTGGATGTCCATGAATTGCTCCACCACAGTTTGCCATAAAATCATTTCCAAATCTCTTTACAATGGCATTTACAATTCCAGGGTGCATTCCGCAACTTAATGCTGGAATAACATTATGTGAATGTAATATATCTAACACTTTATGAAGTTCATCTTCATCGTCATTCATGTAACCACCCCACATCCCTGCGTGAATAAAATCAACACCACTCATTCCTGCTAATTGACAAATCACTTTCCAATCAATATGATAATCGTGTGTTTTACTAGTTAAAATTTTATCCCCACTTTTTTGAAAATGAATAAAAAAATCTCTATTAAATGTTTCTGTTAATTTTCGAACTGATAAATAAGAACCAATACCACACCAAATATTAATGTGTACTGCATTTCCACCTAAATCATATACTTTTTTGACTCTATCTAATAAATAAGGAGAATCGGCATTAATACAAACAGCATAAATAACTGGATTATGTCCTTCTTGAACACGTTGATTTAAATAATTCATTATTAAGGGAACTCTATCTTCAATTTTACAAAAAGATGGATTTGATAATATTTCATCTTCTTTAATAAAATTTACACCGCCTTCAACCATTTCTTTTACCATAGCTAATAAAATATCAGGAGAAATCCCAGTTTTTGGTTTTATAATACCACCCAACAATGGTTTGTCAAATGATTTTGTATATTTTCTAATTCCATCAATCCCTTGTTTTGGTTTTTTAAAATGTAATTCAATTAATTTATCTGGAAATTCTAAATTTAATAAATGGCATTTATTAATGTTATCAATATCCATTTGACCACCCATTAATTGACAAAGCAAATGACTTATACCATCCTCATTCCAATCAGTATTTATAATTGGAAATGCAATTTTAACATATCCTTGTTTTGTTTGTAATTCACTTTTGGGTGTAATTACCTTGCAAGAATAATTAATAAATAAGTCATCGGTTTCCCAGTTATTTCTAACATTTGGATTGCCAACACTTTGGCCTATAGCTAATTCCCAAGAAGCTTGTTCAATATTTGTTTTACTTTCTAAAAAATAGGTTGCTATAATATTTTCATCACGATTAATATTATTTGTAAATACTAATTCAGTCATTTTATTATAAAATTAAATATTTTTTATGTCATTTTTTATATGATTTTTATATTATAAAAGTTTTTTAAATAATATTAAGTCATAAGTTTAATATTATTTTTTTTAATTAACAATCTAACATCCAGTTGAGCCAAAACCACCTGCGCCTCGTGTAGTAATTCCTAATTCATCTTCGTTTGTAACCAATTGAACTTTGAATGGCTCAAGAGAAGGTAAACATAATTGATTTACACGAGTTCCTGACGGAATACTTAGATGCTCGCTACTATTTTTATAAAACATAGCACAGATATTTCCTCGATATCCTGAATCAATTACACCAAACCCATTACATTGAACCATATCATATTTATAAATACTTGAACGAGGACATAAAAAATAAGCACAAGGTTTATTTGTATCTTCATCAAACATTGCACATTTAATATGATAATCAATCTTACAAATCGCTTGGTTTTCCTGATTATCTGCATAATCTCTGTCTAAAAATAAATCAAACCCTGAATCACAAAATGGATTATTTACAACTTCATTATTTCTCTTAATAATTGCTTCTTGATACATATTTAAAATTTGTAATCCATTTTCTGCATCTTGATTACTTGAGATATCGTAAAATAATTGTAGAACTTTCATTTCTTATGTGGATATACATTATAATTGTAAGTTTATTTTAAATTGTTTTAAGTTGTTTTAAATAGATGTCCATTGTTTAAGTATTATATCTATATTTTTATTTTTTCTATCTGTATACCATCTTTTATAATAATTATTCCATTTACAACCTAATTTTTTAGCGTGATCTTTATCATTAAATGGAACAGACAAAAATATATTACTATAAGCATTAATATCACACGATTTACATAATCTATTATTTATGTTCGTTTCCATAACCCATAAAGGAGATTCTTTTTTTTTACAAAGAATACAATTAATATATTCACTATTAGAATTATACTCACAGTTTCCACAACCAATAAAAACACATTTGTATTTTGAGTTTGTATTAGTCCTTTTTACCCATAAAGGACATCTACCCCATCCACATTTTTCACATTTTATTAAATTTTTTTCATCATTATAATCTAAATTATTATTATATAAATCAAAAGATGCTACATATGATATAACTTTAGGATGTGTTTGTTGTGATAAAACCCAATTTATGTTTATGTAATAAATACTTATATTATCACTAGCATAATTTTGTTCATTTATAAAATTATAAATATTCGAATTATTATCAATAATACTGATATAATAAAATTCATATTTATCATCTCCATCAATAAGATATAAAATTAAATCAAAAGTTTGATCATTGTATTTAATATTTTTTTTTACTTCTCCAAATTGTAAAGAGTGATAATAAAAAGGTGGAATTTCGATACCTTTATTCAAAAAATCATATAATTTATTTAATGCTAATTCTTTATTCATTATTTTATTTTTATCATTTTCAATACATTCTTTACATTTTTCTTCTCTTATACAAGGAATTTCTAATTTACTTAATTTATCATTATTATTTACTAATTGTATTAATTTCTCAGCATTTATCTCAAACCAAGGTTCAGGTCGTTTATCTTTGCATGTTCTATGTGTATTACATATTTCAAATATATATATAATTTTACTATTTTCTATATAAGCTATATCTGCGATTTTTGTTCCGTTAAATTCAAATCTATATTCTAATATTATTTTGGATATTTCTGAAATATTTGGTATTTCAAATATTTCATTATTTTTACAACAATTACATTTTCTTATAAATGATAAATGGGTTTTATTTAAAAGTAGAGTTTTTAATAAATTTTTTGCGTCTTTATGTATTTGTGTCTCAGTTGGATTATTATAATGATTACAAGGTAAATTATCAATATTATGTCTAAAATACGGTTTTATAAATTTACCTTTACATAAAATTATATCTTTCTCACATTCAGGACAAATATAATTATCTATTTTATTTGCGATTATTGGATATATATATTCTTTTGTATTTTTATTTATACCGCCTAGTGTTAAAACCATTATAAATAAAATTGAAGGTTTTTAAATAACTTTATAAAAGGTATCTTAATAAACATAATGGCACAAATTATCTGCATTGAAGGAAATATTGGTTCGGGTAAATCCACCTTTGTACAATTTCTTAAGAGTTATTACAAGCACAGAGAAGACATTTGTTTTCTGGATGAACCAGTTGATTTATGGTTGACTTGTAAGGATACTGACGGTAATATTTTAGAGCATTATTACCGTGATCAAACCGCATATGGATTTAAATTTCAAATGTTAGCTTATATCTCTCGATTGTCTATTTTAAAAAAAGCGTCTGAAAATAAACAATACAAATATATTATTAGTGAGAGAAGCCTATATACAGACAAAAATGTATTTTGTAAAATGTTATATGATGATAAATTTATTGATGAAATCGGTTATCAAATTTATAATATGTGGTTTGATGAATTTAACTTATTCTCACAGAATACAAAATATGTTTATCTTAAAACTTTACCAGAAACATCTTTTGAACGTATTTTGAAAAGATCCAGAAAAGGCGAATCTATTTCTTTAGAATATTTAACTAAATGTAGTAATTATCATGATAATTGGTTAATGAAGGAAAAAAATGATGATATGTTAGCATTATTTGATGCAAATGTAACTGAAGATGATACTCATAAATGGGTTAAAACTATGGATAAGATTATTTGTTAATATCTTAATATGTTATTAAGAATATTAATATTATATTTTTATTTTATAAATGGAATATAAAGAATCTAGATTGTTACCCAATTTTAAAAATAGTTTGGACATAAATTTAAAAAATTTTAGGGAAATACAAAAAGTTAAAACAATAAATGAATTATATAATGTTTTTTTAAAAGTATATTTATCACAATTGAATGATAGTTTATATTCATTTGATAAAAAACGAAATCCAGAAAAGTATGTTTTAAAACAACAACAATTAATGAATGAATATAATTTAGTTTCTAGGTTTGCGAATAATATTAATGAAAGTGAATTATTGGACGGTAATTTTTTTAATTCATTCAGAGAAAAAAAAATGGAAAATCAGTTTAAAAGTGTAAGAGAATTACAAGAATTATTAAAAAACGCAAAAACAGAGTATGATATTAAAGATATAACTTTAAAAATAAATCAAGGTAAAGAATTAATTGATAAAACTAAAAGAAACCTTTTTTCAACACAAAATACCTGTCCATTTCATCATAAATTTGTACAAGAAAAATTAGATGATTATTTTCGAATGAAATACTTTGAAAATTCTACAAAAGTGTGTTCTGCTTTTATTGATAATGAAAGAAATTATAAATATTTTTTAATCAAAGAATATTTAAAACAACAAAGCCAAGGATTATCCGCACCATTACCGCTTGAATCTATGCCAGATCCAACCACATATGAACCTGCACCAGTTTCGGCAACTGAAACTTCTTCAAAAACAGAATTAGAGAAATTATCAAACAGAACAAATATACAAAATCTAGATAATTTACAAAATGAAACGGAACCATTACCTGAAATAAATCTTCCATCTAAAAATATATTTAATCGTTGTATTATTAGAGAGAAAATAAAAGTAAAATTTTCAAATATTGGAAAAAATATGGATAGTTATTTTGTTAAATATGCAAAAGATAAAATAGAAGGACGTTGTAGAAATGAAGGTTATATACGCAAACATTCTTGTAAAGTAATTACTCATACAAGCGGTTTAGTTTTGGGAACTGAGGTTATATATAATGTTGTATATTTATGTGAAGTATGTGTTCCATATCATAATATGGTTGTTGAATGTTATGTAAAAAATATAACTAAATTAGGTATACGCGCGGTATTAACTGAAGAAGATACACCTATGGTTATTTATATTAGTAAAGAACATCATAAATTTGATTTGGATAATTACTCGATTAATGAAGGTGATAAATTAACAGTAAATATTGTTGGATATCATTTTGAAAAAAATGATGAATATATTAGTGTATTTGGTTTATTAAATGAAATGGATATACCACAAAAAGGTTTATTATCTGAAGTTGATTAGTTTTACCATTCATCTATTCTATCCATCCAATCATTATTTTCTTCTTTTTCTATATTTTCTATAAATTTAATTAGGTTTGATGGATGATACATTAGTTCTATTTTAGGTTTTCTTACTAATTCCCATAGCCAATATCTAAATTTATCCTTGTATTTTAATGAAAAGTAGAACCTACGAAATTTATTTAGTTTTTTAATATCATTTTCTATAATATCATATATTTGATTATTTTCACATTTTAACTTAGTTAAATATGGCATTTCTGGCAATGAAGTTAATTGATTATTATTACAATATAATTGAGTTAATTTTGACATTTCTGGTAAGAAAGTTAATTGATTATTACTACAAATTAAATTATTTAAATATGGCATTTCTGGTAAGGTTGTTAAATTATTATTTGAACAATCTAAAATAATTAAATTTGGCATTTCTGGTAAGGAATTTAAATTATTATTTGAACAATCTAAAATAATTAAATTTGGCATTTCTGGTAAGAAAGTTAAATTATTATGAAAACAATCTAAATAAGTTAAATTTGGCATTTCTGGTAAGAAAGTTAAATTATTATGACTACAATATAAATGAGTTAAATTATAAAATCTGGATAAATTTGGTAATTCAGTTAAATTTAATCCAGAAATATATATTTTTTTAATATCATCTGATAAATATTTCAAGTAGTTTTCTAACTTGTTAGTCATTTTGTTATTTTGTTAAAAAAATATATCGATAAGTAATGTTTCAATTTTTTATCTTATTCTTACCATTCGTCTATTTTATCAATCCAATTATTATTTTCTTCAATAAACTCTGTAAGTTTGGATGGATGATACATTAGTTCGATTTTAGGTTTTCTAACTAATTCCCATAGCCAATATCTAAATTTATCCTTGTATTTTTGACACATTAAATTAAAGTGAAAGAATATAATAAACCGATTTAATTTATCTAATTTTTCAATATCATTTTGTATAATATCATATATTGGATTATCATTACATCGTAACTCTATCAAACTTGGCATTTCTGAAAATTTTGTTAATTGATTCTCACAACAAACCAATCTTATTATATTTGTAATTTTGGGTAATATTGTTAATTGATTATTTGAACAATATAAATCCGTTATATTTGGCATTTCAGGTAATATTGTCAATCGATTATATGAACAATATAACTCAATTATATTTGGCATTTCTGGTAATTTTGTTAAATGATTCTCACAACAAATTAATTGTGTTATATTTGGAATTTTGGGTAATATTGTTAATTGATTCTCACAACAAACCAATCTTATTATATTTGGAATTTTGGGTAATATTTTTAATTGATTATTTGAACAATATAAATCCATTATATTTGGCATTTCCGGTAATATTTTTAATTGATTATATGAACAATATAAATCCGTTATATTTGGCATTTCCGGTAATATTGTTAATTGATTATTTGAACAATGCAAACGAGTTATATTCGGCATATTGGGTAATTTTGTTAAATTGTTATTACAACAAATTAAATATGTTAAATTTATCATTTCGGGTAATTCAGTTAATTTATTTCCCGAACAATATAACTGAGTTATATTTGGCATATTAGGTAATTTAGTTAATTTATTTTCCGAACAATGTAAAATTTTTAAATTTTTAAATCTAGACAAATCAGGTAATTCAAATAATTTTTTTCGAGAAATATTTATTTCATATACATTATCTGGTAAGGAATTTAAGTAATCCATTTTTTGTTTTGAAAAAATATAATTATTAAAAATAATTCAATTTTATATTCAATTTTATATTTTTTAATAATTATAACAGATAAATAATTTATTTATGATAATTATCTTTATTGGTTATGCTGTTAAATTATTTTTGCTTTGATTTTTTTAATAAAGAAAAAAGAGAAAAATAGAAAAGTAGAAAAGTAGAAAAGGAAGAAAAGGAAAGTTTTTCGGCCATTTTATAAAAAGATTTTTCATTTTTCCCTTGTCCATTTTTGAAAAGTCGTTAAAAAATTTCAGAAAAAACTTTCCGGCGCTTCTTGAATCCATTTTATGTAAGAGAATTATTTATGAAATATTGATTTTTTTCGGTCAGTAAGGCATTTTTTGTCCAAAAAAATGGTGACAAAAAGTATCAAAAGTATCGACCTTTTTTTCAAGGCACTACTCTAAAACGAAACCTCGTCAGCCATCTTCTAAAAAACATTTTGGACAAAGACCATGGTGACAAATGGTGACACGAAAGTATCGAGACCATCGGTTGGAGTTGTCTAACTATGATTTTTTTGGACAATTACCAACCCTTACCATATCTATTGTCCATTTTTTGGATTTTTTTGTATTTTTGTGATATTTTTGTGATATTTTTTATAATTTTCAAGTCATTGTCTATAATTTGTTTCAATAAAAATATATACTGAATTAGTGTATATGTAGTTGTCCAAAAATTTCAACTGATTTACTTATAAATATATAATTTATGTAATTTATAAAAAGATTATGTTTTAAAAATAAAATTAT
>JACCDQ010067673.1_pt1 | contig 10377 bp, 3 predicted proteins | sample 7446031 | NCBI WGS metagenome assembly JACCDQ01 (sample SAMN15323442, study PRJNA562643) | freshwater metagenome | isolation source: river surface water | place: USA:Blue River Watershed | collected 2017-08-17
CGTTTCCCTTTCCATCGCAATATTCGATTGAAGTTAGGAAGCAGAGAAGAGCGACATGAAACAAATCATTAATTATGTCAGAGGCACTGTTGTTTTGCACAACTATCTTCAGCCTGAGGAATAAGACTGGTTAGACCTTACAGATATCCATGAAGGAGAACTACAAATGCTCCAAATTATGCTAGAAGAGATGAGATCTTTTTCTATCTTAGTGAATTAGAAGATACCACTATTAATTAACTAGGCTAGCTACTATTAATTTGATTTTCTGAAGTGGTAGTAAAGCATCAATTTCTTCTTGATCAATATAGTACCCTCATCCACGAGCTACTTCTTCAGTCTCCGAAGAGTCGTAAAGACGTATGTAGAATCACCAGTACAAGCGAAATTTTTAGTACACAAAACACTATAGTAAAAAATGATCAATCCAATGACAATGGCGGTGATTGCCGTCGCATTTAAACACTCTTCCGACAAGCCCCTAACAAAATTGCCAATGGATAACTGCTCGGCACCATGGCGGCCACACTACTACGAAAGAAATAAGATCGATCGGAGCCAAATCCGCAGAAATCGCCCCCAAACCGATAAAGCACTCCATCAGCACGATACTAGTACACGCTCACAATTTCGATTGTGCCCAAGACGATATACCATCCCTTTACAACAAGACCTACCTAGCAACCCCAAGATGAACACCAACCGCAAGAACAGCTTCTCGCAGACCGGCGCCAAGGACTCGAGGAAGAAAGCCAAGCCTGCTAATGACATCCACAATGTGGACGATGGTAAGCTCAAGGACCCGTTAACTTCCTTCATCTCAAATACCTCCTACCAGGACATCCACCATCTCCTGGCCACGTCCTACCCCGAGAAAACGCTTGCAGAACTCAAGCAACCCTACAAAACCCTCTTCGGAGAAGGTGCAGAATCATTCCATGATGACCTCTCGAAGATCAGCAAAACGGTTGGGCGAGTCTTCTATCAGGAAACCATGCTTGGACAAGACCAGATCCGCAACATCAAGGACAACACCATCCCTCAGGACGAATGGATCCTCCTGATGACCAAGATCCTCAACAACGACGACGAGACGGTTGAGTTTGTCGCGGCAGCAGACTTTACGCATGCCATGCTCACGATGAACAGATTGGCCCACTCCAACCCCAAGACCCTCTTCCAAGATGAGATACGTGGCAAGCAGGTTCGAGACACCCTAGCCGTCCGAGTTTGGACAACCGCGGTCACCCTCCTAGGTTCCTGGTACGAGAAACCCAAAACGACCAAGCAAACCAACCTCTTCGACGCATTCTCCAAACAACTCAACGAAGCGGACAGCCCCAAAGTGACGAAACCACACAACGAGAAGAACCCAAACTCCAGGCGTGTGTCCCTTGACCTCAATCCAGCCCCACCCTCACAGAAGACAGGAACATCTGCACCCCCAGCCCTCAAGATTACGAAGATGAATGCTGAAGCAGCCGCCGATGGCAAAGAATATACCACTCGGATTACCCTCAAGTTCAAACTTCCCAAAGATGAGAATCAGACACCCCACGAACACTTCTTGGACGCGATGAGTAGCGTCATCAGGGAATACAGGACCAACGATAGCGGGTTTGCTCTTCTTCCATACAAGGATGCCGACCAGAAGAGACTTCCAGCCATCACCCACGAGTCTCAGCTCCCCAAGAAAGTCTCTGAATTTAGAGACTATGTTGACAAGTGCAATCCCAAGGCAGGCAGTGATTGCTGGTTCAAGATTCATGTCGCCGGCAACGGCAACCATGAAGCTCTGCTGTGCTACAAGACTAGTGCAGCATGCGACCTCTTTGAAGCCATGTCTGGCGGAGCATATGAAGCGACGGTCCCTGACTCAGATGATCCGGTCGAAATCGGGTACCTTCTCTATCAAGGAAACTATACCGACCCGAAACGAATGAACCAAGAACTCCGCAAGGAATGTGCAAAACTTAACAAGGGTCAACTGATCAAACTAGGAGTACGAGCCAAGAAGATTAAGGACCTGCCCACTACCCCCGGCTGGACAGACTGGGTCATGATGGACAATCAGGTGATCGCAGTCGAATGCCACCGACCCCAAGCCAAGATCGCTAAGAAGGCACTCTACCAACTCTTCAACGTGCCCACGTCCCCGAAGACGCAAATCCAAAAGGATTACATGACGCGCATGCTCCCATCGCTCAACATGATCAGATCCGGCACCAAAGGATCCTTGGATCACAACAAGATGACCCGCCGACACCAAGGCGTCCAGACTGCCCTACTCCTATCTCGCACCACAGATATCGCGTACCTGGACACCCCCACGAAAATCGGCAATGCAGAGTACACATTGCGTCAGCTCCTACAAAAAGAAACCTTTCCACTGGTCCCCGCCAAAGGAGAGAAAGCGGCAGCGCTGTTCCACTCCATGGATAGAGCACAATCTGGTCGGGACAAAGGTCAAGGAGTCACCTATTTCACTTACCAGAAGAACAGAGCCAATGTTGCAGAGAAACTGGTGAGCATCCTCCCAGCCTTTATTACCTTCCGATACTCCGAAGCTGTGACTCGGGCCTTCTTCCATGATACGGCGATTGAAGACTGCCCAGAGATTACCTGGGTATGCACCGAGGAAAACAACCCAAACTCATGGACAGGCGATTGGCGAACCGAAGAAGACGAGCAACTAGCTGAAATGTGTAACGAGGACATTGGCTTTGAGTTCGATCTCAGTGAGATGGACACGACCGAGACTACCAAGGAAACGGTGATTGACATTGATAACCTATCCTTCGCCTCATTCAACACGCACTTGAATGGTGGTAGGCGAACCAAACATCAGCACGTGGGCCAGGCCACCCAGGCTGATGACCAAGGCGCCTTCGCGAACCGCGGTCAGCAGGTAAGCGAGGGCGCAGCGGCCTTGTAAACACCAAAGCTCTCCTGGCAGGCAGCACCAGGATCAAAGAGCAACTCGCTGTGATGCATTACTTGAAAATCAACCTAACGAAGAAGAAGACGCACCATACTTTGGAGATGTTATCGGCCCAGTATACCGGCAACATATCCGGATAGGAGGGATCAATATAGACAACCTCCCGAAAGATGCAGACGATCCCAAAAATGAACAGCTATTCACTGCTGTCATACAATATGACATTAACATTCTATGTATACAAGAACCAGGAATTAACTGGTCCGCCATATCAAGAAAAAACCAATGGAACACTAGAGTCAAAGAATGGCTCGGTAGGTCCGAAACGCGATCAAAGATGAGCTACAATACCCACAGTAAGAAAGGCAGTGAATGGAAACAATGGGGAGGCACCGGCATCCTCACTCAAGGAAAAATAGCGTTCTACGCAGCAGGAGCAGGAAACGACAAAGCTGGACTAGGCAGATGGACATGGGCAAAATACCGAGCTGGTCACACAACCTTCCGGGTGGTCAGTGTCTATAAGCCCAACACAAACAAGGTAGGCGAAGAATCAGTCTACGCCCAACACCGGCAATATTTCGACGACCACGACGATCCTAGAGATCCAATCGTCGCGTGGCTGGAAGACTTCGAGACCGAACTACAGGAATGGATTCAAGAGGGCGACCAAATAGTGGTACAAGGAGACGTCAACGACTCGGTGTTCGATGATCCCATCTTGGGACTCTTTACAAGGAACAACATGCGCAACCTCATATTTGAACTACACGACGCCGCCGAAGCCCCCCAGACATACTTCAAGACGTCGGAAGGCAGGATTGTGGATGGAATTTGGGGTACCCCCGGCATCAAAGCTGAACAGGGAGGCTATCTAGAACCCGGAGACTTCCCAGGAAATCACTCCCTCCTCTGGATTGACATTGCCTTCACTACAGCTCTGGGAAGCAACCCCCCCAAACCTGTCTCACCTAATGCCCGCCGCCTGAAATTACAAGATTCGCGTACTACAGAGAAGTACCTGGAGCACTACGACAAACTAGTCGCACACCACAACCTCATTAAGAGACAAGCCAAGCTCTCCTCCCAACTCCAATATGGTACTCCCTTAACACCACAGATGATCCAAGAAGCGGAAGCTATTGATGTGCTCAAAACGCAATGCATGCTCAAAGCGGAACACAAATGCAGGAAACTTCGAATGGGAGCGGTAGCCTTCTCTGAAGCAACCGAAATGCCACGAAGGGCTATCCAATTCTGGTCCCTAGCCATCCGACGGAAACGAAACCTCCCAGTTAGTAGTCGCCTCTGGCGAAGGCGCAAGCGTAAAGCGAACATTTCTGAACCCACCAAACACATGACAGAGAAGACCATGCTTGAACGTCTAAAAACTGCGATCAAAGAATATCGCATAGCCAAGAAGAACCATATAAAACTCCGCGAGACCTTCATCGACTCCTTTGCCCCCAAAGACAGAGACCGCATTAAACGAACCGAAGAACAAAGACGTCTTGGTCAGGTAGCGAAGTTAGTTACAGGAAAACTAGCTTCCCTGAGCGTCGTCAAGGTGGTGATTGACGGAGCAGAATGTACCAACAAGCTTGAAATCGATGAAGCTCTTCTCAAGGTCAACGAAGACAAAGTCCAATCCTCGTCGCATACACCGTTCTACACGCTTCCACTACAACCCCTCTTCGGTGCCAAAAATGAGAAATCAGGCTGTGATCAAGTACTCAAGGGAACTTTTCAACCTCCTCCGAACATCGACCCCTTTGCCAAGACCCTCATCCGTCATCTACAACGCCCGGCAGCAGCAAACAGCGCCAGATACCAACCTGTTAAGCAAATTACTACGGATGATCATATCCGAGGATGGAAGAAGGCCAAAGAACGCACATCAGCTGGTATCAGCGGTCTCACCTTTGCTATGTACAAGGCCCATATCAAGCGCAGGCATCTAGCTGAGCTTGATGCAGCGCAGCGAAATCTCACATACACTACCGGCTACGCCTACAAACGCTGGAAGAAGGGAGTGGACGTCCAACTCCTTAAACGGAAACAAGACTATCGCGCAGAGAAACTACGTACCATCCTCCTCCTCGAAGCGGACTTCAACATGAACAACAAAGTGATGGGCAGGGACATGATGCGACACGGAAAAAGTGCCAACACGCTAGCCAAAGATAACTATGGCGGACAAACCAACGCCCAAGCCGTCGAAGTCAGCCTCAATTGGCAACTGACGAACAACAGCATATGGGCTAGGAGAGGACGAGCAATTCTAATCTCCAACGACGCCAAAGGATGTTACGACAGGATAGCACATATAGTTGCCTCCTTGGCAATGCAGTGTTTCAACGTGCCCAAACCTGCTTTGGCCTCCATGTTAACCGCGATCCAAGAAATGGACCATCATATACGAACAGCGTTCGGCCTATCCACGAATACGTATGGCAATGACCCATCGAAGCTGCCTGCAGGAGTTTTACAAGGCAATGGAGCTGGCCCAGCTATCTGGTTTGCGATCTCTACAGCACTCATCAATGCTATGAAAGCCGCCGGCTTTGGTTACAAACAGTGGACAATGATCAAGAAGCGAGCGATCCGGATCACCTGCTTCGCCTTCGTCGACGACACAGACCTGATCCATGCCAATTCCAATGTCTCCCGCGAGGAATTACTACAGGAGGCACAGGCCGCCCTCAACTTATGGTCGGGTCTACTTCAAGCAACCGGTGGTGCACTTGCCCCCGAAAAGAGCTACTGGTATCATGTCGAAGTCATCTACAAAGACGGCAAATGGCAGTACGCCAAGATTCAAGACACCCCGGGAGAACTCGTCCTCGAAGGAGTTGCGGTCAAACGATGCGAAGTAACTGAAGCCAATGAAGCCCTAGGAATCCAAGTCCGGCCCGACGGCAGCATGCAAGATGAACTAGCTTATCTATGCGATAAGAGCGTCAAATGGAGTGACTCAGTTCGCACCAAACGCATATCCAAATATGAAGCTTGGTACAGCCTCAACTCCACGATCATGAACACCATCGAATACCCCCTCACAGCCACCACCTTCTCACAGGAAGAGATTGACACCATTATGAAACCTATCCTACAAACCATCCTACCCATGTGCGGTGTACAACGTAACATGCCAAGGAAGCTGGTTTATGGTACTCTCCGAGGACGGGGATTGAACATCCACAATCCGTACTGGACGCAACTTATCCGACACCTCCATGCCATCATGAGTCACTACCATCGTGACACCCCTACTAGTGACCTTATTGCTGAGAATATGGAACTAGTACAATTATATGTAGGTTCGGATCAAACCTTCTGGTCACTACCCTTCCCGCTGTATGGACAACTTGCCCCCGATGGATGGATCAAGCACACATGGGATGCCCTGCACGACACACCACTCTCCCTTCAGGGTGTTGACCTAGCACTTCCTCCGCAACGCGAACATGATATCCACCTCATGGATGCCTTTATTGACTGCGAGCCCTCTTCGGATGACCTGCTTACGCTACAAAACTGCAGACTGTACCTCGAAGCATACTCTTTGGCTGATATAACCACCGCATGCGGTTCGCGCATCACTACCGCTGCATGGATGGGCAAGCGTCACGATACCCAACAACCTCCTCAATGGATCCCTACTCGCAAACCCTCGGAAACAGCATGGACACTATGGAGAAACTACTTACGTAGAGCCTTCCTCATACCTCACGCCACCCACACTCGCCTACGTCAAGCACTCGGAAAATGGAAGACCAAAGAGGATGATCACTGGATATGGTGGGAAGACCCTGCATCCGAAATCATCTATCAACGAACCCACACCTCCCATGGCCCCACCTGGACCCTCTGGAATAGACGACTAACCACCACCGGGTTCAGAAGACAATTTCATCAGCCTCACCCACTCCCAGCCCCTCCAGACCTATCCAACTGCCACCGCATATCCGTCCAACTCCATCGACACAACCTGAGACTATCTGTAGTCTCCTCCAGTGCTCACCACGTACAACCGTCGCCGATAACTACAGCCACAACTCTAGAGCAACTCATACTCAACCTCCCCGCGTCCGCACAATGGGCGGTCAACCGTCTACACAGACAAGACGATGGAGAGGCCTTCGCACAAGCTATCCTCAATGGCACGGCCATCATCGTCAGCGACGGATCCCTCAAACTCCAACTAGGTACCGCAGCTTTCATCCTCGAAGGCACTGAGAATGTGTACATCGAAGGCGTTCATGCCGTTCCAGGCCCCATCCAGGACGGCGACTCACATCGGTGTGAGGTCTCAGGACTCTTTGGCGCGGTAATATTGGCCAACCTTATTGCTCAGCTCCACAACATCACTACTGGAAAAGTCACCATTGCCTGTGACAATCAAGCGGCCATTAACATTTTCGACCCCAACTACTTACCGAAACCCAAGTCCCGCAACTTCGACCTCGTCAACGCTCTCCATCATGCCCTTCAATCCTCCCCCTTTGAATGGGACCCACACCACGTCCTCGGCCATCAAGACTCCAAACGACGCCACCAACCGCTAACCCATCTAGAACTCTTAAACATCTACATGGATAAACGAGCAAAAGCGTACTGGTCGCATGTGCTCACATCCCACCCATCATTCCCTACCGTCCCACAACACGCAGTATACAATGAAGGATGGCAACTATGGGCGGGAGACACAAAAGTAACTCAACCATCCTCAGACGCACTGTACTCCCTCATTCTCTCTCCCCGAACCAAACGATGGTGGGTCCGGCATAAACACCTCAAGGCCGAAGCCTTCGACGACGTCGACTGGGATGCCACCGAGGAACTCATGCACAAACTACCCTTCAGCCGTCGCCGATGGATCGTCAAACATGCTAGCGAAAACTGCGGAGTTGGGGTCACACTACAAAATTGGAAATATCAGATGGATGCGAAATGCCCGAGATGCGCCTGCGACAGAGAAGACACACGCCACGTCCTCCTGTGCCGCGGCCAAGGTGCAGATGAAATCTTTCAGAAGTCGCTTGAAACCCTGTCTAAAGATTTAGCGCGAGCCAAAACTGATCCGGATATCACTACGGCTGTTACTCAAGCCCTCCTCCACTGGAGAGAGCAGAGGCAAATTAGCATCCTCTCCTTTCCCTCCGAGACCAGAGACGCGGTCCGCAACCAACAAAAAATAGGCTGGAAGAACTTCCTTGAGGGTCTTCCCTCCAAACAATGGCAACACCTGCAAGCGCAATATTACAAGCGCCACCGCCTGCGTAAGTCCCTCAAGCGATGGACTGCTACCTTCAACCGTGGACTGCACAATTTGGCTTGGAGCCTATGGAACCACCGCAACGATGTCAAGCACCGGATCCTCAAACCAAGAGAGCAGCTAGCACGCAAACTCTTGGACCGCGAAATCGTACAACGATACCTCTCGGCACACGAACAGCTCCTCGAAGGTGACAAGTGCCATCTACACTATTCCCTCTGGCAGCTTCTACAAAAGCCCGTATCCTTCAAGAAGTCATGGTTACTAAATGTTATATCAGCACAGAAGTGGTATCTGCGAGTGCAAGAGCAACAAGCAGCAGACCTTCAAATGTCAAGAGACACCTCGTGGGTTCTCCAGTATATCAAGAATCGACAAATATAGAGAGACACACCCCCCTCAGGCGCACACTCCACCTGCTGCACCACCGCCAGGCCCATCACCACGCCCAGTACCCCCTCCAGCTCCATCTCCAGGACCGTCCGAACCCATGTCATCATCTCCACTGCAACCACCGTCACGGAAAGCTTCCATCATACGCTCCTTCAACTCCTCCAAGTCCTCATCAATCTCTCCATCACGCAACGCACGCAACCGACTACTCACAGGACCCCACAACAAAATAGCGGCAACCCGCGACAATCCCTGCTTCATGTAGTACTTCACAAATCGCTCCTGTTCCTTTCCCAACCATTCATCGCGACGCTCTTCAGCCCGTCCACGAAGACGAGTGATCTCCATTTCCATCGCCTTCTGTTCGAAAGCACTGGTAAACGTAGAACCGGACACACGGAGGCCCCGCAACACCCCCAAATGCATACTCCCCTTCTCAGTGGACAACACCTTCTCCATCACATTCAAGAAAGCTGACTCCTCTGCAGCAATAGATCGCCGACGCTTCACAGGCCGACACGCACGAGGCGACGCCATTGGAACCCGACGCGGACGTCCAAGATCTTCCTCATCGCTATCATCCGCTTGCAAAGCAGCAGCGGCTGCAACTCCCGCAGGTGCACCACCAGCCACAACACCTGCCGCCGCAGCAGGAACAACTGCCGCAGGCACAGCCGCCCCGCCAGGCATGGCCGCAGCCGGAACAGTACCAGCCACCACACCAGCCACTGCCACAACAGGGACTGCCCCACCGCCCTCACCTGCCATGTCCACATCCGTATCCTCCTCGTTGTCTTCGTCGTCTCCCTTTTTGGGAGCAGCCTTAGGCACGACCTCCTCAATGTCCTCTTCCTCTTCATCCGAGTCCCATACAACGGGACGGCGCGGACGACGACTAGGAGCCCCATTGGGTGCCCAGACTGGCGACCCACCAGGATAGACACTGGGCATAGACCCAGTAGAGTTCATGGCCACTACACCGAGCGCACCGCTCCTGAACGAAGACCCCACCACGATGAACAACCCCCAAAGGGCGAACGCACTACTAGCACCGGCAAACTTCATGGTCAACGATAGTTCTTTCAACAACTTCTCTGCAATATGCGAGATTATGAGCAAATCCAACACAACCCCCTCCGATCAACAAACTCGGAACAACACAACTTGTCCTCTCTTCACGAACACATTTCGCACGAACACTTTTCGACTTCCTACTACGACATATACACACGAATGAACAATAAATCTCCCATTCGCACGCGACTCTCCCACCGCTGAGCAGTCATTGCGAACACACTTACTTCCCACTTGTCGACTCCCGGCTCTATACCACCCCATACACTCGACAAAGTATTTTACTTTTTCTCTTCACAGGTTATTCAAATGCATCCCTATCCTCCCTCTTGAGACACGGATCGATAGGCTACTTTAGGTCTCAACGTTAACAATTCAGTTCCCCAGTGCCATGATGCATCCCTTGAGATGGGTCATCATGAGCTAGTTAGATCTCAACGGTAAGAATTTTAGTAATATTCCACAGGAATACGTGCAACCCAACATATCCAGCCGGGTTCTGATTTCGGGCGAAGGCATGGGTGTTGTAAAAGCTCCCCATATTAACGGCTTTGTCGGAGCGACTGAATGCAAGACTTGAATAGTCCCTTAACATTCTAGTAAATCGATGAGTTATTATTAGGAGGATTCTCTCCACAAGGATCCCCAGGCGGCGGTTACCCTCCTGGTGGAAGTGGTCCACCACCTGGAG
>JACCDQ010517373.1_pt1 | contig 10373 bp, 16 predicted proteins | sample 7446031 | NCBI WGS metagenome assembly JACCDQ01 (sample SAMN15323442, study PRJNA562643) | freshwater metagenome | isolation source: river surface water | place: USA:Blue River Watershed | collected 2017-08-17
CTAACAAGACCAACGTTACGATCCACACGGCGCGTCCGGGCGTGATCATCGGCAAAAAAGGTTCCGACATCGAAAAGCTCCGCAAGGATCTGTCCAAATTCACGGGCGGCGAGGTGACGCTGAACATCGTCGAAATCCGCAAGCCGGAAGTCGATTCGAAGCTCGTCGCCCAGGGCATTGCCGATCAGCTCGTTCGTCGCGTGGCTTTCCGCCGCGCGATGAAGCGTGCGGTGCAGTCGGCGCTCCGTCTTGGCGCCGAAGGCATCAAGATCACCTGCGGCGGTCGTCTCGGCGGTGCGGAAATCGCCCGCGTCGAGTGGTACCGTGAAGGCCGCGTTCCGCTGCACACCCTGCGCGCGAACATCGACTACGCCGAAGCCGAAGCCCACACCGCCTATGGCGTGATCGGCATCAAGACCTGGATCTTCAAGGGTGAGATCCTCGGTCACGATCCGATGGCGCAGGACCGCCTGATGATGGAAGCCCAGACTTCCGGCGTCCGTCCGGCCCGCGACGACCGCAGGAACTAAGCCATGCTGCAACCGAAGAAGACCAAGTTCCGCAAGGCGTTCAAGGGCCGCATCCATGGCGTTGCCAAGGGTGGCACGGACCTGAACTTCGGTTCCTACGGCCTCAAGGCCATGGAACCGGAGCGCGTCACCGCCCGCCAGATCGAAGCGGCCCGCCGCGCGATCACGCGCCACATCCGCCGTCAGGGCCGTCTCTGGATCCGCGTGTTCCCGGACGTGCCGGTGTCGAAGAAGCCCGCCGAAGTCCGCCAGGGCAAGGGCAAGGGTTCGATCGAATATTGGGCTGCCCGCGTGAAGCCGGGTCGCATCCTGTTCGAACTGGATGGCGTTCCCGGTCCGCTCGCTGCTGAAGCTTTCAGCCGCGCCGCGATGAAGCTGCCGATCAAGACGAAGGTCGTCGCCCGCTTGGGTGACACTTCGCACCTTGGCGGCGAGTAAGGAGAGACTACGATGGCCAAGTTCGAAGACCTTCGCGTCAAGAGCGACGACCAGCTCTCTGCTGATCTCGCCGAGCTGAAGCGCGAACAGTTCAACCTGCGTTTCCAGGCCGCAACGAACCAGCTGGAGCGCCCGGCGCGCTTCAAGGAAGTCCGTCGCGACATCGCGCGCATCAAGACGCTGCAGACTGAGCGTTCTCAGTCGGCCAAGGCGTAAGGAAGCTCAGATGCCCAAGCGTATCCTGGTCGGCACCGTGGTGTCCGACAAGACCGACAAGACCGTGGTCGTGAAGGTCGAGCGCAAGGTGAAGCACCCGCTCTACGGGAAGATCATCCGCCGCTCGAAGAAGTATCACGCCCACGACGAGGCGAATGCCTTCAAGACCGGCGAGACCGTCCGCATCGAGGAAACGGCCCCGATCTCGAAGCTGAAGACGTGGAAGGTCATCGACCGCGTCCAGGCCGGCAAGACCGCCGCCGTCGAAGCGGACGTCTGAGCGGAACGGGTTCTGTCCTGCGGGGGTGGACATATCGTCCACTCTCGTAGATAGGGCCCGTCCGAATTGCGATTTTGGAACTGCCGGACTGGTTCCGGCAAGCCAGTGAGAAGGAACCGGATCAATGATCCAGATGCAATCCAATCTCGACGTCGCGGACAACAGCGGCGCGAAGCGCGTCCAGTGCATCAAGGTGCTGGGCGGGTCGAAGCGTCGTTTTGCCGGCGTCGGCGGCATCATCGTGGTGTCGGTGAAGGAAGCGCAGCCGCGGGCTCGCGTCAAGAAGGGCGACGTTCATCGCGCCGTGATCGTGCGTACCCGCAAGGACGTGCGTCGCGCCGATGGCAGCGTCATCCGCTTCGACAGCAACGCCGCCGTGCTCGTTGGTAAGAACGAGGAGCCGATCGGCACCCGTATCTTCGGCCCCGTGGTCCGCGAACTGCGTGGCAAGGGCTTCATGAAGATCATCTCGCTCGCCCCGGAGGTGCTGTAATGGCCGCCGCGAAGATCAAGAAGGGTGACAGCGTCGTCGTCCGTTCGGGCAAGGACAAGGGCCGCACCGGCGTGGTGCTGCAGGTTCTTCCCAAGGACGACAAGGTCGTGGTCGCTGGCGTGAACATCGCCACCCGTCACCGCAAGCCGAGCCAGACGAACCCCCAGGGCGGCATCGACCGTTCGGAGGCGCCTCTGCACATCTCGAAGGTTTCGGTTGCGGACAAGGATGGCAAGCCCACCCGCGTCCGTTTCGAGGAACGCGACGGCAAGAAGGTCCGCGTGGCCGTCAAGTCCGGGGAGGCCATCGATGGCTGACAAGTACACTCCGCGTCTGAAGACGAAGTTCGACGCCGAGATCGCTGCCGCGATGCAGGCGAAGTTCGGCTACAAGAACGTGATGGAAATCCCGAAGATCGAAAAGATCACGCTCAACATGGGCGTCGGTGAAGCCAGCCAGGACAAGAAGAAGGTCACGACGGCCGCTGCGGAGATGGAGCTCATCGCCGGTCAGAAGCCCGTGATCACCAAGGCGAAGAAGTCGATCGCGCAGTTCAAGTTGCGTGAAGGCATGCCGATCGGTTGCAAGGTTACCCTGCGCCGCGAACGCATGTACGAATTTCTCGATCGCCTGATCACCATCGCCATGCCCCGCATCCGCGACTTCCGTGGTCTCAACCCGAAGTCGTTCGACGGTCGCGGCAACTACGCGATGGGTCTCAAGGAGCAGATCATCTTCCCGGAGATCAGCTACGACCAGATCGAGAAGGTGCGTGGCATGGACATCATCGTCACCACCACCGCGAAGACCGACGAGGAAGCGCGCGAGCTGCTCCGTCTGTTCGGCTTCCCGTTCCCGCTGGACGCTGCTGAACAGCAGCAGGCCGCGTAAGTCAGTTCCAAGGAAGAGCTTAAGTCCATGGCGAAACTGAGTTCGATCAACAAGAACGAGCGTCGCAAGCAGCTTGTTCAGAAGTACGCTGCGAAGTTCGCGGCGCTCAAGGCCCAGGCCGACGATGAATCGCTCGATGAAACCGAGCGCCTCATTGCCCGTCTGAAGATGGCCGAGCTGCCGCGCAACGCCAACCCGACCCGGGTGCGCAACCGCTGCAACACCACCGGCCGTCCGCGCGGCTACTACCGCAAGTTCGGCCTGTGCCGCGTCGAGCTGCGCGATCTCGCCAACAAGGGGCTCATCCCCGGCGTGACCAAGTCGAGCTGGTAAGGATCATCCGATGGCATTGACCGACCCCCTGGGTGATATGCTCACCCGCATCCGCAACGGCCAGCGCGCGAAGAAGGACTCCGTCATCTCGCCCGCGTCGAAGCTGCGTGCGCACGTGCTAGAAGTCCTTCAGCGTGAAGGCTATATCCGCGGCTTCTCGGAGGACACCACTGGTGACCACCCGCAGCTGCGCATCGAGCTGAAGTACTTTGAAGGCCAGCCCGCGATCAAGCACGTGGCGCGCGTCTCCAAGCCCGGCCGCCGCGTCTACTCGGGTTCGAAGGAACTCCCGGTGATTCGCAACGGCCTTGGCATCACCATCGTCTCGACGCCGCGTGGCGTGCTTTCGGATGCCGAAGCGCGCGCCGCCAATGTCGGTGGCGAAGTGCTGGCGGAGGTGTTCTGATGAGCCGCATCGGCAAGAAGCCGGTGACGATCCCGAGTGGCGTCACCGCGGATATCGCGAACGGCGTGCTGACCGTGAAGGGCCCCAAGGGCACTCTGACGCTCAGCCTGCGCGACGAGATCAGCTACACCGTCGAAGACGGCAGCATTCTCGTCAAGCCCGCCAACGACGGTAAGAACGCCCGTGCCTTCTGGGGCATGCAGCGCACCCTCGTCGACAACCTCGTCACCGGCGTGACCCAGGGCTACACCAAGATCCTGGACATCACCGGCGTCGGCTATCGTGCGACCGCTCAGGGCAAGAACCTGAAGCTGCAGCTCGGCTACAGCCATGACGTCGACTACGCCGTGCCGGAAGGCATCGAGATCAAGACCCCGGATAACACCACGGTCGAAATCTCGGGTATCGACAAGCAGAAGGTCGGCCAGGTTGCGGCCGAGATCCGTCGCTGGCGCAAGCCCGAACCCTACAAGGGCAAGGGTATCAAGTACCGCGGCGAGTTCATCTTCCGCAAGGAAGGGAAGAAGAAGTAATGGCAAAGCTGTCTCTCTTCGATCGCCGTCGTCGTCGCGTCCGTACCGCGCTCAAGGCGCGTTCGGGCGGTCGTCCCCGCCTGTCGGTGCACCGTTCGGGCCGTCACATCTACGCGCAGATCATCGACGATGCTGCCGGCAAGACCATTGCCGCGTCCTCGTCGCTGGTGAAGGGCGAGAAGTCGATCGGCGCCAATGTCGATGCGGCCGTCCAGGTTGGCAAGGACATCGCCGAGAAGGCGAAGGCTGCCGGCATCACCACCGTCGTGTTCGATCGCGGCGGCTTCCTGTTCCATGGCCGCGTCAAGGCGCTGGCTGACGCTGCCCGCGAAGGCGGGCTGGAGTTCTGACGATGGCTGACGAAACCAACCTGGAAGGCGCTGCCGCTCCGGTCGAAGCGACCGGCGGCGAGCCGCAGCGTGAAGGTCGTGGTGGCCGTGGTGATCGCGGTCGTGGCCGTGGCAACGAGGAAGAAGGTGGTGAGGAGCTGATTGAAAAGCTCGTTCACATCAACCGCGTTTCCAAGACCGTGAAGGGCGGCAAGCGCTTCGGCTTTGCCGCGCTGGTCGTGGTCGGCGACGGCAAGGGCCGCGTGGGCTTCGGTCACGGCAAGGCTCGCGAAGTGCCGGAAGCCATCACCAAGGCGACGGCCTCGGCCAAGAAGAAGATGGTCCGCATTCCGCTCAAGGAAGGCCGCACCCTGCACCACGACGGCAAGGGCCGTTTCGGCGCCGGCAAGGTCAACCTGCGTTCGGCTCCGGCCGGTACCGGCATCATCGCCGGTGGCCCGATGCGCGCTGTCTTCGAAAGCCTGGGCGTGGCGGACGTGGTGACCAAGTCGGTCGGCACCAGCAACCCCTACAACATGATCCGCGCCACCTTCGACGCGCTGACCGACCAGACTTCGCCGAAGTCGGTCGCCCAGCGTCGCGGCAAGAAGGTTGCCGACCTGCTCGGTCGCGGCGGCGCTTCGGCGGTTGAGGCGGAAGCCGAAGCCGCGGCCATCGTGGAGTAAGCAATCATGGCGAAGATCAAGATCAAGCAGATCGGCTCGCCGATCCGTCGCCCGGAAAGCCAGAAGAAGATTCTGGTCGGCCTGGGCCTTGGCAAGATGCACCGCGTGGTCGAGGTGGAAGACACCGTCGAAGTGCGTGGCGCGATCGCCAAGCTGCCGCACATGGTGGCCGTGGTCGACTGACCTCGTCTTCCTTGTGAAGCAATACGAAGGGCCCTGGCAGCGATGCCGGGGTCTTTTGCATTGGAAGGCGCGGGCTCGATGGCGCTGGAGTGCGAAGGGGTCGACAAGCCCCGGGCTTTCGCTTAAGGGCCGCGCTCCCATTCAGCGCGACTCAAAGCGAAAGCGAGTGCTCTATCATGACCAAGCTCAACGAACTCCGTGACAACAATGGCGCCCGCAAGGGCCGTATGCGCGTCGGACGCGGCATCGGCTCGGGCAAGGGCAAGACCGCCGGCCGCGGTCAGAAGGGTGCCAAGGCGCGTTCGGGCGTCAGTGTCAACGGCTTCGAAGGCGGCCAGATGCCGCTGCACATGCGCATCCCGAAGCGCGGCTTCAACAACATCTTCGCCAAGGACTACGCAGAGGTGAACCTCGGCATGATCCAGAAGGCGATCGATGCCGGCAAGCTCGCCACCGACGGCGTGGTCGACCATGCCGCTCTCAAGGCTGCTGGTCTTGCCCGCGGCGGCAAGGATGGCGTGCGCCTCCTCGCCAAGGGCGAACTGACCACCAAGGTCAGCTTCAGTGTGGCCGGTGCCTCGAAGGGCGCTGTCGCGGCCGTGGAAAAGCTGGGCGGCAATGTCGCTCTGCCCGAGGCGCAGCCGACCGAACATGAAAAGAAGACTGCGCGCCGCGAAGCCAACAAGGCCAAGTGAGCCGCTGATCCTGCAGGCGGCCGCCGGGCGGTGGCTGCCTGCACACCTTTGGTGCGCCAAAAAACGGGCGCGAGCCACAGGATCGGTGCGTCAGGGGTTCGACAATCGCGAACTCTCCCTATATGCGCTAGCCGAAGGCGTTGCGGGGGCTGCCCGCAGCCGGTCCATCAGCAAGGCATAGAACCAGACCAATGGCATCACGCGCCGATAACATCGCCAGCAATCTGAATCTGGCGAACTTCTCGAAGGCCACCGAGCTCAAGAACCGCATCTGGTTCACCATCGGCGCGCTGATCGTGTTCCGGTTTTTGAGCTTCGTGCCGCTGCCGGGCGTCAATCCGCTGATCATGGAAACGCTCTATGATCAGACGCGGGGCGGCATTCTCGACATCTTCAATGCGTTCTCGGGCGGTTCGCTCCAGCGCATGAGCCTGATCGCGCTCGGCGTGATGCCCTACATCACCGCTTCGATCGTGGTGCAGCTTGCCGCCTCGCTTCATCCGGCGCTCGCGTCGATGAAGAAGGAAGGCGAAAGCGGGCGCAAGAAGCTCAATCAGTACACCCGCTATGGCGCGGTGTTTCTCACCGCGATCCAGGGCTGGGTGCTGGCATCGGGGCTTGAAGCCTACGGTGCGTCGAGCGGCCTTCAGGCCGTCGTGAACCCGGGCCTGCTGTTCAAGGTCGGTGCGGTGATCTCGCTGATCGGCGGCACCATGTTCCTGCTGTGGCTGGGTGAGCAGATCACCAGCCGCGGTATCGGCAACGGTGTTTCGCTGATCATCATGGCCGGCATCGTCGCCCAGATGCCCAAGTTCTTCGGCAACCTGTTCGAGCAGGGCCGCACCGGCTCGCTCAATCCGTTCGCGATTGCGGGCGTGCTCGTGCTGATCGTCGGCGTCGTGATCTTCATCTGCTTTTTCGAGCGTGCCACGCGCCGCCTGCTCATCCAGTATCCCAAGCGCGCAACGCAGCGCGGGATGATGGCGGCGGATCGCAGCCACCTGCCGCTCAAGCTCAACACTGCGGGCGTTATTCCGCCGATCTTCGCCAGCTCGCTGCTGCTGCTGCCGCTGACGATCACGCAGTTCGCGGGCAATGCCGTGTCGCCCGACACGACCACGGGCCAGATCATCGTCTCGCTCAACCAGTACCTTGGCCACGGCAAGCCGCTGTACATGGTACTCTACGCGCTCGGCATCATCTTCTTCAGCTTCTTCTACACAGCGGTGGTGTTCAACCCGGAAGAAACCGCTGACAATCTCAAGAAGAATGGCGGCTTCATCCCCGGCATCCGTCCGGGCAAGAACACCGCCAACTATCTCGACTATGTGCTGACGCGCATCACCGTGCTGGGTGCTGCCTACATCACCGTGGTCTGCGTGGTCCCGGAATGGATCATGGCGGAAACCGGCATGGGCACGCTGTTCTTCGGCGGCACCAGCCTCTTGATCGTGGTCAACGTCACGGTCGACACCAGCACCCAGATCCAGTCGCACCTGCTGGCCCACCAGTATGGCGACCTGATCAAGAAGGCCAAACTGAAGGGACGCCTGCGCTAAGCGCGGGCGCCATAAGGGGGACGCAAGGCAAGTGAACATCATCCTGTTGGGACCGCCGGGAGCGGGCAAGGGCACCCAGGCGCAGCGGCTCGTCGAGCGCCACGGCATGAAGCAGCTTTCCACCGGCGACATGCTGCGCGCCGCAGTCAAGGCGGGCACGCCGGTCGGGCTCCAGGCCAAGGCCGTGATGGATGCGGGGCAGCTCGTCTCCGACGAGATCGTCTCGGCGCTGATCGGCGATGAACTCGATGCGATGCCTGCCGATCAGGGCGCGATCTTCGACGGCTATCCCCGCACGGCGCCGCAGGCGGAGTCGCTCGATGCGATCCTCGCCAGCCGGGGCCGCAAGCTCGATCACGTGATCGAGCTGGACGTGAACGAGGACGCGCTCGTCGAGCGCATCACCGGCCGTTACACCTGCGCCACTTGCGGGAAGGGCTATCACGACAAGTTCGAGAAGCCCGCCGTTGAAGGCACCTGCGACAAGTGCGGCGGGCACGAGTTCAAGCGTCGTCCGGACGACAACGAAGAAACCGTGCGCACGCGCATGGCCGAATATCGGGCTAAGACCGCGCCCATCCTGCCGATCTACGAAAGCCGCGGCATCGTCGCGCGTGTCGATGGCATGGCCGCGCTCGATGACGTGACGGCTGCCATCGAAGCGATTATCGGCTAATCTGGTGGCCCGGCGCAGTAATGTGCCGGGCTAGGCAGGGGGTTTCGATGCGTTTGCTTTCCGTGGGCCTTGCCGCCCTGCTTGCATTGGCAGGTCAGCCTGCCCGGGCCGAGGTCGTCGTCAAGGCGGACAATGGCTTCGTGGTCCGTGTCGCCGCACGCACGACGGCTTTGCCGGTGGATGCCTGGAAGGCGCTTGTCGCGCCTGCATCTTGGTGGAGCGCGCAGCACACCTTTTCGGGCGATGCGGCCAACCTCACGCTGGATCCCGTACCCGGTGGCTGTTTCTGCGAGAAGCTGCCGCTGCCCAAGGATGCTGCGAAAGGGGAGCGGGCGGGGGGCGTGCAACACCTGCGCGTCGTCTATGCCAATCCCTACAAGGCCTTGCGCCTGACGGGCGCGCTCGGGCCGCTGCAGAGCGAAGCGCTGCAGGGGACGCTCACCATCACGATCAAGCCGCTGGATGGCGGAAGCCGTATTCTGTTCGAATACGTGGTGGGCGGCTTCATGCGGTACCCGGTCGACGAGATTGCGCCTGCGGTGGACAAGATGCTGTCCGCCCAACTGGCGGCGCTGGCGACGAAGCTCGGGCCGATGGCGAACTCGCCCGACGCTTTGCCCGAGGCTGCATCTTCGGCCTCGCCATCGCCATCGCCGCACGGCGACACTGCGCCGCAGGGATGGAGTCTGCCACCGGGGCAGAGTGTGAAAGTGGCCCCGGCGCCCGTGGCGGTGCCCCGGGGCGGTCGCAAGGCTGATCCCAAGCCGCAACCGAAACCGGCCTCCAGGGAGAAGGCCAGTTCGGCCACCACGGCGGTCCAGCAGGAACATGATGAGGCCAATGCGGCCTTCGACGCATTGCTGGGGGACGGCAAAGCGCCGCCTTCGAACCAATAGGGATAGGCTGCGCTTTCCCCTTTCGCAAAAGGGGCTAATCTCGCGCCATCAAGACGGCGCGACTCGGGGGCAGGGGCCTCCATCTCTCCGAGCGCAGACGCCTGACGACACGGGCCGCATCACCAAGCAGCTTTGGGCAGCCGCATGACGGCGTCCTGCAGGGGAGAATGCCATCATGGCCGTGAGCGATCACGTCGACCTTCCGACCTTCATGGAAGGCGTGAAGAAGCGCAATCCGCACCAGAACGAGTTCGTCCAGGCGGTGCAGGAAGTCGCCGAGGACATCTTCGAGTTCATCGAGGACAAGGAAGAATACCACGCGCAGCAGATACTGCGTCGCATCGCAGAGCCCGATCGCGTCGTCAGTTTCCGCGTCTGCTGGGAGGACGACAGGGGCAACATCCGCGTCCAGCGCGGCTATCGCGTGCAGAACAACAACGCGATCGGCCCGTACAAGGGCGGCATCCGCTTCCATCCCAGCGTCAACGAAAGCGTACTGAAGTTTCTCGCCTTCGAGCAGACTTTCAAGAACGCGCTGACCGGATTGCCGATGGGCGGGGGCAAGGGCGGTTCGAACTTCAAGCCGAAGGGCAAGAGCGTGCGCGAGATCATGCGCTTCTGCCAGAGCTTCATGACCGAGTTGTACCGCCACATCGGTGCCGACATCGACGTGCCCGCGGGCGACATCGGTGTCGGCGGGCGCGAGATCGGCTTCATGTTCGGCCAGTACAAGCGCATCACCAACGAGTTCACCGGCGTGCTGACCGGCAAGGGCCTCGAATGGGGAGGCTCGCTGATCCGCACCGAGGCGACGGGATATGGCGCGGTCTATTTCCTCGCCAACATGCTGGCGACGAGGGGCGAGGACCTGAGGGGCAAGACCGCCGTGATTTCCGGCTCGGGCAATGTCGCCACGCACGCTGCGGAAAAGATCGTGCAGTTGGGTGGCAAAGTGCTCACGCTGTCGGACTCGGGCGGGTTCATCCACGATCCTGACGGCCTCACGCAGGACAAGATCGACTGGGTGAAAACGCACAAGACCCATCGCCGCGGCCGGATCGAGGAATATGTCGAGGCCTTTCCCGGCGCGACCTTCCATGCAGGGAAAACGCCATGGGGTGTGCCTTGTGACGTCGCGCTGCCCTGCGCCACGCAGAACGAACTGCTGGGCGAGGATGCGCGCACGCTCGTGGCCAACGGCTGCAAGGCGGTGTCTGAAGGCGCGAACA
>JACCDQ010714049.1_pt1 | contig 10372 bp, 16 predicted proteins | sample 7446031 | NCBI WGS metagenome assembly JACCDQ01 (sample SAMN15323442, study PRJNA562643) | freshwater metagenome | isolation source: river surface water | place: USA:Blue River Watershed | collected 2017-08-17
CCGTATAGCAAAAAACCCAGCCAAAGGCTGGGTTGAGAGGTCAGTCTTCCTTCAAGTTCGGCAGATGACCCTCGAACACGGCAAGCACGTGGTAGTCCTCGGGGTTCGAGTCTTCGCGTTCCGCTTCATCGGCGCAGTCGGCATGGCAGGCAATCACCTGGCCCAGCTCCTGCGCGGACTCCACGGTGTGCGCCTCGACGTGGGTCAGGCAGGTGTCGTGGCCATAGTCGTCGGCGATGTAGTCTGGCTTCAGCAGCAAGACGGTGAACAGGCGCTTCGGGGAGTTGGTTTCGGTCGTCATGGGTTGTCCTCGTAACAGCAAAGTGCTGCAACACTGTATAGCCTGTTCTGTTATAGTCAAAAAAACAGCATTCATTAACAACGTGAATTCGACAGCGACATGACCAATCAGCTTCATGCAGCAGCGCCGGCAGATGGACTTTCCCTGCCCGTACTGACCTACGCCACGGGCGATGGCTGGCAGTCGCTGGGAACGGCGACGTCCGTCGAGGGGGCCCGAAGAATCGCGCAGCGCCATCTCCCGACGAGCTCCCGCGTCCTGGTGGACCAGCATGGGTTCAAGCTGACGGTTTTCCGCCGGACCGACCTTCAACGTGAGCTCAATGGGGGCCCGGACGGCTTCGTGTGGAGTGTGGGCAAATGATGGCAGCCGCTCAGAGCTCTGCCACCGCGCCGCTGTGCTTGCAGTACCTGGAGGCGCTGTCGGCGATGAAGCACCTTCCGTCCATCTTCCTGCTCAAGCTGGGCCGGGCCTGGCGCCCGGCGAAGTTGCCGCCGACCGTCCCGCGCGGACAGGCCAAGCTCTGCTACATGAACGCCGGCTTGTTGGCGCTGGATTCGCCGGACCTCACCTATGTGGAGGGCTATGCCTGTCCACCGGGGCTCATTCCGGTTCACCATGGCTGGTGCGTGACGCCGAGCGGCGAGGTGGTGGACCCCACGTTCGAGGATGCGGAAGCGTCGCAGTACTACGGGGTAGCACTGTCCAAGCGCTTCGTGCGCCAGGCCTGCGATGACTCGGGGGTTTGGGGCATCTTCGCCGGCATGATGACCCCTGAGCTGTTTGTGCGGGGCCTGGCGGACGTCCAAGCCGGACCCTGGGCTGCCTCAGCCCAAGCGGCGGGAGAGTTCGAATCCCTTCTGCGCCCTCACCTGCTGAGCGCCGGCACCGACACAAGGCCTGCTAAGCTGCGATGAAAAAGCCACCCGGAAGGGTGGCTTGAGCGCTCATTGAATCGGGCGGGGGTTGGCCTCGTACTGCGCAATCAGCTCATCCAGCGTCAGATGCGCGACCTTGGTCAGGTCGAAGTCCGGGAACATCACGTGCAGGCAGTCCTGCATCATGTCGTCCGCGTGGTAGACCTCGTTGACGAGTTCGTGTCGAGCGCCGTAGCACTTCACGAACTGCTCTGCTCTGAGGATGTTCATGGATTTCCTTGGTGTTGCGGCCGGGGAACCGGACCGGAATAGGTGTGGCGGGTAGGCCCGTCCGGAGACAAGGTGCCGCGGTAGACCTCGCAGTTGTTGTTGAGACAGCGGGTGTGCAGGCCCATCAAGCAGAGGCATGAGTGGCACTTGTACTTCCGGTTGGCCAGCGTGTGACGCCAGCGAGCACCTGTCCCGCTCATCGCTGCGGCTTCAAGTCGAGCACGTCTTGCGGCACGTCGACCTCGATGCCAAGCTTGTAGGCCACGTAAGCCCGGCAAACGGCAACCAGGAGCGTCGGACCGCCATAGGAGGTCTGCCACTTGTCGAGGCTGGCCTTGAACTTGACCGGTCCCGGCTGAGTCGCCGAGTCCACGGGGTCCACGCGCTCGAGGAGCATGCCGTTCTCGACACACTGCTCCAGTAGCCAGCCCCCACCGCCCCAGTCTCCACTGAACGATGTCCGGTAGCCGCGCTTGCGGTCCACCAGCCACGGCTCGTGCATCGTGAGTGCCAAGGCGACCGCCCAGTCGAGCTTGTCGTCAGCCAGGCTGTCAGTTCGCAGCAGCATGAGCGCCCTCCTCGGTTTGCCATTGCTCGCTGTCGGAGACCGACAGCTGCTGGCCAACAGGAAGCGCCTCGGCCGTGATGACGAAGCCCATGCAGTTCTTCAGGTGGAAGCCGCTGGTCAGCACCAGCGTGCCCTCTTCCTCGCGTACCGTCCAGACTTTACCCGGCTGGTCGGCCTGGACCTCCAGAACATGCTGCAGCTCGGAGCCAAATTGCTCGAGATGACAGCCGTCCCACGGACCTCCTCTGACGAAGGGGTTCTTCACCGGGCGAAACTGCTGAATGAAGTCTTTCGTTGAAATCGTGTTGTCCATCTATGTCCTCGTTGAACAGCTACTTGCTGCCTTCGGTATAGAGCCAGCGCGGCTAGAGATGGCCGACCAATGGAAAAAGACCGCCGGAGATGGCGGTCTTCATATTCGAGTGCTTGAGCAGGGAGAGCTATCGTGTCGTAATCTTTATAGGTTTTTCGAGTGTCGGGAATCAGAATTCATCAAGGTTAGCGCTAACCTCGGGTGACAGGACCAAATGGTCCTAGAATCTGCAAGCGTTGGGACGCATTCCACTCAACAACCAGCCTTCGGGAAAAGGCTTTCGACGACCGCACAAGGCGAACACCGATTGTTGCTTGAATGGAATCGTCAGGCGGCTTTTTTATGGGCTGCTCTTGGTTCCTACTCGGATGCAGCGGGTGCTGCATCACTGTATAGCGCAGCCTACCGGCATGGCGCACGGATTTCAGAAAATCAAAATACAGCCGAAGTAAGTAGGTTAATCTAAGAGTATTCAAGATAAGCGGGTCGCTGCCGACTGGTGGGTCGGCAAAGAAAAAGCCCTCTTCAGAGAGAGGGCTGTGAGATGCGCAACCGAGCGTGTCAGTCGCTGTCGGAGACAGCAAACACGCGGCGGTACTCGCGGGCGTAGTTCAGCATGAAGCGCTCCCAGAAGGTCTCCTGGCACGCGTCGAACGTGACGCACAGACGGGCGAAGTCTTCCGCGAACAGGTTCGTGTCGCCATCGAAGGCCACCTTCCAGTCTGGAACGACCATGGGGTCACCTTCCTTGGCCAGGTGCTCGATAGCCTCCAGCATCGACGCGGCGTATCCGAACGCGATGGTCTTGCGGACCTCCTCGTCAGCGTCACTCGAATGCATGTAGCAGCTCTCGATGTAGGTGACGTTCACGTACACGCGGCAGCGTGACCGGAACTGGCTCATCTTGCTGTAGTAGCCGACGGTCTTCGGACCTTGCTTCGAGCCGCGCACTGGCAGCACTTGCAAGTCGTTTTCGACCAGGCCGAACAGGTCGCTGAGCTTGGCCACGAAGGCGTCCGCGGATTCCTTGAGGGTTGCCATTCAGCGCTCCTCGAATCCGATGGCGAAGCCGTGGTCCAGGCTAGGCCAGCCTGACCGGGTCAGGATGCCCACGAGCTCGACGTAGCCACCCTTGGGCGTGTGCCAGCGAACGCAGTAGGACCGGGCCGCCGGCTTCTCATCGCCGTCGACGGTGTAGACCGTGACGGTGGCACCGGTGGCCAGGGAACCGAATCCCTGCTCCACCAAGGCGCGCTCAGCGTAGGCCTTCAGTCGATGGGCCAGGCCCTCGCTGATGGTTTCCGACGTGACCGACAGACTGGGTGTCAGCCGCTGTCCCGTCATGTCGAACTGGGTCGGCGCCGCCAGCAGAACTTCAGTTGCCAGCATGGGCGTCATCCTCAGCTTCTTCCATGTCCGCGAGCTTGTTTTCGCAGGTGTTCAGCGACAGCAGCGCAGCTTTCAGTTCATCGCACTTCTGCGCGGCTTGGTAGTAGTCCGCGCTGCGGATGTGCCCGTCCAAGGCTTCCTGCAGTCGCTCGATGGCCTTCTCTTCGCGCTTGGCCGTGTCCATATACCATTGTTTCGTACGACTCATGTGACCTCCAGAAAAGTGGTTGTTTCCAGTTGATGTATAGCGAATTGCCAAAAAGCGAAATAAACGGTACACTATCTGGAGCTTCCCCCACTCTATTCTCAGATGTCCCACACAACAACGGTCGGCTACATGGTTGGCCGATTCAACCCCTTGCAACTGGGCCACCTGACGCTGCTGCAGCATGTCCGGGACCATAACGAACATATGGTCGTTCTTGTGGGGTCGGCGACGGAAAGCCGCACCCACAAGAATCCCCTGACCTACGAAGAGCGCAAGGCGCTCATCCTGGAGTCGTTCCCTGCGGCCGTGGTGATGCCGCTGCCTGACATGCCCAGCGACGAAGACTGGGTCAAGCTCTTCGAGTCCACCATCGCACTGGGCATCCAAAGCCTGCAGCTGCAAGGTTCCGTACACGCCCGGCTGTATTCGGCCGACGCCACGCGAGCCGACGACTACGCGCTGCGCTGTGAGTGGGTGCGCAACCTCGGCCATGAGGTCGTGCCGTTCAAGCCGGTGATGGCGCGCACCGACTTGAGCGCCTCGCTGGTGCGAGACAACTGGTACAACGGTCGGTACGAGGAGATGCGCGAGCTCGTTCCGCCCAGCACCTTCGCGCTGATGCAGCGCCTGGACATCGGCTGGATGCGTTCCGCGTACGTCAAGAAGGTGGGCCTCGGCACCCGGGGCGCGGCCAACGCCGTGTCCCTGGCCTTCGTGGCGGAGGGGGCGCCTGCCTCGCTGGGCTACGTGATGCGCGGGACCGGGGAGCTCGGCTTTGTCGGAGGCCTTGCCTTGGACGGCGAGGAGTTGACGGCCGCCGCTGTCCGCTCGGCGCGCTTGGAGTTGGGAGCGACGCTCGAATCGGCTCGCCTGGAGCTGGTGAGCACCCATGCCACGACCGGCAACGGCCCCAGTCAGACGTCCCACCTGTTCATCTACCGGATGAGCGCTGACGAGCTGTTCGAGTTGCGAGGGCTGGCGCTGTTGGCGACGTCGCCGAGGTCTGTTGCGCCGTTCGCTTTCGTGGCAACGCGCCTGACCGCGGAAGCGGCTGACAACCTCCGGCAGCAGAAGTGGGCGGGCCCCGCGCTGGACGAGCTCAAGGCGCTGCTGTGGTCCAACCGGGTCGCCGTGGTGTAGCCAATGAAAAACGCCTGGCAGTGCCAGGCGTTTGAGGTTGGTCAGACTTCCGACAAAGCCCGCTTCACAGCACGGGTCCGTTCGCCATGGAGGCGCTCGGGGATGTGCTTCGGCTCCTTGCAGGCCTTCGCGATTTCGCCGGCGTTGACCGAACGCGCAGCCTGGAAGGCCGTGCGCAGGCGGTCGGCCTGCGGATACTCACGTTCCTCGAAGCCCAGGCGGCCGCGGGCATCGCACTCGCAAGCCCGCAGCAGCCACTCCAGCCGCTCGGGGCGACGGTAGGCGTCCACACGCTTGAACAGGTGCACCAGGCTGGTGGCCTTGAGCTCGGCCGCACGGTGAACACGGGTGTGCTCGCGGCAAACAGCAACCGCCAGGTCTCGGCACGGGCTGGGCACCTTCAGGCGCGCAGCCAGCGCTTCCACCAACGGGAGACCGAGTTCCTCGTGGTCGTGATGCGTAGGCCATGCAGCTTCCGGCGTCACACCCTTGCCCAGGTCATGCACGAGTGCCGCAAAGCGAACCTCGAGCACCTCCCCGCGAGCCGCCGCCTTGTCGAGCACCATCATCACATGGACGAAAGTGTCCACTTCCGGGTGGTGCGCGGCAGGCTGGGGAATCCCGGCCAGACGGTCCCGCTCAGGCAGAAGCACGGCCAGGGCGCCACACGAACGCAGCACCTCGAACATGCGAGAGGGCTGGCGCTCCATCAGGCCCTTGGCAATCTCTTGCCAGACCCGTTCGGCAACCAGGTGGTCCAGCTCGCCGGCCTTCACCATCGAGCGGCAGAGCTCCATGGTTTCCGGCGCCACCGAGAAGTCGGTGTAGCGCGCGGCGAAGCGAGCCAGGCGCAGCACGCGAACCGGGTCTTCGACGAAGGTCTCGGAACGCACGTGACGCAGCACCTTGTTCTGGATGTCGGCTTGGCCGTCGTAGGGGTCGACCATGTGGTCCGTGTCGTCGCAGGCCATCGCGTTGATGGTCAGGTCGCGGCGACCCAGGTCGTCCTCGAGCGTGACGTCCGGTGCGGCGTAGACCGTGAAGCCGTGGTAGCCCGGACCGGACTTGCGTTCCGTTCGAGCCAGCGCGTATTCCTCGCCGGTCTGCGGATGCAGAAAAACGGGGAAGTCCGCACCGACTTGTCGGTAGCCGAGTTCGAGCATGCGCTCAGGCGTCGCACCGACGACCACGTAGTCGTAGTCGGTCGGCTTGAGGCCCATGATGATGTCGCGGACGGCGCCGCCGACGATGTAGATGTTCATGATTTGTCCTTGGGTTTAGGGTGGGTCCTGCTCGGTATAGGGTTAAGACCCGCCCCGTGACAAGGCGCTACTTCGCAGACCAGGCAGGTGGCCCTTCTACCAGGCCGGCCGCGCAGGCCGGAGCACGCAAACTCCCGCAACATAACGACGTGTCACGTGCATGCGCCTATACCTTATTGACGCCACAAGCCATTTGGAGCTTGTGCTGCACGAGATGCCCCTATGATTAAAAAACGCATTGGATTAGTGTTCGCTGGGCTTGTCGCCGCGGGCTGCACTACGCCTATTCAATATCGCTATAACGCCGAAGTCGACAGGCTGTGCGCGGTCGATGGCGGGGCAAGAATCTTTGAGCGCATTTCGTGGCCTAAGGGAAAATTTGACGAACACGGGCACCCATTAACCATTAAAGGCAAGGAACTTTCCCCAAGCAGGTATGGGCCATCCTATCGCGTTGATGAGAATAGCGTACGCATTAAAGGCACCAAAGAAGGCGCTTCCATCAACAGGTATTCTCATGAAATATACAGGGTATCCGACCAAAAACTAATGGGGGCTTTTTACCTGTATGACCGGTTTGGCGGAGACGTCACTGGAGGCTTTGCTCCTTCTTACTACAACTGCCCCTCTCCGACCTCGTTCAGTACTTTTATCAAAAACCTTTTCCAAGAAAGCGACAAATGAATATTAAATCCCTTTTCGAGCAAGTAAGCCTTACGTTTGCGGCCTACATCAGGCATATATTTCAATATACTAACTCTCGGGTGTTAGTATAGTGAGCCGAGGTTTCGCTAGGCGGGCGTGGCCGCGTCATGCCCCCTTAGCATGAGGATTGGGCTGACCCTGTACAGGCCAAGGACCGATGTCAGACAGCTTGCGCAAGGCCGCAAAAAACCCAGTGCAGTGCACTGGGTCGAGAGAGGCGTCAATCAGACGCTTGCTGCCTGAACCGCACGTTCCAGTCGGTCGGCGTAGTCGCGCAGCCAGGCCACCGTCGCCAGCAGGTCGACGCGCTGCTCCGCAAAGCCGTCGCCTTCCTTGAGGAACTCTTCGAAGACCGCTTGGACGGAAACGCCGAGGTGTCCGGCGCTGTCGTACTCCTGGCCGTCGATGTGGACACGGTGGTCGGGGGTCAGGCCCAGCGTGAAGTCGAGGCCGCCGGGGACTCCGAGCAGACTGACGTCGAAGGGGTTGACGCCTTCTTCACCGAAAGCCAGCGTGACGTTTTCCGAGTCGTGCATGAGTGCCATGATGTGTGTTTCCTAGTTGAAAACAGCAAGTGCTGCACTCTGTATAGCAGCCGCTTCTCAGCCTGCCCGAAAAAGCTTACGCGCCGGCCCCCGCCGCCGCCAGCTTCGCGGCCTTCTCCGCTTGCTTGGCGTGGCAGCGCTCCTCGATGGCGGCCACCAGGGCCTCGTGGGTGCGGGAGAGCTTGCGACCTTCGCGCAGCCGGGCCATCAGGACCAGGGTGTCGGCGACCATCTTGTTCGTCGGACGGTCCGAAATGTTGTGCAGTCGGTCGGCCAGTTTGATGACCAGCGCGTAGCTCGACATGCCCAGCAACTTCTTGGTCTGGTACTCGAGCTTGCCCATCTTGGCCATCTTCTCGGCGTCGTTGGTCAGCTCCAGCACCAGCGAGGCGACCAGGGGCGTGAACTTCTCCGCCAGCTCCGCGAAGGTCGCGTCGGTGTCCTCCAGGCAGTCGTGCAGGACCGCCGCCATCAGCAGCTCGGCCAGCCGGCTGGACCGGCCCTTGTACGCCGCCACGATGTAGCTCACCGCAATCGTGTGGGTCACGTAGGGCTCACCGGACCCATGGCGCAGCTGGCCGGCGTGCTTGTCGGTCGCGTAGCGGATGGCGTGCAGAAGCTTTTCCATGACAGGTTCCTTGTTTAGTCAAAGTATACCATGAATCGCTACATAAACAAAGCAATTTTTGCTATGCTACCCGCCTCGCGGGCCTGCCGTTGGCGACGCAAAGCTATACCGGACTAGGAAATCGCGACTCCCGTCGCAAGCCATCAACCTGGTTGCACTGCAGCCCTACGAGGAACTATCTCATGACCATCACCGTGACCAACACCAAGCTCCCGAAACTGTGCCATGCCCGCATCGGCCAGAAGATTCGGCTCCCTGACCCGGAAACCGGCGATGTTCTGCCCGAAGTGTTCGTCCTGGTTGCCCTGGATGACCCGCGACGCAGGCCTGCACGCCCCAACATGACCCAGGGGCTGTACGACGAAGGTCGTGAACTGCGCCTCGTGTCCCTGACCACGGGAGCTGCGCGAAAGCTGCCTCATCTGTCCAGTCGCGCTTACCTGTTGAGCGACGAGGAGGCGCAGGAGGTTTTGCTGGCGACGACGGCGGCTGTGCTCGAGCCCGAATCCTGGTATCAGGTTCAGGTGGTTACCGAGTACTCCGCCCTGACCCACAAAGTCAACCTGGCGGATGAGCTTGCTGTGCGAGCCCTGCTGGCTGTTCTGCAAACCACCAAAGGCCGCGTGCAATCGTTCGCGCCGCTCAGCGTGGTGCAGGAAGAGGAGCTGAAGGCTTCGTGGCGCCGTGCGGTTGCCGCCGGCACCACCCTGCAGTCGTTCGAGGAATTCAAGCACGCTGCCGCGTGACTCCAGCCCCTGCATTGCAGGGGCTTTTTCGTAGCTGGACAGGCCCCGTCAATTGAGGGAGCGGCGCAAGTCCTTCATCAGGTTGGCAGCGACGCCAAGCCCCTTGCCCAACCAGAGCGCTTTCTCGGCTGAGAAGCTGGCCACACCGGCTGCTGCGCTGTACCAGTCCTGCACTCCCACCAGGATGCGTGCGTACGCGGATGCGGGCTCCGGCTCGAACTGCTCGTTGTCCAGCCTGCGCTTAAGCGCCTCGTACCCCGGACTTTGCTGGGCGGCGTCCTTCGTTGCCGCGGCCTGGCGGCAGCGGTCGCTCTCGCTCTCCCGGGCCAGCTCCACCGCGCAGAACTCATCCGCAGCTGAGATGCTGACAAACCCCTGCTGCTCCAGAGCTCGCAGCATCCGAGCCAGGTTTCGCCGGGATGCGGTAGGCAATTCGGCCGCGGCGCAGACCCAAGCCTCAGGCATGGGCGTGCGGGCCAACGCGCTCTTGTCTTCGGTGCTCAGCTCGAGAAGTCCGTAGGTCAGCACCATCAGGGGCAGGTTGAGGGTGACGGCTCCCCAGTCGGTCTGGGTGTGTTGGCGGGCCAGGGCCGAGACCTCGGCCATCAGTCGACCGAGCGCAGGAGACGGCTCGTAGGGTTCGGGGGTGTTGTTCATGGCGCAGTAAAGAAAAAGCCGCCAGGCTGCGGGAGCGCTGGCGGCAGGCCGATAGGCGGTTCAGGCGGCTTACAGCGCGACCTGGATGTCCTTCAGGGTGGCGGTCACCGGGACGGCGCCGTAGCCGGCGATGTCGATGTTCAGGGAGTTGTCGTCCAGCGACGGCATGTCCGAGAACCAGATGTGGCCCACCACGATGGAGAACTTGCGCTGGGCCAGCTTCTCGGTCAGCTCGCGGGTCTTGGCGACGATGGACTTCTGCTCGCCCTCGAGCCAGGTGGCCAGCAGAGCCTTGCCGTCGGCCGCCGAGGTGTACATCGGCGAGGACATGAAGGCGTCCAGGCGTTTGATGGCGTCGGCCATCGTGAACTCGCCCAGCTTGAGCTTCTTGCCCGCGTCCAGGGCGGCTTCGACGTCCAGAACCTTCGGCAGCGAGGACAGGCCCTTCACCGCAATCGTCAGTTCCTTGGCCATGTAGAAATCACCGCTCTTGACGGTGGTGCTCGGCGGGTTGAAGCCGTTGTAGTCGGTGACGCCGACGGTCTTCAGGTACTCGGTGCCAGCTTCGCCGTACAGCGCCAGGAACTTCTTGCTTTCCTTGGGCGAGATACGGGTGCGCCAGTCGTTGAACACCTTCTGGGCGCCCTTGAGCAGCGCCAGCTCGACCACGGTCTGGAACGTGTCCTTGGCCGTGGTGCCCTTGACCATCAGGCGGTTGATGACCGGCAGCTTCGGGAACTCGAGCACGAACACCTTGCCGGC
>JACCDQ011540265.1_pt1 | contig 10371 bp, 7 predicted proteins | sample 7446031 | NCBI WGS metagenome assembly JACCDQ01 (sample SAMN15323442, study PRJNA562643) | freshwater metagenome | isolation source: river surface water | place: USA:Blue River Watershed | collected 2017-08-17
ACGAATTGACTAAGGTAAAACGGGTGATGCAAAAAGTAGTGGGTGATGCTCCGCACGATGTTTTATTAGTGTTGGATGGCTCGACAGGTCAGAATGCTTTTGAGCAAGCTAAACAATTTACCGCTGCCACAGAAGTAACTTCGTTAGCGGTTACTAAACTAGATGGTACTGCCAAAGGTGGTGTGGTTATAGGAATCTCAGACCAATTTCAAATTCCGGTGAAATATATTGGAGTAGGTGAAGGTATAGAAGATTTGCAAGTGTTCAATAAATTCGAGTTTGTAGATAGTTTTTTTAAATAATAGATTATGAGTTCTTTCGGAAAGTTAAGTCCTATCACTTTTTATTTCATTAGTATTATTTGTTTTGTTTTGGCGAATGTAATTCGTGAGCAAAGCGTTCCTGTCTATTATTTGTCATTGGTATTAGGATTGGTTTTTTTCTTCTTAGGCTTATATAAAAGAGTTAATTCTAAAAAATAACAGTATGAAGCATCTATTTAAAGTTCTATTGATATCCTTCGTTTTTGTAAGCTGTAAGCAAAAAATACAGTCCGCTGATATTCCTAAAATTAATGGGTATTGGGAAATTGAAAAAGTAGTTTTTGATAAAGGCGAAGACAAAGAGTACGGAGCGAATCAAAACTATGATTATTTCCAAATAGATAAAAATAATCAAGGTATCCGAAAAAAAGTCACACCCCAACTGGATGGTACCTTTTTAGTTGATGATACTTTTGAAAAAGTAAGTGTTCGTTTTCAAGAGGATAAAGCCTATTTGGATTATGCTACGCCGTATATGAAATATACCGAAGAGATTATCGCTTTGACAGCAGACGAATTAGTACTGCTAAATGCTCAAAAAAAAGAATACCATTACAAGAAAGCAACGGCTATAAATATTTTGGGTGATGGCAAAAAGACTAAGTAATCAAAGTACCGTTGGTGACGTCTTAAAGCAAATTATTCAAGTGAATAAATTGCAGCCTGGAATGGATCAGATTGATGTAAAAGAAGCTTGGCAAAATCTAATGGGAAATGGGGTGAATAGTTACACTAAAAATGTAGCTTTACGAGGAAGTACGTTGTATGTAGAATTAACTTCTTCGGTTTTACGAGAGGAGTTAAGTCACGGCAAATCGAAGATTATAACCATGATTAACGAAGAGCTACAAAGAGAGGTGATTAAAGAGGTAGTTTTGCGATAGATTACTTAGAAAATTAGATTTCTAGATAGTTAGATTTTTTTAGATAGTTAGAAAGTTAGATAAAAAGAGAAACCCACTTCATTGAAGTGGGTTTCTCTTTTATAATAATCTAAGAATTCTAAAATAATCTAAGAAATCTAACTTTCTAAATTAAAATTGCTCTCTTCCCGCAAAATGGAACGCACCTTCAATAGCTGCATTCTCGTCGCTATCTGAACCGTGTACTGCATTTTCTCCCATAGAAGTAGCATATAATTTACGAATAGTTCCTTCGGCTGCTTCTGCAGGATTTGTAGCGCCAATTAAAGTTCTGAAATCGCTTACAGCATTATCTTTTTCTAAAATTGCGGCAACAATTGGCCCACTTGACATGAACTCTACTAATTCGCCATAAAAAGGACGTTCGCTGTGTACGGCATAAAAAGCTTGCGCATCAGCTACGGTTAATTGTGTTAATTTTAAAGAAACAATTTTGAATCCCGCATTCGTAATCATTGCTAATATGTTTCCAATATGACCATTTTTAACCGCATCGGGTTTAATCATGGTGAAAGTTCTGTTTGTTGCCATTTTTTTTGTGTAATTATAAATTTGGATTTCAAAAATACTACTTTTTTTGTTATTTCTGTAACAAAATCAATCTAAAAATAGAAATTATTAAATTAAGGGTTGGGTGATTTATTAAATTTTAAACCGCTATTATCTCAAAATGTTGTTCTAAAGGTTCAAGTTTTTCTACCAAAGCAGGAATTAAAGTCTCTCCATTTTCTAAATAGAATTCAGAAAAATTACTTTGACGTTCTTGTAAGCCTTGGTTGGGGAACAATTCGTTTTGCAATTGAGTAATACGTTCTAAAACGTCGGCTAACTTTCGTTTTTGGGCTTTGAGTAATCGTTTTTCTAGCTGTTCTACTCCCTTAATTTGTTTGATTTCTTGTGCTTTTAAAGCTCCCATAAAAGAATTATCGGTTTGCTTCGCAATAGTATACAATGCATCAAATTGCTTTTTCAATTGTTCTTTAAGATCAGATAAATCCAAATTAATTTCAGAAAGCTTCTTCGTTTTTTTGTTGACTAAATCCTCTTGTTTACTGAACAAATCAGACCAGGACAATTGTAATGCAGCTACTTTTTTTAGTTGCTTTTCAGTTGCTATTACTGCTGAATTACGAACCAAAAGCATTGGAAAACTAACTTTGGCAGCATTGAAAAAAGATTGCAGTTCTAACCAATACGCAATTTCACCGCCACCACCAATATAGCAAAGATTAGGAAGTAGTACTTCTTGGTATAAAGGTCGTAAGATAACGTTAGGACTGAATTTTTCAGGATGGTTTTCTACTAAATGAAATAGTTCTTCTTTTGAAAAAGATAAATCAGTATGGTTTACTTTATAATTGCCATTTTCAAGAACGATTCGTTCACGCAAGTCATTTTCAATGTAAAATAAATTGATTTCACGAGGGTTAACTTGAATAGTAAATTCTTTTAGTTTTTCAATAGTTGCAGTAACTTCTTTGAACGATGTTTGGTTTTCTAGTTCGTCTTTGATGTACGGAATTAAAGTGCGTTTTAAATCGGCAGAATCTCCGTCTAATATTACTAAACCATACTCGCTAAAAAGTTTGTTAGCTAAAAACCGAGTAGCTTCAGCCAAATTGGAATGCTCTAAATAGGATTTTTGAAATAATTCTTTGATAAATTGAGCGTTAGTACTTGCGCCTAATTCTTGTTCAAAAACTTCGAATACTGCATCAAGCCCTTCGGTTGATAAACGGCCTACAGGTCCAGAACTGGATTTGTCCCAACGAAATTTTTTGCCTTTGAAATGGAAATAATTAATTTCCTCAAAATCATGGTCTTCTGTCGCCATCCAATAGATAGGGACAAAATTATAATCAGGATATTTTTCTTTTAACTGCGAACTTAGATTGATGGTAGAAATAATCTTGTATAAAAAATACAAGGGACCACTAAATAAATTCAATTGATGCCCTGTAGTGATAGTGTACGTATTGGATTGTTCTAAAGCAGTAATGTTATTTTGAGTTGCTTTTGAAATAGCTGTGTTTTGATATTGCTTTTGTAATTCGGTAACCAATATTTTTCGGTTTTCCTGATTGTAGTTGTTTCCTTTTTCAAGAATTTGATCTTCAAAATTTTCTAACATTGGAAACCTGTTGTAAAGGGAATTTAGATTTGTTTTTTGATCTAAATAATCCTTTATTAAAGAAGAGAAATAGCCTGAATTTTGATAGGTTATACAGTCAGTTGGCATATTGGTTTTGTTTGGAGTAAAAATACTAAAAAAATATTGGAACTAAATAGTTGTAGCTTTCGAAAAATAGTAGCATTTTTATGCCCTATTGAAAACCTAATAATATCCAAACCACTATGAACTCTAACTCAAAACCAGAGAATTCCTTACAACACGTACTTTTTGGAAGCTTAATTGGAACTACGATTGAGTTTTTTGATTTTTATATTTACGCTAATGCGGCGGTATTGGTGTTTCCTCAATTGTTTTTCCCAGGTACGGATAGTACCACCTCGGTTTTACAATCCTTGGCAACCTTCTCGATAGCTTTTTTTGCTAGACCAATTGGTTCTGCTGTTTTTGGACATTATGGAGATAAGATTGGACGAAAAACGACTTTGGTAGTAGCTTTGTTAACGATGGGAATTTCGACAGTGAGTATTGGTTTTTTGCCAAGTTATGCTAGTATTGGTGTTATTGCACCTATATTATTAATGTTGTGTCGTTTTGGACAAGGTGTTGGATTAGGAGGAGAGTGGGGAGGCGCTGTTTTATTAGCTATTGAAAATGCACCGCCACATAAACGGGCTTGGTACGGAATGTTTCCGCAATTAGGTGCTCCAATAGGTTTGCTGTTGTCAGGAGGGACTTTTTTAATATTGACCAATACATTGAGTCCTGAAGATTTCTTGGATTATGGTTGGCGAATTCCTTTTTTGGCTAGTTCATTATTAGTTTTGGTTGGATTTTATATTCGTCTAAAAATTACGGAAACAGCCGCGTTTGAAAATGCTAAACAAGAGCAAAAAGAGGTTAAGATTCCTTTTGTAGCGTTATTAAAATCATACCGAAAAGAATTGTTTTTTGGGACGTTTGCTGCGGTAACCACTTTTGTGGTTTTCTATTTAATGACGGTTTTTATGCTGAATTGGAATACAAAAGAATTGCATTTTTCAAACAAAGAAGCGCTTTTGATGCAGTTGTTTTCAGTTTTATTTTTTGCAGCCTTTATTCCGATTTCTGCTGTAATTGCGGATAAAATAGGACGTCGTAAAATGTTGATTTATGCTTCGGTAGCAATTGCCATTTTTGGATTATTCTTTTCTCTATTCTTACATTCAGGAAGTACAATTTTAGTTACTTTCTTTTTGTGTTTAGGAATGGCGTTGATGGGATTTACGTATGGGCCTATTGGGACTTTTCTTTCGGAGTTATTTCCAACGACTGTTCGGTATTCAGGCGCTTCATTAACATTTAATTTAGCTGGAATTATTGGAGCTGCTTTTGCACCTATGATTGCGATATGGATTGCTTCTAATTATGGTTTGGACTTTGTGGGGTATTATCTTTCGGTAGCTGCATTAATTTCTGTGATTTCTCTTCTAGTGATTAGTAAAAAAGAGCATCAGTTTTAGTTTATTTTATCTTTTTAAGCTAAAATGTCCTTTGTATTCGGTATCAGTATTAGGTCGGATAGCCGTAAACCAGTAATCATCTGCTGGGAGTTGGTTTCCTAGGTAAGTCCCATCCCAAGAGTTGTTTTGACTTAATTCTTTGATTAGTTTACCATAACGGTCAAATATTTTTATTACGATATCAGTTTCATTATCTGAAAATTTTATTTTCCAAGTATCATTGTAGCCATCTCCATTTGGAGTAAAAAAATTAGGGTACATTAAAAGATAAACAATGTCAGTAATAATCCCACAACCATTCTTATCTCTTACATATACGGTATACTTTCCATTAGCTAAATTTGAAAATTCGTTATTAGCTTGATAATTGATCCCGTCTAATGAATATTCATAATCACCAGTGCCTGTTGTGTAAATGATAACATTGTTATTTGTATCCGTCCAATCTTTAGTTTCTATAGAAGTAATGTTAGCTATAGTTGATTTTTTTACACTAAAATTTTTAGTAGTTGAGCAAGAAATAGAGCCATAATCTTTATAAACAAGAACAGAATAATCTCCTGGATTAGCAATAACAATGGAAGGAGTTGTAGCGCCTGTTGACCAAAGGTAGTTAGTAAAATTAGTTCCTGCATTGACGGTTATTGCGCTATTTTCGCATATAGGCATTAAGTTATTGATCAAGATGTTAGGTTTTGAAAAAAGAGATAATTTTAGTTCTGCAATTGCATAACAGGGCGTGTTTGAATTGATACGAACATAAACTTTATTTTCTCCAAGTGTGATGTTGTAATTATTAGGATTAGTTATTTTGACGGTAGATAATTGGTTTTCTGCACCAATCAAAGTGGTGTAATAATTAAAACTATATTCGTTTGGGTTGGTAATTAAATTAGAATTATAAGCAGGTAGATTAACAAGTTCAAAGTTATCATTAGAAGTATTGCAAAATGATTTTTCAAAGTTTGTTGCCAGAAAAGGATTTATAATAGATATAGTAATAGGTAATCTTGGACCGCTTTCGCAATTATTAATTGTTTGTGTTACATAATACGATTGATTATTTTGTAGAGGAGTAGATTCATTTAAACTATTTCCATTAATGTCATACCATTTTATAGTTGTCCCAGTAATTGAAATTGAAGATAAGGTAGGGTTTTGACTAGAACAAAAACTTTGATTTGAATCTGCTGAAGGAATTGTAGTAGTTTGAATATTGATTTTTATAGGGACTCTATCACTTTCACAACCATTGATAGTTTGTGAAGCGTAATAGGTTATTCCATTTTGTAATAAGGATGTGTTTGCTAAATTATTTCCATTAGTCAATGCATCATACCATTTTATATTTTGACCCGTTATAATGATGTTGTTTAAAGTAGCATTTTGTTGGAAACAGAAATTTTGAGGAGATGTAACTGATGTAATAGCTTGGTTGTAAATAATTACTGTTTGGTTTTGCGTTGTGCTGTTTCCGTTAGAGTCAATGTATTTCCATACAATTGTATGTGTTCCTTGAGAAAGATTAGTGATTGGGTTAGAAGTTGTAGCTAGTAATACACCATCACAAGAATCTGTTGCTGACGGAATAGGTATTATAGTGCTACAGTCGCCATTTATAGTTGGTAATGTTGCTGTGTTTGGTGTGGGAGGATTAGTATCACCTATAGCAACATCTACAGTTAGTGTGTCATTACAATCACCAGTTCCTGTTATTGTACAACTGTATTTACCACTATTTGCTATAGATGTATTTGGTATTATAGGGTTTTGAAGTGTAGAACTAAAGCCATTTGGTCCAGTCCAAATGTAGTTAGTTCCTCCACTAGCTTTGAGTTCAAGCGTGTTATTACTACACAGGGGAGAATTACTTGAAATTGTCAAATTTTGATCGCATTTACCTATTTTAACTACCCAAAAATCACGTTGTCCATTTGTATTTACAGTTTTATTACCTGAAATCCCTGATTGTGACCAACCTGAAGCAACAATTGCGCCTGCGTCATCTTCTAAAATGGCGTGAATTTGATCTGTATTATTCCCTCCGATAGTTTTGTCCCATTCAAAATTTCCTAATTCATCAAGTTTTACAATCCAATAATCTTCGCTTCCGTATCCATTTTCTGTTTTGTTTCCTGAAATGTCTGAATATGACATTAAAGCAATTATATAACCTCCATTTTTTGTTTGTCGTAAAGCGGCTAGTGAGTCAGTGCTATTGGCTTCAATATTTTTTTGCCAAATTATATTACCACTTGCATTGATTTTAATAATCCATCCGTCAGTTACTGCAGTATTTTCCGTTTTTTCTCCAGAAATACTAGAACTTGAAGTGCCGCCTAGAATATAATTATTATCAAAAGTTGATTTTATGCAGGATAATTCCTCTCCGTTATTTCCGCCTAATGTTTTTTGCCAAATGATACCTCCAGAATTATTTATTTTTAATATCCAAAAATCTGCAGAACCTCTTGAATTTTCAGATTTGTCTCCAGAAATATTTGAATTTGAATTGCCGGCTAAAATGTATCCTCCATCAACTCCTTTAATAATACTTGTTAATTGATCCGTTCCATTGCCTCCATAAGTTTTATCCCATTCGATAGTTCCGGAACTATTAATTTTAATTACCCAAAAATCATTGAACCTTTTCGAATTTTCTGTTTTTTCACCTGAACTATTAGATTCTGATGTCCCTCCTAAAAGATATCCCCCGTCGTCAGTTTCAATAATGCTATATAATCTGTCAATACTATTGCCACCATAGGTTTTCTGCCAAACAATATTTCTGTCTGAATCGAGTTTTATCACCCAATAATCATCATAACCTCTAGAAGGTTCGGTTTTGTCTCCATTATTGCCAGATGAACTATATCCAGCTAAAATATAGCCCCCGTCTTTAGTTTGTATCGCAGAAGTTAAATGATCAAAATTATTGCCTCCAAAAGATTTTTCCCAAATAATACTTCCATTTGATTTGTCAATTTTTACAATCCAATAGTCGGAATTACCTTTAGAGTTGGTAGACTTATCTCCTGAAATGTTAGAATCTGAGTATCCCCCTAATAAGTAATTGCCATCATTTGTTAATTCTAATACGTCATTCCATTCTACTAGACTTCCACCAATAGACTTTTGCCATTGGATAGTTTGTGCATAAATCGTGTTGAAAAAGAAACTAAATAGTATAGTAAATAATGGAAGAAAGTAGTTTTTTATCATTAATTCTTTGTTTAGATTTGGAATTTATAGAATCAAATCTAATAAAATATAATTGAATATTTCACTGTAGATTAATAATAAATATCCCTTATTTTTGCCTAAAACAAAATCCCCTTGAAAACAAAACTATTCTTAGTTACTCCGCCTTTTACACAACTGAATACACCGTATCCAGCAACGGCTTATATCAAAGGTTTTTTGAATACCAAAAACATAGAGTCGGTTCAGGCTGATTTAGGGATAGAGGTCATTTTAGCTTTGTTTTCGAAAAAAGGATTGCAAGATTTGTTTCAATTCTCCAAATCCAAATTTCAAGAAGAGGAGCTTTCTGAAAATGCCCAACGAATTTTTGCCTTGCAAGATGAATACGTTAAAACCATCGATTCGGTCATTGCTTTTTTACAAGGTAAAAATCCCACGTTGGCATTACAAATTTGTCAAGAAGATTTTTTGCCTGAAGCCTCTCGATTTGAACAGTTAGAGGAATTAGACTGGGCTTTTGGCACGATGGGAATTCAAGATAAAGCAAAGCATTTAGCAACTTTATATCTTGAAGATATTTCCGATTTTATTGTAGAATGCGTAGATGCTAATTTTGGATTTAGTCGTTATGCAGAGCGTTTGGGTAGAAGTGCTAATTCATTTGATGAATTGTATGAAGCTTTACAGGCTGAACCTACTTATATAGATACCATTTTGTTTTCTATTTTGGCTGCCAAAATAGAAATGATTCAGCCTACCGCTTTTTTGATTTCGGTTCCTTTTCCAGGAAATTTATATGCTGCTTTTCGCTCGGCGCAATGGATGAAAAAGCATTTTCCAGAAGTCAAGATTTTGATGGGAGGTGGATTTGCTAATACCGAATTGCGTTCGCTTTCGGATTCGCGTGTTTTTGAGTTTTTTGATTTTATCACATTAGACGATGGTGAACTGCCGATTGAATTGATTGTTGCCAATTTAGAATCGAGAACTAATGACGAGTTTAAACGCACTTTTGTACTAGAAAACAATCAAGTGGTTTATAAAAATAATTCCCTTCGACACGATTATAAGCAATCGCAAGTGGGAACCCCTGATTATTCTGATTTACTTTTGAATCAATACATTTCTGTTATTGAGATGGTAAATCCAATGCATAAAATGTGGAGTGATGGGCGCTGGAATAAGCTAACCATGGCGCATGGATGTTATTGGGGTAAATGTACTTTTTGTGATATTTCTTTAGATTATATAAAGTTTTATGAGCCAATTGCTGCCAAAATTTTGTGCGACCGTATTGAAGATTTAATTGCACAAACAGGAGAAACTGGTTTTCATTTTGTTGATGAAGCTGCTCCTCCAGCGTTAATGAGAGAATTGGCTCTAGAAATAATAAGGCGAAAATTAGTGGTTACTTGGTGGACCAATATTCGGTTTGAAAAAAGTTTTACTAAAGATTTGTGTTTATTACTTAAAGCATCAGGATGTATAGCTGTTTCTGGTGGTCTTGAAGTGGCTTCGGATCGATTGTTACGTTTAATTGATAAAGGAGTAACAGTGGAGCAAGTAGCTAAAGTGACTCGTAATTTTACCGAAACAGGCATTATGGTGCATGCTTATTTGATGTATGGCTATCCTACACAAACTATTCAGGAGACAATAGATAGTTTAGAAATGGTTCGTCAATTGTTTGAAGCAGGGGTGTTACAATCGGCATTTTGGCATCAGTTTGCTCTTACAATTCATAGTCCGGTTGGAATGTATCCAGAACGATTTGGGGTATCTAAAGAAACAGATGGCATAGGAACCTTTGCAAATAATGATCTTAGTTATAGCGATAATACTGGTGTAGATCACGAACAATTTAGTTTTGGCTTGAAAAAATCATTATTTAATTTTATGCATGGTATTGGTCTGGAGTATAGTTTACAAGATTGGTTTGACTTTGCAATTCCTAAAACTACCATCGATCCAGATTTTATATATAATGCATTATTGCAGGAGGAAATTCAAACTAATATCAAGTCCACTTCAAAAGTAATTTGGCTGGGTGGTAAGCCATCAGTGGAATACTTTTTAAAAACTAGAAAGGGAAATTCATGGGGAATGATGGGCTTGACGTTTTATCATAAGCGAGAAAATTATACAATTCAGATTAATAAGACAGAAGGCGAGTGGTTGTTACGGGCGCTAGACAAAATGAATGTTTTGAATGTTAAAATGATTCAATTTCAAGATTTAAAACTTGATTTTGAAAAAGATTTTGAAAATTTCGAGTTGTTTTGGTTTTC
>JACCDQ012187682.1_pt1 | contig 10369 bp, 11 predicted proteins | sample 7446031 | NCBI WGS metagenome assembly JACCDQ01 (sample SAMN15323442, study PRJNA562643) | freshwater metagenome | isolation source: river surface water | place: USA:Blue River Watershed | collected 2017-08-17
CCCTAAGCCAGGCGGTGTCAACTATAATACTATTATTTGTTTAATTTTATTATAATTAGCGATGATATGTACTCCTAGTCATACATATTATCTCCTCTGTTTATATATAGGGCGTCTATTTCTAATTTATATAAATTAGAAGGTATTGTGTTTTCTCTTAATCTAGTAATTTACTGACACTAGAGACCCTATCTTTGAACATCTTATAATCTTTTATCTATCTCAATATATAATGCAAGAAAATCAATTTTTTTTATTTTGAAATCCAAAACAGTTACATTTACGAAAAACATTGGTTTTAAGGGCTTTTTAAAAAAAGTCTGTTGCCACATTTATAAAATGGTCTAAAACAGTTTTACCATATATAGTTAAAGACTTATTTATATCAGTATCTTGTTGTATTTTATATTGTAAAATAGAATACACAAAATAAGTGCCACAAAAAGCCTGATATATTTTATTACCATATATATCTTCATAAAACTGTCCATTCCAAGTACATATATTTAGCTTTAAACCCTCGTAAATACATTGTTTTAAAACGCTAAAGTAGTTTGTAGGATGGTTAGGATAAGATATTTCAGAATTAGCATATGGATTAAAACCTAAATTAGCTAAAGCTTCTATTATAATGTCACGCATATAACATACATATGAAAGCATATCATCATCAAAAGCATCGTTGTTAAAGTACTCTATGCAGGGTATAAAATCACATTTAGCTTCTTCTACAAAAAGGCTGGATTTATATTCTGGCTTAAGTGTTTTTTTTATGTTTTTTGTGTCTTCTGAAATCATTATAGTTATTATAATTAAGTCTTGTATAGGGGCGCCAAAAACATATCCTGAAAGTAGTATTTTTATTTGTTCTATATTTAGCCTAGGCATACGTTTTGTTAAAAAACCTAAATTAGTTAAAGTTAAATCAGGTTTTATAAACCCTAATATATATAGCTTTTCTAAACTATACCACATAGATGATACTGCTGGTTTATATATTAAGTCCATATCTATTATATTACTGTGCTTTTCTAATAAGTTTAATATAACTATAGTTAAATCACTATAATAAAAGCTACTTAATAGCTTTGTACGTAGCTTTTTATAAGAGTCTTCTGTATATACCCCGTAAAAGTATCCAGGTGTTATACGTCCTACTCTGCCTTTACGCTGTTTAGCTGCGAAAAATGAGGATGGTTGCTTTTCAAAAAGATATACGTTCTTATCTGGCAAAAACAATCTAGGTTTATAAAAGCCAGAATCTATAACATGTTTAACATAAGGTAGTGTTATACCTGTTTCACCTGCGTTTGTAGATAGTATAACTTTACGTTCTGTTTTAAAATGAAAAGCAGGTAAAAATAGTTTTTTAAAGTCTTCACCTTCAGCGTTAGATACTTCACGATTTAAAATCAAAACAGTTATGTTTATATTACGCTTTTCTATAATAACTTGTATATCTTTTATATCGCTTATACCTGCAAAAAATACTATTATATCATCACCTGCTTTATCATCGCTAGGGTCTAAACTGTTTTCTAAAGGCTTATTATTTATATTTTCTATAATATCTACAATGTCTTTTAAGTAGTTTTTTGATGTATAAGGTATAAACGTTTCTGCGATAGGAAATGTAAAGCCTTTTACTTTAAGTATTATATCTGTTTGGTAGTATTGTGCAAAATGGTTATAATCAAAAGTGGCAGAAGTTATAATTATAATAGGACAATCACGTCTATGTTTATTTCTAAGTGCAAATAGTTTAAAAAAATAGTGCATATTAATACCTAATTCATCTAATTCATGGGCTTCATCTAATAATATAACAGAATATTTTTTGCATATTTCATCGTCTGTTAAGTTAAGTAAACTGTTAACTAAAATACCATTTGTTACAAATATAATACCTGTTTCAGGTACGTTTTGTGAAACACCTGTTTGATAGCCTATGTTTTTACCTAATATAAAAGGATAGTATTTTGTTATGCCTGCAGGTAATGATTTAGCGTTTATAACCCTTGGCTGGGAACTTATAACCATTTTAGGTAGTTTCATACTTAAAAACGCAGGTAATACAGTTGATTTACCTGTACCTGTTGTGGCTTTTAAAATCATTACTTTATTTTTATATTTTATATTGTCTCCGTTTATCATGTGAAATACTATTTTAAGTATAGCGTCTATAGCTATTTCACTGAAACCTTTCATAAAACCTGCTTTTAATAACGTAGGTAAACTCATTTTAAAGTTTTAAAAAAAAAGATAGTTTTAAACTAACTTAATTTATAATATCTTTCATACAAAAGTAACATATTTTTATAATTTCACAATCATGGCCAACTGTTCTTAAAACACCTATTTTAGAGCCACATTCACAGTTAATAGGTACTCTTAAAACAGTTTCATCGTTTATAAGATCTTCTTTGGAATTAAAAACTATTTCAGACTCTTGGTTTAAAGATATTTCTATTCTAAGTGTTTCTTCAGGTGCAGCATGCCTTGTAAAACGACATAATCTACATTCAAATAAAAGGGTTCCTGTGCTTGTTTTTTCAGATAATACTGAACTACATATTTCACAATATCTGGACATTTTATGGGGTTTTTTTAAATAAAGATAATAAAAATCAATTTGAGAAAAAACTGATTTTATTTAATTTTATTAAAAAAATACAATGAATTTAACAATTTATAATAAAAACAAAATCTATTATCTTAAAAACGATGATGATGATGGTCCATATACAGTACATGATATATCTGGAGGAGGTAATAATAGTACTTAAAACCCTTGTGTATTGTTGTTAAAAAATCAGTTTGTAAAATTGATTTTTTTTTTGTAGTTTTTAAAAACTTATGGCATATAACGATGATGGTAATAATAGTGTTAGTGTAAGTTATATAGAACATAAACATACTTTTAGTTTAGTTGAAATTATAAAGTATAATACATATGATTTAAAAACTGTTAATAATAGTGTTAAAATAGAATCTAATTATATTAAAAACGCTATGTTATATACAAAATATATACAAAAAAAACAAATACCTTGGGCCAAAGTATTTTGTGAAAAAGCTAATTATATATCTGTTCAAAGTATATATTTTGAGTTATATAACACTGGTGGCATTTTATTTACAAAGTGTACGAAAAGCATTTTATATAGTAAAGCATATAAACCTGAAAAAAGCTTTATATGTGGTGATTTACATATAAACTATGCAGGCTTTTTAAAATACTTACGTGCCAAAAAACAAACTTATAAAGTATCTAAATATAAAAAAATTATGTTTAACTATAATACTTCAGCTAGTTTTAAAACAGTTAAACCACAGTCATCTAAGTAAGATTGGCATAAAAAAGTAAGTGTTTTCCAAGGTAAAGTTAAAAGCGATGATGTATTCATAGCTATTATTTTTTTATTTTGGCAACAATATATTTCATAATGATTGCCTACTAGTATTATAACGCCATAAACACTGTCTTGTATAGCGTTTATAGAATCTAAGCTTAAACAAGCACTGCTATTGTTTATAAAAGTATATATAGAATAAGGGCCTTTTCTACTATAAGTATCATCATGGTTTGTTACATATTGAAATCTAGAAAATAACAATGTATAAAGTATGTTTTTTTCAAAATATAAAAACACTACGTTTATATCTTCTTGGCCTCTTTCTTTTTCACCTAATTCTTTTAAAACAAGTGTTTGTATAGCATTATATAAAACACCTAAATCTGTATTTTTTTCATAATATAATATATATAGTTTACATATATTTGTTAAGTCTATACTATTAAGCTGATTTTCATATTGTGTATATGGCTCTTTTCGCGGAGATATATAAAAATATATAAATTTAACAAAATCTGGACAAGATAAAAGTAATTCTGTTGCGGCTATCAAAAAACAAAAATTACCTATTTGTACAGATGGTTTGCCAGGGTTATCTGGCACTTTTGTTTGGCTTAACTCGTTTAACAGTTTTTTAATCATTTAAAAAATAGTTTTTCTGATTTAGAATAGTTTTCATAATTGTTTTTTAAATTTATAATATTTTTTTCTAAATATAGTGGGTTATCGCTTGATAATTCTGTATCAAATATATTTAAAAAAGGTTTATAATCTTTTGTGTTATACGGTATTTTATTTTTAAAGTAGTTTTCTATTATAAGATAATATATATTTTGTAATTCAGTATTAGGATTTTTTTTAAGAGCAGCTAGGTTTTCATTCATATAATTATATATAAAAGACAATATATCATCTAGATAATTTACATTATTTTTTTCAAGTGTATTATGTTCGTTTTTATAAAGTGTTATAAAGTATATAAGATCTAACCCAGACATTAGTTTAAATACTTGATCAGGATAGTTGTTTATAAGTGAATCTAAAAGCAACTGATTAGTAGCATAAAAATGAGGTAATATTTTAATACAAAGGCCTATTATTTTTTGTTTTTCATGCAAATAAAAATTAAGTTCTTCTGGAAAGTAATTTAAAAAGATATTATAGCTTAATATAGATCTGCCAAAATCTATAATAGAAAATTTACATTTGCTATCTACATGATAATAACTATTATTTATGTTAACTGTAAATGTTTCACTTCTGTCAAATAATTCAACTAATACGTTGTTTAAGTGTAGATCTCCATGTATACAACCTACTTTTACGTTTAAACAAAGTAAACTATAGCATAATTGAAAAACCATACTACTTATGTAAGACTCTTGTGGTTCTGTTTGTGTAACTGTAACTGAAAGTTTTTTATTTTTAATAAAATTATAAAGGGTAGAATATTCTTTTTTAAATAATAAAAGTAAATGATAGTCTGTATAAACCATATGTTTTTCAGCAAAGCTAATAGGTGTTGTTAGTTTATTTCTGTAAACATCTTTTATATCACTATGTACTTGATTACCTAATTTAAAAAGAGTTTTAACATGATTTAAGTATTTTTTAGAATCTACTATACGCTTACGTATTTTACTGCTACTATACATATAGTTATTATTGTTTTTTATTATTTTCCAATCTATTAATAGCCCAAAGTATGTACATATTTTTTTTTCATAACTTTCACGGCATAAATAGTTAATAAAAAGTTCTTTTTTAAAACTAGAATTTATAGAATTTATATTTTTAAGATCATATAAACTTAAAGGTATACTTTTAATACAAAGATATGTTTCAGCGTTAATAGAGTTTTCAAAACGTATACATGAAGTTACATTACTTAAGTGAAATTGATCATATAGTAGCTGCTGTATTTTAATAAAAACATTGTAGTATATATGATTTTGAGGTAAAAACTTACATTTTATAAAATTAAGTATAAACACATATAAAACTAAAACGTAATCTATATCTTCATAGTGTAAATGCTTTTGTATTTTTTTATAATATGATTCAGCTACACTTAAGTTATGTGTTTCATTTTTAAAATAGCTATGTATGTTATCATAACTGCCAAAAAACTCTCTAAATTCACCATCAGCTGAATTAAAAATAAAACTTATGCTTATCCATTTAGGTTTCTTATTTTCGTAAAATATATTAGCATAATTATAGTCGTGTTTTGTATCATATATAGTTTTTATATCATATATAGCTGTATGGAATTTTATATTTTGCTTAGCTTTATCATATGCTTTTATATTAATGTCAAAATAATCTATTTTTGTATCCATTTTTAATATTTTTTTTTAAAAATGGCTAATAAAAAGTATAATTTAGATGATTACCTGGAAGTACCTAATCATAAATTTCAGTTTATAAAAGTAGGTGATTATATACGTTGGAATTTTGTAAATAAAGGTATTTTAACAAAAAAAATAACAGCTGGAGGTACTATAACACGCATAGGACTTACATATAAAGGCAGAAAAAACTGGCTAATAGAAGGCTTTGGGGAAAAGATGTATACATTGTATTGGGACTTATATGAAAGCATTTATGTAAGACATAATATAACTTATGTTGCTTTACATAAACAAATAAATATACTTTCACAAATGCTTGTTGAATTAGCTGTAGAATTAGGTGTTAAAAATAAATTAGGTGAAATAGGTGCCAAAGTAACTAAAAAAATACAAAAAACAGAAATAGAAAAAAAAGAAAAAGAAATAGTTAAACGCAAAAAAAAAGGTATAACGCCAATTGTACGGGGACGTTCAGTAGATAGTTTAATCAAGCGGAAAGAACTGTAAGTACTTACCTCCTGTTAACTCGTTTTGGGAAAGAGTGCCACTACCGTAAGACCAGTATATAGCTTCATCTATAGAATCTGAATATAATCCGCAAGATGGTTCTTGGTATTGCATTTTTTTTATACCTTTAGAAGGTGTATATGTAGCTGAATAGTTTTTACCTAAACAAGAATATGGTACCGTTTTTTCACTATTTAAAATATGATATACTATTGCACGATCGTTTAAGCGTTCCATTTAAAAGTTTTTAAAAAAGAGTTTTTTTAAAATATATAAAATGATTACTATAGATATACCTTTAGAAGCAGAATCTTATGAAGATAAATATAATAGACTAAGTATAACAGAGTATCCTAAAGTATTTTTAGAATTAGAAAAAGAAGATGAAGAAAACGAAAAAAAATATAGTCATATAAAAACACTTGAAGGACTTATAAAAACAGTTTTAAGTTTAGATACATATTTTGTTACAAACGAAGGCTCAGGCAATATAATAGTTAATATAGATACCCCGGCGTATTATATGCGTGAAAACACTTTGCTATTACAAACACAGCGTATAGATTTAGGTTTAATATATACAATGGCTTTAAAACAGTCTGCGTTTAACAAAATAGATTTTAATTTATGTAATTTCAGTTTTAAATATAGTCAGCATAGTATACTTATTAAACCCGAAAAAGAAGACCTAGTTAAACGTATATATTATAGAAAGCCTTTTTTAAAATATATAAATAATGTATATACAGCGGAAGTATTAAAAGAACTTAAAAGTGCGTCTGTAAACGTTTTTAAAAATACAAATGATTTTAAATGTAATAATTTCACACAAGTTTTTATAAAAGCTTTAGGTGTCAAAGTAACGCCCTACATAGAACCATGGCTTTTATATAAATACTCTGGGGCTTTTATAGATTCCGCGCAAATAGAAACTGAATTAAAACGTATAACTGAAATTAAAAAAGCTTTAAACGAAAAGCGTGAAGGTGTTGAAAATAGTGTTTGGCAATACGTTTTAAATTATATATATAGTTTAGCTGAATCTACAGACCCTAAAGTTATACTTAAAAAAAAGCATATTATTTTTAATAAGTTTTTAGCTAAACCATGTGAACATCTTATTAAAACATATAAAGATAGTTCTGAATTAACTTTAGAAGGAGATTATTATGTTTGTACGCATGGTAATAAGATATTATGTACACATTCGGTTTATAAAGGAGATAAAATAGCTGATTTTGGAGAATCTACATTAGAAGGCCGTGTTATATGTAAAATATGTGGTGAAATATTTAAAAAGAATCCAGAATATAAAGGCTTAGACGGGGTGTTTTCACAAGATATAGATGATATTAAAAAACAAATTTTTAAGAAAACTATAACTGTTGTAAGTAATATAAATTTCACAGATACTGTTTCAGCTGAGTTTGTAGCTAAGTTTTCAGGAGGAATTGTTAATTCTATAGATGGTAGTATTAGAAACTATTTTTATGATTTAGATAGGCAAAAAGGTTTAACAACAGAGTTAATTTCTGTTTTAAAAGATGTTATAATTACAGTACATATATATGTTGCGCTTATGCTTTTAATGCTTAAAAATCCCGGCATTATAAACTATTATGATGTACAAAACGATGCAAATAGTATTAAAAAACGTATGGTAGCAGATCTTATGCGCGTGTTACATACTCATCTTATAAAAATAAAAGTGTTTAAGCCACTTAATTTAGATAATATATTTACAACTGTTTTAGAACGTATAACTGGGCAAGCTATAAAAATACCTAAAGAAATAGGTAGATTTAAAATAGAAGACTTTTTTTTGTATAAGTACATAAATGCTCCTTTAAACGATACTGTAGAAGGTATTTTTCCGAAATTATTTAAACAAAAGTTCACTATAGGGGCGTTTAATGCACTAGATAACGAATTTAAATATGATACAGCTTATGTATCTTGGCAAAACTTTTTAAAATCATTTGATCAAGACTATTATAACGGTATGCTTATGAAAGCTATTTTAAGAATAGGTTATAGTCAGCTTATAAGTTTTCCGCAAATAACTTATGATAAATCGTTTATAGGTTATTTTTATGGTTCTAATCCTAGTTTTCACAAACATATATGGTCTTTAGCACTTACACAAAAACAAAGTGTTGATCCTATAAACGTAAAACAAATAGATTTAGATGATCAACTGCAAGATATAATATGTGCTGTTTGTAAAGACAAAAAAAAAGTAAGTAATAGTATTTTCACAGAATTAGATAAATTAACTATTTTAAATTCTAAAATTAACTTTTATAAAAACTATTGTCCTGAGAAGTTCACACATATTTTTGAAAAAGATATATGTAAGTTTTGTAAATATGGAACACCAGAGTTTTTTAATAAATATAGTTTACCATCAAAGTATATTACGCTGCAAAGTATAGGTGAATATACTTATAGTGATGCTGTTTTAGAATGGTCTATGGTTGCAAAAGATTATACACCTAAATTAATAAATACAGGGAAAATAACAAAAGAAATGTATAGTAATTTTTGGAAAACTTTCGGGCAATATGAAGATGTTACTTTTAAAAATCTTTTGGCAGGTGTTGAAGGCAATAAAACAATAGCTTTTTATAAAATAATAAGTTTTATAAATACACTTAATATACTTTTAGGACAAATAAAACACCTTTCTACAAACCCTAATAGAACACTTGAGACATTTCAAGCGGAATTCAGTGGAAATACTATAGATACTTTTATAAAATATAATAAAAGCGTTATAGAAAGTATATATAAACTATATAGTGTTGCGGGGCATTACGACACACTTAAAAACATATATATAGAAATATATAATAAACTACCTTTTAAATTCTCTGAATACTGGTTTAAAAAAATGGTAGAAATAACTAAAGCTAATGCTTTAAGTGAAGATGATGTTAAAGCTAAAGCGCTTATAACATATAAAACCAAAATAATAGATGAATCTATAGAACAAAGTACTGAAAAGAACGATTTCTCACTAGATGGTTTTGACTATGATGGCAAAAACCATAAAGAATAAACTACTTTAACTCTTTAACAACTAAAGTAGTTAAAGTATATTGCTTTTTCAGTAATTATAAATTACTGAAGCGTATTATTTTTTTTGCAAGAGCTTTACCTATATTTTGCGTATATGATTTAGGTATTTTGGCTATATCTTCTTCGTTCATATGTATTAGTTTTATAAAAGGTATTTTATCACAAATAAATTCAGCTGTTTTTTTGGAAATGCCAGGGTATGCGCCAAGTATTCTAGCTGAGTCTTTTGAAGGTAATGCTTTGTTTATAACATAGTTTATGTAATCTTCTGGTTTAGAATATACTTTAGTTATATCTTGTTCATCTACATAAGATGCGTCTATAGTTTTAACTATAGTGTATGCTTTCTTACCTACTTTTTTGCCATTTTCATAAGTTAATTCAGATATTTCAAGCCTACTAAGCATACAAAACTGTTTAATTGACATATTAATAGAAGGTATTAAACTAGTTCCTATACCCGGAATAGCTAAAAGTATATTACGCTTTATATCTTCATCAGAGTGTTCTATTTTGTTTTTAATAGTACTTTTATCTTCTAATGTGTGGCACTCTTCTTTGGCACATTGTTTATAAAAGTCTATTAAAAACTCAGATGTATGTTGCATATCAGCTGTTCTTATAATTCTAAAACCATAAATACATAGTTTACGCATAGCAGCTTCTAATTTATAAAAAGGTATACCACCTATTATAAAGTCTTTTTTAAAACGCATCTTGCCTTCTATTATTATAAAAGTAAAGCACTTAATTGTTTTTAGCTTATTAACTTGGGACTCATAACGCCCATCTTTAAGAGAAGCTGCTAAATCTATCCAGGTTTTACGTTCAAAAAGGTACATAATCTGGTTATCTTTTGTTATAGCATAATCACCTATAGTAAGAGTTTCTGTTTTAATATAAGTGTATTTAGGAAAGTAAGGTATTAAGTGTTTTTCTCTGTTATCACAAACTAATTCCATTTTTTAAAATTGATTTAATTATAGAAATATAAAATCTAAAATGAGTTTAGATAATTTAGATAACTATGATTATAGTGATATATACTTTGACCGTTTTTCTATTTTAGAA
>JACCDQ011090866.1_pt1 | contig 10368 bp, 9 predicted proteins | sample 7446031 | NCBI WGS metagenome assembly JACCDQ01 (sample SAMN15323442, study PRJNA562643) | freshwater metagenome | isolation source: river surface water | place: USA:Blue River Watershed | collected 2017-08-17
AAACAAATACTTATCTTTTAGTTCACCCACATACTGATACGTATACACTTTCATGGAAGGCGAATAATCCAATAATTTAAAATCCTTTGACTTTACAACAACTCTATCCCCAATTTGAAACTGCTGACTGTAGATAGAAGCCGAAAACAACAAAACAACTAGAAGCACAAAATTATTTTTCATAAAAATGTATTAAAATGGGAATTCTTGGGAAGTGCCATATAGGTCTTTGGTATTCATGAAAATTTGCTCTTTCTTGTTAAGTCCTAAAATATCATTTTTCAAATTGACACAATCGGTAAAGTCAACTATTGCAGTGGCAGTAATTTCAATAGCCAAATCGACATAGAAACCGCTCTTTTCATCTAAAAAAGTAAAACCTGAACATCCTTTTTTACACCCTATACAACTGCCAGGAATGGGCCTCAAGAAAGAGATTTTTTCTTGTTTAAAACTTTCAAACTGTTTTTCAAAAATCACAATCCAGTCTTGTTTTGAGAGCTCATCATATAAAGTATCCTCTCTCAACAGAGTAGCTAATCCTTGACTATCTAAATTTGAAAAATAATACGCAAAATCAGATTTTTTGCTATCATTATGAGTGGTAGTTTCCAATGTATTCATTGATTATTTTGTAAGATATAACATAAAGTAACTACAACCGAAGAAACTAAAAATTATTGTATATAAATTAATTATTCTAAATAATAATTTTTAGTAAAGCACATTTTGAACGCTAAAAACTACAAGAAACCGAATCGACTTTTCGAAAAAAAACTAAAAAAAGAAGAGTATTAATACGTATAAATACGCATTAATACGTATGCAATACGAATGCAATACGAATAGCAATTGTATTAATTTAGAATGAATTGTATCTGCTTTGATTAATAATTAAATAAAATGAATTACTTAAAGTAGTAGTTTACAATAAATAAGTATGTCATTTTATAATAAAATCGCTCAAAGTAAATTTTCTACTTATTACAAAATTTCTATTCCTTCTTCTATTTTCAACTCTATACCATAATAATTGAAATCATTAGGAGTTCCATTTTCTACTTCTATAATATTGATCGTACAATCTTGATGTGGTATAGGTGGAAAAACCAAGGAATAGTACTTCCAATCTTTTTGGGATTCAAAATGTAATTGCTCAGGTGCAATGGGTATATTCTCCGCTAATTGAAGAGTATAACGCTGACCCGTTTCTATTATTTCTAAAAATGAATCCGAAGCCATTCGTATCCAACCTCCATAATCGTATAAATCAGTCGTCACATACCCAAAATCAACTTTGGTGTACTCTGCAAACAATTGTATTCTCAAAAGTATCGGATTAGATTCCGTTAGTCGATTAGCATTAAGATGAAATACTAAATTTTTGTTTTTCGTTTTCATTTTATAACAATGTTTCAGTTTGTTCACGTAACCACAGAGGATCAATAACTTCTAAATTTTTACCATACGAACGAAATAAACGAATAAGTTCAACACTTGGAACTACTTCAAGAGTAAAAAAACTTGAACCGGATTCGGTTTTGTCAGCTATCTGACTGGAATGAATGGGATAAGCTTCAAAATAATTCGTGATTTTATTTGAAGTAAAAAAAATGATGGATTGTTTCGGTTGATTTTCAATTGGATACACCCCATAAATATCATTACAATAACTTTGAACTTCCGCCTCATCACTTTCTATATACTTCCGTTTCAATAACAACGGCCCATAGATTCGATCAAATCCAAAAGTTCGTAATGTACCATGACTCTCAGAATATCCTACCAAATACCATCTGTTTTCAAATTCCTTCAACATCACTGGATGTACTATAACCGTCTTAAAAGCTCGTTTATTATAGGAATAATGCACAAATGATAACGGATATTTGTTTTTACAAGCACTGAATAACAAATCAAAATTTTCAAAACCTCTTGCACCAGGAACATAATCAGTTTGAATAATTTTCCTTCTGCTATTTCCATCAGGAAATGTCTCTTTAAAACTTGAAAGCACTTTGTCAATGGCATAACTAAAACGGTCTCCTACTCTATCACCACTAATATTTTGTAATAATTCCATCGCTTCTTTAATGCTATTGATATCATTATCGGTAAGACTGATGGAACTAATAGAAAAATTAGGATTTTCATAATAGTATCCTTTATTCAAACGACAATATACTATGGGTGCGTCAAAGCCATCGGGTTCCGGCATTTTCATGTTCCGTATATCTTTCTCCAAAGTATCTAATGAAGGAGACATATCTAGCTTTTGCTCACAAGCCTCTTGAATATCCAGTAAGGTAGGATACTTCCGCATTGAATTTCGCAACAATGAATCAATTACTTTATACCTTCTATAGGCCGACCTAGAAATTGCCATGGTTTATTTTTTTTCTAAAAATAGTAAAATTATTTCACTCCGTACAAACTATACGGAATAAAATTAAAATTTTGATCCCGAAATAAATCACTATTTATTATAAAATAAATTCCTACTAAAAAAATGCGTTTTGTTAAGAAAAAATTACCAACTGCAATCCAATTGCAGTACTAAGTTTTAAAATTGCACCAATTTGGACATAAGAATTATCATACGGTTAAATGAGCTCATTGCAGCAGAGCAAACAGGAAGCCCTAAGGAATTAGCTTCCAAGCTTGACATATCTATACGTTCGGTGTACAACTACATTGCTTTTATGAAAAAAGAAATGAAAGCACCTATTGTATACAATTACCAACGCTTGAGTTATGTATATGAAAATGAATGTGAATTTAATTTTAACGCAGTAGAAAAATAAAATGGAGCCAGCAACCATTCAAACGGCGCGGAACTGAAAAGCGATACGAGTAAGAAATTATTTAATTTAATTCTAATGAAATCTATTTTAAAAACAATTTCAGCTTTACTAATAGGAGGATTAATTGTTAGCTGTTCAAAAGAAGATATTCTAGGTCTTAATGCACCAACAGTTGATTTTTCGTTCACTATTTCGGGCCAAAATGCACCTGCATCAGTATCTTTTAATAGTTACGTTACTAATGGTACAACGTATTTTTGGGATTTTGGAGATGGTTCAGTTTCTAGTTTAATGAATCCTCAACACACTTACACAACAGGAGGAAATTATAACGTCAAACTTACCGTAACTGGGACAGGTGGCTCTAAAACAATTACAAAAGCTATTACAATTGGAAATGCTATTTCAAAAGTAAAAATTACAAAGATAGAAGTGGTTGCAATACCTTCAACAAATGGAATTCTAAATTGGGATTCAGCCACTGACAAACCAGATATTTACATTAAACTATTTGACGAAACTGGAGCAGCCGGTCCAAAATCAAATACTGTTTGGAATTTAATTCCTTCAATAGGAAATACATTTTCGGCAACATTCACAAATCCTTTAACTACTACAAATCTTACAAGTACTGTTTTAAAAGTAGAGGTTTGGGATGATGATTCTGATAATAACTCGACTGGTTTAAATCTAGATGATAAAATTGGTGAGGTTCCATTCACTATACGTAATTACACTTCAGGTATAAATAAATATCCTTCATCTGTATCCGAAACTTCCAACGGTACTATGGTTAAGTTATATATGACATGGGAATAAAGATAACTATCATTTATTCTGTATTTAACAATTAAAAATTCAAATATATAATTAATGATAAGTAGAGTCCAGCAACTACAATAAACGGGGGTGAAAACCGAAAAACCAAAGAGTAGGTAACTTAATAATTATCTTTTATGAATACAAAATTCAAAATCAAAACAGCTTCAATTTTACTTTCAAGCTCAATTTTATTTACTAGTTGTGCATCTATAGTAAGCAAAAGCAGCTATCCTATTTCTATCAATAGTGCACCAAGTGAAGCACAAATTGTAATTAAAGACAAAAAAGGAATTGAAATCTTCTCAGGGCAAACTCCTGCAACTCTTAAATTGAAATCTGGAAGTGGATTCTTTGGAAAAGCACGTTATCAAGTAACTTTCAATAAATCAGGATATCAAACTAAAACAGTTCCAGTAGAATTTAAATTAAACGGATGGTATTTTGGTAATTTACTTTTTGGAGGAGTTTTAGGAATGTTAATTATAGACCCTGCAACAGGTGCTATGTATAAAATTGAAACTGAGTTCTTAAATGAAACACTACTTCCTGCAAAAACGACTGCTTCTAATGAATTAAGAGTTTACAATCTAGATGAGATTCCGACAGAATGGAATAAACATTTGGTTTCACTTAAATAATATCATTTTAAAATACCTCACTCACACAGAGGTATTTTTTTTGACAATTATTTCACTCCGTACAAATAATACGGAATAGTACTCCAAATTTGTTTCATAATGTATAACTCACATCAATTATGAAAACAACATGGCAAGAAGGACAAATCGTTCGATTTAAAAATTACAATCCAAAAGAAGGCGAAGCAGAAGCCTATTTTATTGTGATATTAACCGAAGATAGGAAAGGAAATTGTTGGCTTCAAGCCATCAACAGTAATCGAATGTACAAAGCAGGAACCTCAATTTGTATAATTGATTTTAACGAATTTGAAATAGTTACACCATTTGCAAAGAACGTATTGCATCAAGAAGTAACTATTAAAGAAGAAAAATATTTTGATGATGTAACTGATATGGTGTATCAAGTGGACTGTCCTGACAAGGAGATTATTTATACTAAAACACCGAAAGGGTTTCTGTCTAATGTAACTTACTTCATGGAGTATGCAGAATGTAATGGCAAACTTTACGCTGAAATTCCCGATATTCTATTACCCTAAAAATGAAACCAAAACTAATTTCTATACTGTTACACAATAGCCTAGGTTATGCTATGGCTTTACAATTTGCGGATTACCTTTTGGAATTTCAATTTGGGCTTGGTTAGCATACAAAAAATAACTACTTTCACGACGTACAATAAGTACAACAATTCATACGTTTATTAGTGATACCCCAATACTATGAAAATTAAAAAACTACTACTCAGCCTTTGCTTTTTATTGGTAGCCCATACAAGCTTTGCTGACTCACCACTTACCTCCACTCCTTTTTACAAAGGTTATTTAGATATGGCCATCATCAAAGAAGCGGCAAAATCTAACGGTAGCATTACCGAAAAACAATTACAGTTTTTAACAAATTCAAAAAATCCTATTGCTGTAAAATTAGCTTTAATTAATAGCTTAGGTTGGAATACAAAAGGCAAGTCAAATGCACCCAAATATTTAAAATACATATACCAACAAAACCCAAAATTGAATAACCATAATTTTATCAATAAAGCCAGTGCTAAAGAGCTCATTTGTTATGCCTATATTAAAGCTTTAGACAACTATTTTAATGTAAAGTCAGCTAGTGTGTTTGCCAAGCAAGCCATGCGAAAAGCACCTACCTCTTATTCCATTCATTTAATTGGCTCTTTAATCCAAGTACAAGGAGCAAACGCTAAAAATTGGTGTAGTATTTACACTAAAATGACCCAAGTACGGAATAGTACTAAGTTAAAATTAGATATAAGACCTAAAAGCATGCAAGTTGTATATAGCTATACTGATATCTATAAAAAGGAGTGCAAATAAATTGAAATATCACCAAAAACAGGGATACTTATATTGATACGATATCAATACATTTGAAGTTTATTCACGTACTGATTTTATAAAATTTTCAATTTATTTAGTTATGTTTGATGAATACAAAAATTGCAATAAAATAAATGTCAACAAGATTTTTTACAAATGATGGAGATAACACCCTTTTGAATAAATTCAAAGGTGTATTTGAACACAATAAAGACATAGAGTTCTTCGATGCCTTGGTAGGATATTTTAGAGCATCTGGGTATTTTAGAATTAGAGAGCATCTAAATAATGTTCCCAAAATAAGAATACTTGTTGGTATTGATGTAGATAAAATTATAGCAAAATATAATTCTAAGGGACTACTATTTCAAGGGGATGCTAATCAGACTTTGATAGAATTTTTAAATGAAGCCAAAGACGATATACAAACAGCCAACTATACTAAGGAAGTTGAAAACGGTATTCTTCAATTCATAGAAGATATTTCAACAAAAAAGATTGAGATAAAAGCTCATCCAAGTAGAAAGTTACATGCTAAAATATACATTTTCAGACCAGAAACTTGGAATGAACACAACCAAGGCAAGGTCATAACTGGTTCATCCAACTTATCTGATTCTGGTTTAGGTGGATTTGATGGAAGTAACTATGAGTTCAATGTAATTCTTGAATCATTTGATGATGTTGCTTTTGCAACAAATGAGTTTGAAAAACTTTGGATTGAGGCAATTCCAATTCTTCCAGTAGAAATACAAAAAATAAAAAAAGACACCTACTTAAATGATAACTTCACACCATTTGAGGTCTATATAAAGTTTTTAATTGAGTATTTTGGTAAAAGCGTAGAGTTTGACCCAAATTCAGTTTCAGATTTACCTAAAGGCTTTAAAAGATTATCGTATCAAGTTGATGCTGTAAATCAAGGATATGAATTATTAAAGAAACACAATGGCTTTTTTCTAGCTGATGTTGTTGGACTTGGTAAAACAGTTGTGGGTACTTTGGTAGCAAAGAAATTTTTCTATTCGAATGGTTTTCCTTCACACATTTCAACTATTCTGATAATTGTACCCCCAGCGTTGAAAGACAATTGGGTCGATACATTAGATAAATTTGAGTTAAAGAATTACGAAATAATTACAAATGGAAGTTTACATAAAATCAATGACCCAGAAAAATATGATTTGATTATTGTTGATGAGGCTCATAAATTCAGAAATGATTCAGCTGATGCTTATAATGAATTGCAAAAACTTTGTAAAACCAAAACAAAGCAAGTTTTAAAAGACGGTACAAGGGCAGATAAAAAAGTAATGCTAATTACTGCAACTCCATTAAATAATAGACCTTCTGATATAGCTAATCAAGTATATTTATTCCAAGATGCTAAGGACTCAACTTTAGAAGTTTCCAACTTGCAACACTTTTTTAGAAAGAAAATAGACGACTATAAAAAGCTGAGAGATAATCCAAATATTGCAGAAGTACAAGAAGCAGTCAAAGTAATTTATCAAGATATTAGAGATAAAGTTATAGCTCCCTTAACCATCAGAAGAACTAGAACTGATTTGAAAATACATCATCAGTACAAATCTGATTTGGATGAGCAAGGCATTATATTTCCAGACATTAAAAAGCCACAAAAAATATACTATCAACTTAATGATGAGGCTGAACAACTTTATGATGACACTATGTATTTACTTTCACATCCAGTTGAAGGAATAAAATATTATAGGTATCAAGCAATAAAGTTTTTAGTACCAGAAAAGAAATCAAAATACAAAAATGCTGATGTAGCTTCGGGAGCACTTGCTAGTATGATGAAGATACTATTGGTTAAAAGAATTGATAGTAGTTTTTACGCATTTAAAGCCTCTCTAAACAGGTTTTGTGAGTCAACCCTTGCCATGATACAAATGTTTGAAAATGGAACGGTTTATATAGCTCCAAACTTAAATGTATCTGAGTTTATTATTGAAGGTCGTGAGGATGAATTAATAGAAAAAATTGCAACGGTAATAGATTCAGACCCAACTATTACTATTTGTACTCCAGAAGATTTTGAGCCGAATTTCTTAAATGAATTGAAGCGAGACTATGAAATAGTTGTAGGATTAAATGAGCGTTGGAGTAAAGTTACAGAAGACCCTAAATTGGATGAATTCAAGTTGCGTATTGAAAATGAATTTTTGAATAAAGAAATCAATCCTCAACAAAAATTAGTTGTATTCTCAGAGTCTAAAGAAACCACAACCTATTTAACTAATGCATTAAAAAGTGCTGGAAGAACAGATGTTTTGGAAGTCCATGCTGGCAATAGAGATAATTTAAGAGAAACGATTAAACATAATTTTGACGCTAACATTCCAAGAGAGCAATACAAGTCTGATTACAAAATAATTATATGTACTGAAGTATTAGCTGAGGGGGTCAACTTACACAGGTCGAATGTAATTGTGAATTATGATACACCTTGGAATTCTACTCGATTAATGCAACGAATTGGAAGGGTTAATAGAATTGGTTCTGTTGCACCATTCATTCATATTTTCAACTTTTATCCTACAGCAAAAGTTAACAATGATATTGAATTAGAGAAAAAAGCAATTATGAAATTGCAAGCCTTTCACTCAGCACTTGGTGAGGATAGTGAAATCTATTCTCCAGATGAAGAAATTCAATCATTCGGTCTTTTTGAGAAAGATGTTGATGAGGAAAAAGATGAGCGATTAGCTTACTTAATGGAACTCAGAAAGTTTAGAGAAGAGAATCCAGAAGAGTTCAGAAGAATTAGAAATTTACCATTAAAAGCAAGAGTTGGTAGAAAGGATAGAACTAAAAAGAATAGCACAATCTGTTTTATTAGAAACAACCGTAGAGACGCATTCTATTGGGTTAAAGAAAACAATGAACTAGAAGAAATGGGCTTTGTTGAAGTAGCGAAAGAATTTAGAGCTGACAAACCCGAAATAGGCATTGAACTTCATGAAATGCACCATGACCAAGTTGCTATTGCAGTGAATCATTTTGATGAAAAGTTGCAAGAAGACATGGCTAGCGGTCAAGTTGTAGACACCACACAAGGTCCGAATGAAAAACGTGCATTGGCATATTTAGATGGGTTTTTAAGCTTTCCTTTCATCAATGATATTGAAAAAGACAGGATAAAAGCAACTAAAAATGCAGTGAAAAACGCAAAATTTCAAAAGCTACAACGTGAAATAAATGCGTTGAAGAAAAATGCAAAAGCAGAAAAAATAAAACCAGTTGATTTATTGGATGCCGTTATGAGAATAATTGATAAATACCCAATTGATATTAATGAATCAGAATCAGCGAACCCAATAGTTACGGTTAAATCATTTGAAAAGATGAAACCAGAAATAATAATTTCCGAATCATATTCCTACACTAAATAATCATGGATAAAAGAGAATTACAAGAGCTTTTAAGTCAATCTTATAAGCAAGAAAATTGGAAGAAAATCGTATCATTCGTTTTTCCAAACGTATCTATACTATCAACACCAAAAGAGTTTCCAATTAGTAATGATAAAATTAAAACGTTCAGACAGTTAGGAAATGTACGTTTAAATGATGGTAAAAATTTAGCATTGTTTGAATTGTTATTATCGGATTCTGTAAATATCCAACGAAATAGAGTTGAGTTAAACAATGAAATTTCTAAATACATTGACCAAGAACAAATTCATGGTGTTTTATCAGTATTTGAACAAGGTACTGATGATTATCGTTTTACATTTTCTGCACGAAGTACCGAGTTTGACGAACAGGAAAGTGACTTTGTACAAAAGAAAACAGATACAAAACGTTATACTTACGTCTTAGGTAAAAATGAGAGTTGCAAAACCCCAGCCGAACGTTTTTTCAAGTTAAGTGAGAAAAAATCAGAGGTGGATATTAATGCCATTCAAAACGCATTTTCAGTTGAACAATTATCAAAAGAATTTTTTGAAAAATATAAAAAACAATTTGAAAAATTCTGGAAATTCATTCACACAAACGAAACGTATAACAACATTAGTTTTGGCACAGATAGAGAAAAAGGCATCCGTGATTTTACCAAAAAACTATTGGGTCGTATTGTATTTCTTCATTTCCTTCAAAAGAAAGGTTGGATGGGTTGTACTGCTGGAATCAAAGAATGGGAAGATGGTGACAAACAATTCATGCAAACCTTATTTGAAAGCTATACAGACCAATCTAAATTTCACAGTAAGTGTCTGGCTGAATTATTTTACAATACACTCAATAAAAGAAGAACGGATGAACTATTTGTATGTGATGGATTAGAAGGAGTTCTAAGTAAGAGCAAAGTTCCTTATTTGAACGGAGGTCTCTTTGATTCAGATGAGGACATAACCAGAAAGATTGACTTTCCAGCTTCTTATTTTCAAGAATTGTTTGATTTCTTTGGTCAATATAATTTTACCATTGATGAAAATGACCCTAATGACCATGAAGTTGGAATTGACCCAGAAATGTTAGGTCATATTTTTGAAAATTTATTGGAAGACAACAAAGATAAAGGAGCTTTCTATACACCAAAGGTGATTGTTCAATATATGTGTCAAGAGAGTATCATTGAATACATTAATACAAAAATAAATGAAGCTGAAAATCCAGAAATCAAATCTGCCGTTGAAGATTTAATACGCAACAAACTAGCAGAAAAGTGTTCTGATTTAGATTTAGTTCAACCCATTTCTAAAGCATTGTTTGAAGTAAAAATATG
>JACCDQ010210649.1_pt1 | contig 10367 bp, 10 predicted proteins | sample 7446031 | NCBI WGS metagenome assembly JACCDQ01 (sample SAMN15323442, study PRJNA562643) | freshwater metagenome | isolation source: river surface water | place: USA:Blue River Watershed | collected 2017-08-17
TGAGGCGGTGTACAATAAGTATATCAATGCCTTGAAATACTTTGATGCAAATTTGAAACCTGCTTCTGCTGATTTTGCAGGTGCTGATACTAGAGATCGTTATCCAAGTTCTGTTGATTCAAAAGTTTCTCGTTATACCAATTCTGAAATTAACGGTGCTTTGACTTTGACAAATACAAACGAAGGATATTCGTACAGCTTAACTACTAAATTGGAAAAACCAATTGATTCTAAAGGTTTTGGTGGAATGTTGGGTTATACTTATGCCGTTGCAAAAGACATGGCATCGGTTGCTTCAACTGTGGATGTTGGTATTCCTGCTGTAAATGGAGTTAACTATACTACATTAGGCTATTCTGGTAATGATTTACGTCATAGATTTGTAGGTTATTTGAATAAGAGATTTACTTATGCCGGCGGTAAATTAGCAACTATGTTTACGTTGGGTATGGTATCTCAAAGTGGTTATAAAGTTTCTTATGTTTATGGAAATGATTTTAACGGAGATGGTCAGTCTAATAATGATTTGATTTATGTAGCTAATAGTGGTTCAGAGTTAAATTTTGCCACTGTTTCAGGTACATATACAGATGCTTCTGGAGCAAAAGTTCCTTATTCATTTGACCAAGCAGCACAACAAGCGGCTTATGATGCATTTGTCAATGGAAACTCTTATTTATCTTCTAGAAAAGGTAAGTATGCTGAAAGAAATGGTGGGTATTCTCCTTGGTTGACTCGTTTTGACTTAACAGTTGAACAAGATGTAAATATCAAAGTTGCTGGTAAGAAGAACACACTTCGTTTCCGTGCAGATATTCTTAATTTCGGAAATATGTTAAACAATAAGTGGGGTGTTAATTATTTGACTACTGGAAATCCATTGACTTTGGCTTCTGTTAAAGATGGAGTTCCTACTTATAAGCTTGCAACTCAAACCATTAATGGTGTACCGCAATTAATCAAGGATTCATATGTGAAAGCGATTAATTTAGATAATGTATTCCAAGTGCAATTAGGTCTTCGTTATATCTTTAACTAAGATTGTATAAATAAAATAAAAAAGAGGATGCCTTCATGACATCCTCTTTTTTATTTTAAATCAGTATTGCTTATTTTAATTCTCTTTTATAGTAAGTTAATCCGAATGGATTTGTGCCGGATACGATTGTGCTTCCACCGAGAATATTTCCGCTACTTATGCTATAGGTGGAGATGGTATTGGCATTTGCTCCAGAGTGAGTAACAAACATTTTATCTCCCGATTCATTTATGCTAATATTATGGGGTGTCGCTTGTAATGCCGAAATGGCTGCTCCATTTTGGGTGTTGTTTTTGGTATTGATTGAATAAATCTGTTGCCCTGAAATATTTGTAACAAATATGTTGTTTTGGTCGGGTGCTGGAAATATACCGTGTGCTCCAGAAAATGAAATAATTGAAATTAAGCTCAAATCACTTCCATTTACCGAATAGACTTGCCCAGATTGACATGGAATGTAGAGGGTATTGTTATTGGACAAATGATATAAATGAGGGTCTTTCCCAACGCTGATTTCCCCTGTTTTGTTATAATCCGCAGTTGAATACATGAAGACTTTATCGGCTTTACTTGCATCGGAATTTATAATAGAGACGTATGCTTTCTTTCCATCTTTGCTCAGAAATACATCATGTGGTTTTTGACCAATATTGATAGTTTTTGCTACTTTATTGCTATTTAAATCAATAACAGAAATGCTGTTATCTATGTCATTATTTACCCACAATTGTTTCCCTTGCCCATCTGCCCACATGTGAAATACGCCATTCCCAACAGAAATCTCTCCTTCGATACTCTTAGTTTCAGGATTGATAATATGTACTTTTTTTCCGCTTCTATCGCCAACGTATAATCTGTCTTTCTCTGGTATATAGACCACGTACATGGGTTCTGAGCCAGGAATCGATAGTTTGTTTGTTACTTGGTTGGTTTTTGTATCAATGAAACTGATATTACTTGAACCTCTGTTGGCTACGGCTACTACTTCTTCATATTGCTTGGAGATTTCATTTTTACTACAAGCTAAAAATGAAAAGGTCAATGCTACGAATGTTAGACTCTTAAATAAATTGGATGTTGTCATGTTTGATAAATTTTTAATAATTGGGAAATATTTATGAATTATACCCGAAAAATTCAGGTATAAAGAGTGGAAAAGAATTGATAATTCTGCTAAGTTTGAATAATCGTGTTTTATGGAGCTAAGCTTGCATAGCCAAAATTAACATTGAAATCAACGCACCAAACAACTACATATTTGTATTGGCTGAAATTGGTAGAACTATTTACTGAATAAGAATAATTACCATTCAAGCCCTTTATATCTCCCAAATCAATATAGTCTGATTTGATATTATTTAGATTTGAGCATAGGTAGATGTTGAGGTCTGGCCCTTTGTCCGATTTGAAGTTTTCGAAAATTAATTTCGATTTGTCTTTGGTTATTTTTGCAATGCCTGAGGTTGGATGGGCGGCAGAAGTAAAATCCCCTTTGAGTAGATATTCTTGGCTTTCTTGAGGATTGATGTCTGTCTGTTTTTCTCGACAGCTAATGAGTAATGTCAATAGAATTAAAATGTTGAAGAATCTAATTTTTGGGTTCATATTGTGTTTGGTTATCTCTAATCTTGAACTGAAAAGAATCATTTGTGTTTCTAAATTCAAGATTTTTAGTTGAAAAATCGTTATTGTTTGCAAAGGTAAATAACGATTTTTCAATGAAATGTTAGATATCTAACAAAACCCTTTTTTGATAATAATTTTATTTTTTTGGTAACTCAATAGCCCTTCTTTTTCCAAATTATTAATAATAATATTATAAGTAGATCGAGAGGTGCCGACCAATTTAGCAATTTCATTTTGTGAAAATGGATTTTTTATGATTAAATCACCATTATATAACAAAGATGGACTTTTGTCGTCTTCTTTCAGCTCTTTTATAAATTCAATTACTCGGGTGCGAGTATCTCTAAATAGCATGATTTGATATTTCCTTTCAATCTTTTTGAGTTTAATCCCGATTAGTTTATAAATTTTGGTACTGAAAGATTGGTTATCCTTGAGAATCTCTTCGACTTGATTTAATGTGACGGAGCATAAGGTGGTTTCTTTTTCAACGGATTGGGCAAATTCTTTGCGATGGTTTTCTCCTAATAAAATATTTTCGCCGAAAATATCTCCTTTTTTTAAATAGGCGGTTACAAATTCTTCTCCACTTTCATCAATGAAGCCAATTTTGACTTTTCCCGAATTGACTAGGAAAATTGTTGCCGAAACATCTCCTTGGAAATAGATAAATTCTCCTTTTCTGAAAGATAAAAAGGGATGATTTGCCGCATATCCTTTGTATTTATGCGGGCAAATCAAGGAGAATAAATTGACATTTTCAAATATCCAGTAGTTATTCATTTATTTTCTTGTAGTTTTTTTAAAAAAACGTACATAAAATGAATTTATTATCGGAATACGCCGCTTAATACAACTGTTTCAATGCCCCTACCACTGAGTCAATTTCTTCGGCGGTATTGTATTTTCCAAAAGAGAAACGTACATTTCCTCGTTTATTATCTACTCCCAAGGCTGCCAATACGTGTGAGCCAACCTCTGTACCACTCGTACAGGCACTGCCTCCCGAGCAAGAGATTCCTTTGATGTCTAAATTAAATAACAGCATTTCATTGTCGTCGCTTGGAGGTAAGCTGACATTCAAAACAGTATAAAGGCTTGTGTCAAGATTGGCAGAATCTCCATTGAACTCAACTCCTGGAATGGAGTTTTTAAGTCCTTCTATCATACGAAGTTTGAGAGCTTCTATGTGAAGGCGATGTTTGTTCATGTCTTGATAGGCTATTTCCAAGGCTTTTGCTAAACCAATGATTCCATAGACATTTTCTGTTCCTCCTCTCATGTTTCGTTCTTGAGAGCCTCCATGGATAAATGGGGGTATTTTATTCTCCGAATTGATATATAAAAAACCTACCCCTTTAGGGCCGTGAAATTTGTGGGCTGCCCCAACTATAAAATCAACACCCGTTGCTTGCATGTCGTGTGGGTAATGCCCCATTGTTTGAACAGTATCTGAATGAAAAATAGCCCCATATTTTTTAGATATTTTTGCTATTTCGTATAAATTACTCAAATTTCCAATCTCATTATTGCCGTGCATCAAGGATACCAAGCTTTTCGGGTTGGATTGAAGCAATGTTGCTAAATCGTCCAAATCTATGTGTCCTTTTTCATCTAATTGTACATAGCTCAATTTGATTTTTTCATTTTTTGCCAAATCTTCTAAGGTATGCAGCACCGCATGGTGTTCGGTGCGGGAGGTAATCGCATGGGTCAAGCCAAGTGAATGAATACTGCCATGGATAGCAGTGTTGTCTGCTTCTGTACCGCCCGAAGTGAAAAATATTTCAGAGGGAGAAGCATTGATTAGCCCAGCAACAGTTTTTCGGGCTTTTTCAATGGCATTACGAACTTGTCTGCCATGGGCATGTATGGACGAGGGGTTTCCGAAGTTGTCGGTTAAATACGGAAGCATTGCTTCTAATACCGCTTCATCCAAGCGGGTGGTTGCTGCATTATCTAAATAAATTTTTGACATGAATGATATGATTAATGCTTGATACATTGAATGGTGGCTCAATGCCAAGTTGTTTGATGAAATGAACGAATGGTACAAAAATAATATTTGGTTTGATAGGAAGCAAATCCCATTTTTAAACAGCTTTAAAGAATATTATTTGGGATATTGTTTCTTATAGCTCAACACTGACATTTCTCTTGAATGCTGCTCCAAAATCAATCATGGATTCAGTTTTTAAAATTCCTGCAATATGGTCGATTTTATCATAAATGACACTCTTCATGTGTTCACTCGATTTGGCTACAATTCTGATATATAAAGTATATTGTCCAGTAATATAATAGCACTCTGTTACTTCTGGAATTTTTTTCAACTCTTCGATGATTTGTTTGGAATCGGAGTCTTCTTTCAATACTAAACCCGTGAAGGCACTCCATTCATAGCCCAGTTTTCGCTCATCTAATATAATTCCTGCTCCTTTCAAAATTCCTAATTTTTTCATTCTTGATACTCTTTGGTGAACCATCGTGTTGGAAATGTCGAGTGTTTTGGCAATTTCTGAATATGCCTTTCTCCCGTCTTTTTCCAGTTGTTGAAGTATCTGAATGTCGTACTCATCGAGAATTGTTTGTATTTTCATTTTGACTTTTATTTTGATTTTTTTAATAAAATTAACTTATATTTTATTTATTATAAATTATTTAACTACTATTTTGTAAATAATACTAAAATTTGACATTTTTGATAATAAATTTTATGTCAAATGCTACAAACAATAGATGCAAATTATTTAATTTCTTTGGAAGAAAAGTATGGGGCTCATAATTATCACCCGATTGAAGCAGTGCTGGAAAAGGGGGAGGGGGTCTATTTATGGGATGTCAACGGCAAACGATATTATGATTTTTTGTCGGCTTATTCTGCCGTGAATCAGGGGCATTGTCATCCAAGAATTATTCATGCCCTAACCGAACAGGCTCAGAAACTGACCCTTACTTCTAGGGCGTTTTATAATTCTGTTTTGGGTATTTATGAAGAATTTATTACAAATTTTTTCGGTTTTGATAAAGTATTGCCAATGAATACGGGGGTAGAAGCAGTGGAAACCGCTTTGAAACTTTGTAGAAAATGGGCGTATTTGAGAAAAGGTATCCCACAAAATCAGGCAAAGATTATTTTTGCAAAAGGGAATTTTCATGGCAGAACGCTGGGGGTTGTCTCTGCTTCCAATGACCCGACTGCAAAGAAGGATTTTGGCCCTTTTTTGCCAGGAATTGAGCTTGTTCCTTACAATGATGTTGAGTCTATTCAAGCATTGTTGGAAAATGATTCGAGTATTGCTGGAATTATTTTAGAGCCTATTCAAGGAGAGGCTGGTGTAGTTGTACCTGATGAGTCGTATCTATTAAATGTCTCGAGGCTTTGCAAGCAACATCAGGTCTTGTTTATCGCTGATGAAATTCAAACGGGGATTGCTCGTACTGGTAAAATGTTGGCAGTGGACTATGCGTCAGTCAAGCCTGATATTTTGATTTTAGGAAAAGCTTTGTCGGGTGGGGTATTGCCTGTTTCGGCGGTTTTGGCAAATGATGAGGTGATGCTTACCCTTAAACCTGGAGAGCATGGCTCTACTTATGGAGGGAATCCTTTGGCTTGTGCAGTGGCAATGGAGGCTCTGATGGTTGTAAAAGATGAAAAATTGGCAGAAAATGCTTTTTATTTGGGAAATATTTTCAGAAATGCCATGCAAGAATTGGCAAATGAAACGGGTATTATTACAGAGGTGCGTGGAAAAGGGTTGTTGAATGCGATTGTGATTGACTCGGATGAAACGTCTGAATTAGCATGGAATATTTGTTCCAAACTAAAGGATAATGGCCTTTTGGCGAAGCCTACGCACGGTAATAAAATCCGCCTAGCTCCGCCCTTGGTAATGGTAGAAACCCAACTCTGGGACTGTATCGATATAATTTCGGATACCGTTAGAAAGTTTTAGGAATTTTTCCTTTTGCTAGAGAGGAGGTGCAACTACGATGGATATAATGCAACATTTTGTTCACTTCCTCTTCAAATTCTATGTGATAATCTTCGTGGATTTTTTTAAGCTTTGATAATACAAATTCTGTTCTTCGAATAATGTATTGTTCGATGGTATCTGTTCGTTTATCAGAAAATTCTAATAAAGGGTATTGATTGTCAAAAAATGTATTTAATAAATAAAGGGTCAATTCGATTTCGCCGTTTTTATCTTTGGTTATCTTGACATAATCGGTTATTCGACCATTCAGCTCTCGCATGTCCATCATCATCCAGCCAGGGCTTTCGTGATACATTCTTGAAACTTTGTCAATGCGGCTTTTGATGAAGTCTTTTGCTTCTTTTTGTGTGGTGTCGCTTCCAAGCAATTGAAAGTGCAATTGATTGATTAATAAATCATTTTTTGAAATAAGTTTCAATAATAGTTTATCTTTTTCTTCAGTACTTTGATTTAAAATCGCTATTTGTAGTTCTTTAGGTATTTTTGCCATTGCTCGATAATCATAACGATAGCTCTTTTTTATTCAGAGCTATCTTAGTTTATATTTATTTTGCACTAATCACTTCTACTTTAAAAATAAGCGGTGAGTAAGGTAGAATTTTAGGGCTACTGCCATTTGTTCCATAGCCTAAAGAAGAAGGGAATATCAAAATAGCCTTTTCTCCCACTTTCATCTTCAACAATCCCTCTTCAAATCCTTTTACCACCGAGCCATCTCCCAAAGCAACATCAATTTGTCCAGAATCAAATTTCGTGACATTGCTTGCCAAATAGCCTTCATATTTCACGGTTGCCAATAATCCTGCTTTCAGCTGTGTGCCGTTGGAAGGAAGTTCTCTCACAAATCTCAAGCCCGTGCTTGTTTTTTCTGTAACCGACAAATTGACAGTTTTTAAATAACTGACATAATCTTCAATCTGTTGGTCTTCCGAACGAAGCTTCAGGATTTCCATATCCAAACGTACCACGGAGTTGGCCGGAACATTGCCATTGGTTTGAGTACCGAATGCGTAAGCAGATGGAACCAAAAATACCCCACGTTCTCCTTCTTTTAGAATTTTAGTTGCTTCGGTGATACAAGGGATATAGGCATATCCATGAATAAACTTGACTGGTGTTTTGGTCAGTCGAGAGGAGCTATCGATGGGTGTTCCATTGAGAAGTGAGCGTGAATAATGTATCGTCACTTCGTCGCCTACTTCGGCATTTCTGCCTAGGCTGTTGTTTTTGTAGAAATAGTGAATGCCCTCTTGGGTGCTGATTGTTTGCAGATTTTTACTGCTGATATACTCTTGTATTTCTTGGGCATTTTTTTTGCTGACGGCATCAACATCGTTTTCTAAAAACTTGCTACACGATGCAAAATAGATGCTTAAAATTCCGATGAGTAAAAGATTCTTTCTCATAATTTATCTTGGATTTGAATGGATACCTTAAACATATAACCATTAAAAAAAAGTTAATATTGTTTAAGGTATCAAAAAAAATTATTTCACATCCAAAATTTCCATTTCAAAAACCAAAGATGCAAATGGCGGGATAACTCCACCACTTCCTTGTTCGCCATAGGCCATCGACGATGGAATCACAACCAATGCTTTTTCTCCTTTTCTCATCATCGACAAAGTTACTTCCCATCCAGGAATGACAGCTCCTTGACCAACCTGAATTTCAAATTTCGGACCAGGTTTTCCGACCGAGGTGTCAAATACTTTGCCATCCAAGAATTTTCCAGTATATTCTACAGTCGCTGTTTGCCCTGCTTTGATGGTTTCTCCCGTACCTGCTTTGATTACTTTATAGTAAAGACCTCCTTGGCCTTTTACTGCACCTGCCATATTTTTTGCAACATAATCATCAATTAATTTTGATTCATTTTTGCGTTTTTCTTCTTGTGCTTTTTGATGCTGCTCACGACTAAGTACAGTGTTGATTTTTACAATAAACTTAACATCTGTCCCTCTTGTAATACCTGGAGGAAGGGGCTGCTGAATATTGCTGAACAATGAGTCGGCACTCACAAAAATAGTGGCACTATCGCCTTCTGCCAAATGAAGCAATGCTGTTTCAAAAGCTCCTTGGTATAAGCCTTTTTGGGCAAGGATTGTCAGGGGTTGTTTTCTTTTGTAAGTGTCTTCATAGACACTGTCGGTAGAAGCTTTGATGACGAGGTTTAGGGTGATTAAATCTCCCATGTTGATTTTTTTACCTTTTCCGCTTTCGTGAACTTGGTATTTTGAGCCATCTGCTTCATGTGATACTTTGAATTGACCACAAGATAAAATTGTGCCTGCTAATGCGAGCAATAAGAGGTTTGTTTTTAAAAAATTTGTCATTATACTTTCTTTTGTTTATTGCTAATTTATGAAAATTCTTAATGATTATTTGCTTCTAAACTGTCTTGGTATTCGGGTAAAATGGATAAAAACTTGCTTACTGTTGCTTCCAATGTGTCGTCCGAACGACCCCCCGAAGCATTTTTATGCCCGCCACCATTGAAGTATTTTCTTGCCAACTCACTTACTGCAAAGTTTTCGATAGACCTGAAAGAAATACGTACCATGTCGTCTTTTTCTGTAAATATCACTGACATCACGACCCCTTTAATCGACAATCCATAATTGACAATCCCTTCGGTATCTCCATTTTTTGAACTAAATTGCCCGAGTTCTTCTTTCGATAATGCCATATATGCCACATGATACTCTGGTAAAACTACCAATTTTTGACTTAAAACATAGCCTAAAAATCTCATCCTTTCCAAGCTATTGCTGTCATAAATTTTACGGTGAATAGGGTTGGTCTTGATGCCAAGCGTTATCAATTCCCCGGCGATTCGGTGTACTTCCGCTCCGGTGCTGTCGAATCGAAATGAACCTGTATCGGTAATAATGCCTGAATAAATACATTCGCCAATGGTGATATCTATGAGGGATTTATCGCCCAATTTTTCAATTAGCTGATATATCAATTCACAAGTAGCTGCGGATTTTTCGTTCCAAAATATAAATTTGGCAAAATCTTCCGGAGCTTGGTGGTGGTCAATCAATGCTTTTACTGCAGGAGCATTCTGAACCCATTCTGTCATGGATTTTATCCGCCCTAATGCCGAAAAATCCAAACAAAATATCATCTCTGCTTGATTTATCAAGACTTTTGCCTTGTTTTGATGCTCGCCTTCAAAGTTGATAATCAAATTCTCGGAAGGCATCCAACGTAAAAAATCAGGATAATCGGTCGGAGTAATGATTTGTACTTGATGGCCTTTCTTGATTAAATAATGGTACAATGCCAAAGACGAACCCAATGCGTCGGCATCTGGATTTTGATGGGTTGTAATGACTATCCTTCGAGGACTGTTCAATAGTTCTTTGAACTCTTTCAGAAGTTCAATCGAATCGGTAAAAAAATTTTGCATACTTCCACAAAGATACAAAGCTTTGTGAAAAATACAAATTTGTACTTCTCGCAGATAGGGGCTTTTGTACTAATTTTATGTTAATTTTTAAGAGAATGGCAGGGATAATCTGTTTTTTGTTTAACTTTGGCTTTCGTTCAACACACCAATCAAAGACATTTTACGATGAAAAAAACAATGATTTTAATTTTGTGCTTGGGATGTTTCCTTGGAGCATTGGCACAAAAAAAACAAACCCAATCTCTTGCAAAGCCCAAGCTTGTCTTAGGGATTGTGGTCGATCAAA
>JACCDQ010415130.1_pt1 | contig 10367 bp, 12 predicted proteins | sample 7446031 | NCBI WGS metagenome assembly JACCDQ01 (sample SAMN15323442, study PRJNA562643) | freshwater metagenome | isolation source: river surface water | place: USA:Blue River Watershed | collected 2017-08-17
CCGGTGCTGGGCGTGTTCACCGGCGCGGTGTGGCTGGGCGAAGTCTTGCACTGGCAGGACTGGGCGGCGGTGGTGTTGATGATGGTGTCGATTGCGGCGGTGTTGTGGCCCAAGAAAGCCAGATGAGCAAGCTCAACCCTGAACGGCCTTGAGCGCCAGCACCAGATCGGCCCAGGCCTTGGCCTTGTCGGCGGGGTTGCGCAGCAAATACGAGGGGTGGTAGGTCACCACCACCGGCACGCCCTGGTGGGTGTGCACCTGCCCGCGCAGCTTGCCCAAGGGTTCGGTCGATTGCAGCACCGACTGCACTGCAAAGCGGCCCATGAGCAAGATGAGCTTGGGTTGCACCAAGGCCACTTGCCGCGCCAGATAAGGCGCACAGGTGGCCAGCTCTTCGGGGCTGGGGTTTTGGGTGCCGGGGGTGCGGCATTTGGTCACGTTGGCGATGTAGACACCGCCTGCCCCCTGGGCCTTGCGACTCAAGCCAACGGCCTTTAGCATGTTGTCCAGCAGCTGCCCTGCTTGGCCCACAAAGGGCTCGCCGGCCAAATCGTCCTCTTCGCTGGGGGCTTCGCCCACGACCAGCCAATCGGCTTGCACATCGCCCACACCGAACACCGAGTTTTTGCGCTGCTCGCACAGGCCGCAGGCCTGACAGGCGGCAGCCGTTTCCTGCAAGGCGGCCCAGTCCATGCGGTCCACGCCATCGGCCAAGGGTTTGACGTTCAGTGCCGGTGTCGCAGCACGGGCAGGGGGCGGCGTCACAGGTGCTGGCTTGGTTGGCGGCTGAGCCACTGATTGAGCTGCAGCCACAGGGGCTGGCGCAGCACTGGCCACAGGCGCTGTAGCAACAGGTGCCGCCTCAGTCTGGGCTGGCGATGCAGGCCACCACACGCGCACGCCCATCTCGGCCAGCATGGCACGTTGGCGGTCGTCCAGGTCAAATCGGGTGGGGTCGCTCATCAGTCAATCCGGTTCACAACTTCAAACTCATCACCACCGCATGCTCGCGCTGCTGGCGGTCTGCTGGATAGTAATCCTTGCGCAGGCCGACACGCACAAAACCGTAGCGCTCGTAGACCTGCAAAGCGCGGGCATTGCTCTGGCGCACCTCCAGCCACAGCGTTTGCGCCCCCATCTGGCGCGAGATCAGGCACAGAGCATCGAGCATCATGTGCGCCCAACCTTGACCCTGGCGGGCCGGGGCCACGGTGATGTTGAGCAAGTGCATTTCTTCCACGCCGTGCATGGCCAAAAAATAGCCCAGCAGTTCATCGCCCAGCCACAGGCATTGGGCCTCGAACAAAGGGTTCAATGAATCGCGAAAATTGCCGCGTGACCAGGGGTGGCTGTAGGCCGCCTGCTCAATGGTCATGACCGCATCGAGGTTCTCGGGCGTCATGGTCCTCAAGGTCACCGCATTGCGGACGGCTTCGGTGGGTTGGCTGGCCGATGGCATGACGGCACTCATGGCGCTTCTGCAGCCTTGGCCAAGACCGCCTGGGCCTTCATGGCTTCGCGCTCGGCGGTGGTGTTGGCCACTTTGTCGCGGATGTACAAGGGCATGGCCTGATCGGCTGGCACGGCCAGGCCTTGCACCCACAGGGCGGGTGCCAAGCGCAACAAGGCCGACGCTGTGGGCAAGGCCACGCAACGTTCACCCTCGGCGGCCAATCGCGGCCCATAGGCTTCAAACACATTGCCCGCCAACAACGCGGCCGTGGCGTTCACTTGGTCGGGCGCACTGACCTGCAAGGTCGACAGCCCCTGCCAGGATTGGCTTGCAGCCGTCCATTGGTAAGCCGCGCTGTAGACCTCGTCCATGCGGGCGTCCAGCAGGGCCAGCACCGACACGTCGGCATCGGCCTCGCCGGCTTGCAGGCGCTGCCAGCGGGCTTCTTCGGCCACGGCCAGCAAGGTGTCCACCGGCAAGACGGGAATGTCCGCCCCAAAGGCCAAGCCCTGGGCCACAGCGCACGCCGTGCGCAAACCCGTGAACGAACCTGGACCCCTGCCAAACACGATGGCCGTCAGCGAGGCCAGGGGCATGTCGGCCTCGGCCAGCATGGCCAACACCGCCGGGATCAAGCCACTGGACGACTGTGCGCCGCCGGGCAAGGTTTGCGTCCAGACCCGGTCGCCCCGGGCCACGGCCAATGACAGCACATCGGTGCTGGTGTCAAACGCCAGCCAGCGAAACTCACTCATGATTTGATTTCCTCTGCCGCAGCAGGTTTGGCCTGTCGCACGCCAAACAAAATACCGCCGGTGACCAGCGCCAGCCCGGCCAGCAAATTCCAGTGCATGGGCTCACCCAAAAACCAGACCGCGCCCAGAGCCGACAAGCCTGGCACCAGCGCCGTGATCATGGTCGAGCGCACAGGTCCGAAGTGGCGCACCATCTGCGTGAAGGTGATGCCCGAGATCACCACCGAGCCCACGCCCTGAAAAGCGGCTTGAAACAAGATCTCGGACCCTGGTGCTTGGTTCAAATGGGTCGGCAAGATGCCCAGTCCAATCAGCACCAAATAAGCGGGCACAAAAAACACAAAAGCGAACGCCGTGATGGCCATGGTGGCACGCACCGCGTCCAGGCCAAAACGGCGCACGGTGACGCTGTAGGCCGCCCAACTGCAGGCGGCGCACATGAACATCACATCACCTTTCCAGACATCGCCACCTTCAAAGGCCCGCAGCAAACTCAAGCCCCCGACCAGCAAGTCGCCCAGCACGATGAAGCCCAGCCCCATCGCACGGGCAGAAGAAACTTTTTCACGCAACACGAACCAGGCCAGCAAGGTGGTCCACAGCGGCAAGCTGCCAGGCAACAGCACCGACGCATGCGCTGCGGGCGCAAAAAAGAAACCGCTGTAGGCCAGCACGGCATAGAGCAGGCCACCAAAAAACCCGGCACGCACCGTTTGCACCAAGGGCAGAGGTGACAAGCCCAGCAGAGAACCGGTCTTTTCTCCGCGCTGGCGGGCAGGGCGCATCAGCCACCAGGCCCAGGGCAAGAGCACCGTGCTGGCACCCACAATGCGGGCCAGGGCAATGTCCAGTGGCAACAGCCCCCGCGACGCCGAAGCCCGCGCAATGACAATGAAACCGGTCCAGATCAGCACCGTGATGATGGCCGAGGCCAAGCCCACGGTTCGAGAAGAAAATCGCATGGCCCGAATCATACGGCCCCGCCCGCCTGCGCGCTGACCGTTAGACTTGCTGCATGAAGTTTCTCGCCTCGGGCCTGCGCCCTTTTGCCCCCTATTGCGCCGCTTTGTTTTTGGCCTTGAGCAGCCATGCGGCTGACTTGCCCCCCGCCGCGCTGCAGGCACTGCGCCAAGCCAATGTCCCCCCCTCGGCCATCAGTGTGCAGGTCACCCCTTTGGGCAGCGCCACCCCACGCCTGGCGCACCGGGCACAAGTGGCGTCCAACCCCGCCTCGGTGATGAAGTTGATCACCACCTACGCAGGTCTGTCTTTGTTGGGGCCGGACTTCACCTGGCGCAACCGCGTCTATGCCGATGGACCGATCAAGGACGGTGTGCTGCAAGGCCACCTGATCGTGCGCGGCAGTGGCGACCCCAAGCTGGTGATCGAGCGGCTGCAAGACCTGATGGCCCAGCTGAGCGCCTTGGGCCTGCGCGACATCCGGGGCGACATCGTGCTGGACCGCAGCGTGTTCGAGATCACGCCGCGCACCGAAGCGTTTGATGACGAGCCCCTGCGCCCCTACAACGTGAGCCCGGATGGGCTGCTGCTCAACTTCAAGGCGCTGATCTACACCTTCACACCCGACGCCAGCGGTCAAGTGGCTGTGCGGGTGGAGCCACCACTGGCAAGTTTCGATGCGCCCAGCCACGTGACGGCCAGCAGCGGCCCCTGCCAGGATTGGCGCAGCCAGTTGCGGGCCGACTTCAGCCAGGCCAACCAAGTGCGGTTTGCCGGCAGCTACCCGATCAGCTGTGGCGAACGCCCCTGGCCTGTGGCCTACCCTGCACCCGAGGTGTACGCCCCCAAACTCATTCAGGCCGTGTGGCTGGCCACGGGTGGCCGCTTGGGCGGTCAGGTGCGCTACGGCCCTTTGCCCGCCAAAGCCCAACTGTTGCTGGACGCCCCCTCCTTGCCGCTGGCCGAGGTGATTGCCGACATCAACAAGTTCTCCAACAACGTGATGGCGCAGCAGCTGTTTTTGACCTTGTCGAGCGACATGGGCGCGCCCGGGCGCTTTGAGGCCTCACGCCAACGTGTGCTGCAGTGGTGGCGTCAGCAGTTTCCGGCGCAAGCCGAGCCGGTGCTGGACAACGGCTCGGGCCTGTCGCGCAGCGAACGCAGCAGTGCCGAGGCCCTGACGGCCTTGCTGCAAACAGCCAGCAAAGGACCGCATGCCACAGCGTTTCAAAACTCTTTGTCTCTGGCCGGTGTCGATGGCACCAGCGCCCGACTGCGCGATCGCAACCCCAACTCCCCGGTGATTGGTCAGGCATGGCTCAAGACCGGCTCTTTGCGCGATGTGGCTTCGGTGGCCGGTTATGTGCAAGGCCAAAGCGGCCAGCGCTACGCGGTGGTCGCCATCATCAACCACCCCAACGCCAGCCAGGCCCGCCCCGCGCTGGACCAACTGCTGGAGTGGACGGTACGAGACACGAACAACCCTGACAGCCCCCGTCCAGTGGCACAACGCCAGCGACAATAAGCCATGCAACTGATTGACTGGGTCGGCACTGCAGCCGCCATCCTCACCACCGCCAGCTTTGTGCCCCAAGCCTGGCACACCTTCCGCACACGCGATGTGAGCGGCATCTCTTTGGGCATGTACAGCCTGTTCACCGTGGGTGTGGCGCTGTGGCTGGTCTATGGCGTGCTGATGGCGGCCTGGCCCATCATCATCGCGAACACCATCACCACCAGCTTGGCGCTGATGATTTTGGTGATGAAGCTGCGTTACCGCTGAATCGATCTCAGGCGGCCGCCCTTTGCAGGCGGTCGCGCACGCCTTCCCACTCGGGGGTGTCTGGCGGCAACTGCACCCAGATTTGCGAAACGCCACGGGCGTCCAGATCGCGCAGCACGCTGAACAAATCGTGCGCGGCTTGCTCGGCACTGGTGGACTGTTCGCGCCAGACCACGCCAGCGCCTGCGTCGGGCCGCAGGGCGGACCACACCCCCAGGTTGTTGGCGTGCGGGCCCAGAGCTTGCAGCTTGGCCTCGATGTCTTGCGACGCCATCAAACGCACTTTGGCACGCGGCGCGTAATGCGATTCGAGCGTGCCTGAGGCACGCGGCGCGGCTTGGGCCACGGCGTCTTTGCCCAGCACCGGGCGACCGCAAGCGGCTTCAATTTGCACACGGGTGATGTGTCCGGGGCGCAGCAATATCGGCTCGCCACGGGTGCAGTCGATGATGGTGGACTCGATGCCCACCGGGCATTCACCACCATCCAGAATCAACAAGTCGTGGCCCAGCTCAGACTGCACATGCGCCGCAGTGGTGGGGCTCACGCGGCCAAATCGGTTGGCGCTGGGGGCGGACACGCCGTGCACACCCAAGACAGCACACGCTTGCAAAAGTTGCTGGGCCACCGGGTGCGAGGGGCAGCGCAAACCGATCGAGTCTTGCCCACCGGCTGATGCGGCGGCCACACCGGGCTGACGCGGCAGGATCAAGGTCAAAGGGCCAGGCCAAAACGCATCGATCAACGCTTGCGCAAAGCCGGGAACCTGAGCGGCAAACACCGGCACTTGCGCAGCGCTGGCCACGTGCACGATCAGCGGATGATCGGCCGGGCGGCCTTTGGCCAGAAAGATTTTCGCCACGGCCGAATCGTCGGTCGCGTTGGCAGCCAGGCCATAGACGGTCTCGGTGGGCAAGCCCACCAGCTGGCCGTCACGCAAGGCCTGCGCGGCTTGCGCGATGGCGCGATCGTCTGCGGTCAAGATCATTTAAAACGCTTCGATGCCGAGCAAGGCCGCCGCTTGCAAAGCCGTGCTGCGCACCGCCTCGGGCGTGGCCCCGGTGATGTTCAGGTGGCCCATCTTGCGACCAGGACGTGCAGACAGCTTGCCGTACAGGTGCAGGTGGGTGCCGGGCAAGGCCAGCACTTTGGCCCAGTCAGGGCTGCCACCTTCGGGCCACAAGTCACCCAGCAGGTTGAGCATGATGGCGCTCGAATGCTGGCGCGGTTGCGTCAGCGGCAAGCCCGCCAGCGTGCGCACCTGCAGCTCGAACTGCGACTGGTCGCAGGCGTTCATGGTGTAGTGGCCGCTGTTGTGCGGGCGCGGTGCCATCTCGTTGACGACCAGCTGGCCGCCTTCGAGGATGAAAAACTCCACGCACAGCACGCCCACGTAGTGGATGCCTTCGGCAATGGCGCGGGTCGCGGCCACGGCTTGCGCGGCCAAGTCTGCAGGCACAGCGCCTTCGTACACGCTGGTCACGGCCAGAATGCCTTCGCGGTGCAGGTTCAGCTGCACCGGGAAATTCACCATCTGCCCATCGGCACCACGCGCCACGATGACCGAGCACTCGGCCTTCAGCGGCAGCATTTTTTCGAGCACGCAGGGGACGTTTTTGAGCTGCGCCCAGGCATCGGCCAGCTCTTGCGCCGTCTTGACGCGGATCTGGCCCTTGCCGTCGTAGCCCATGCGGGCGGTCTTGAGGATGCCTGGCAACAAGTCGGCCGAAACGGCCGCCAATTGCGCAGGGGTGGCAATCACGGCATGCGGCGCGACGGGCACTCCACAGCGCACGAAGTGGGCTTTTTCGGCAGCGCGGTCTTGCGCAATCGCCACGGCATCGGCGCTGGGGGCCACGGGGCGGTGTGCGCCCAGCGTGACCAAGGCGGGGGCGGGCACGTTTTCAAACTCGGTGGTGATGGCCGCGCAGCGCTGCATCAGCTGGGCCAGGCCTTGCTCGTCCAAATAATCGGTCTGCACATGGTGGTGACTCACCAGTCCGGCCGGGCTGGCCGCATCAGGGTCGAGCACCGCCGTGAAATAGCCCATGGCCTGCGCCGCGTGCACGAACATGCGGCCCAACTGGCCGCCGCCCATCACGCCCAGGGTGGCGGGTTGACCGTTCACGACCGAGCCTGGCAAAAGCGCTTTGTGCAGGGGTTTGTTCATGCTGCGCCTACCGGTGGCAAGGTCATGGCACGAGCGGCTGCAGTTTGTTCGGCGCGGAAGGCTTCCAGCTTGGCACGCAAGGCCGGGTCGTGGTTGGCCAGCATGGCCACCGCAAACAGGGCCGCATTGGCCGCACCGGCTGCGCCAATGGCAAAGGTGGCCACCGGCACGCCCTTGGGCATTTGCACGATGCTGTGCAGCGAATCCACGCCCGACAGGGCCTTGGTTTGGACCGGCACGCCCAGCACCGGCACCACGGTCTTGGCCGCGATCATGCCGGGCAAATGCGCCGCGCCGCCTGCGCCTGCGATGATGGCCTGCAGGCCGCGTGCAGCGGCTGTCTGTGCATAGTCGAACATGTCGTCGGGCATGCGGTGGGCTGAAACGACACGGGCGTCGTGGGGAATGCCAAACTGTTGGAGAATCTGGACTGCGTGCTGCATGGTGTCCCAGTCGGAGCTGGAACCCATGACCACGCCGATGAGCGCTTGAGTCATTGGGTGCTTTTCGTTGTCAATATCGAATTTTAAGGTTTCAGGCCAAGCGGGTCTGAAACACAACCCGGAACACTGCCCCCATGATGGACGTCACCCTGCAAAATTTTGAAACCGAGGTCATTGCGGCCTCCATGGCCACGCCCGTGCTGGTGGATTTCTGGGCCCCGTGGTGCGGCCCCTGCAAATCGCTCGGCCCCGTGCTCGAAAAGCTCGAAGAAAGCTACGAAGGCCGCTTCAAGCTGGTCAAGATCAATTCCGACGACGAGCAACAGTTGGCGCAGGCCTTTGGCATCCGCAGCATCCCGACCTGCATCCTGATGATGGGCGGCAAGCCCGTGGATGGGTTCATGGGCGCTCAGCCTGCAGGGCAGATCCAGCAATTCCTCGACAAACACCTGCCGCCTGCCGATGCGCTGCAAGCCCAAGCAAGCGACGAAGCCACCGCTGACTCCGACGGCGCAGGCGAGCCCGACCCTCGCGCCGCTCTGGAGCAAGCCCTGGCCACCGATCCGGGCAATGACGATGCCCGCTTTGACCTGGTCAAACTGTTGATTGGTTTGGGCGAGTTGGCCGAAGCCGCCGCCTTGTTGGCTCCAGCCATGAGCCGCATCCCGGTGCCACTGCGCTTTGAAGCCCAAACCCAGTGGCTCAATGCCCTGGAATTTGTGACCAACGACCCACGCGGTGGCTGGACACTGGACCAATTCGACGAACTGATCGGCCAGAACAAGCGTGACTTTGAAACCCGCTTTGCCAAAAGCCGCCTTCTGATCGCCATGGGCGAGTGGGAAGCGGCCATGGACGAGTTGCTCGAAATCATCATGCGCGACAAGAAATGGGATGACGAGGCCCCGCGCAAAACCTTTGTCGCCCTGCTGGAGCTGATGACCCCGCAAAAGCCCAAAACCCAGGACGCCACCGGCAAATCGGCGGGCGGCATCGAGCTGATGGGTAAAGCGGCCGTGGAAGAAGACCCGCTGGTGGCAATGATCGCCAGCTATCGGCGCAAGCTGAGCATGGCGCTCAATTAATAAAACTTTTTATTTAAAATAAGAATCTTTGTTAACCAACAGAGATTCTTATGAAAAAAGTTTTTTGTATTCTTCCTGCAATCACTTTGGCATTGGTTGCCTGTGGGGGTGGCAGCTCTGATACAGGTGGCGGCACCGGTTCATCTGCCGCGATAGACAAGTTCATTGGGACCTGGAAAAACAGCTGCAGTCCAGAAGCCTTGGTTTTGCAAGCCTCTGATGGTGCCGAGACCAACAGCACCAGAACCTTCGTCCTGACCAAGTTGAGCGATACATCCGCCAACATAAAGTCCATCATCACGGTGTACGCTCACAACGACACCTCCTGCTCTGGCACAGCCTTGGCAACCATCGTTCAAACTGGGGAGAACACTGGATCTGAATCGAGTAACGCATCCGGAATCACTTCCAGCTACGGTCAAAACCTTTTCACGCACGATGGCGAAACGACTTTGGGATCGGGCCAAAAAGTTGAAAAGTTCACTTTCAAGTCCTCCAAACTTTCCGCCATCTCGGGCATGCTAACCCTCGGTCAAATCAAACTCGACAGCCGTGACTTCGCGGCAGACACCGGAAAAGGGATTGCCTATTTCAAGAGCGCCACACAATTCGTATGGAACGGCGACGACAACTACCCTACCGAGTTGGAAGACGTAGCTGACACCAACTTCATCAAACAATAAGGCTTTGGCAAAGCCCCAAGCACTCAGCGCGAGGGGCCTGCCTGCCGTTCGATGGCCATGCGCATGGACGGCAGAAGCCCGATGGCCATCAACACTTCACCCACGACGAACATGGGGCCGACCAACAGGCCGACGATGTCGTCCACAAAAGCGGGTTTGCGGCCTTCCCAGTAGTGGCCGAAAAACTGGATGATCCAGCCGATCACAAAGACGGCCAAGCCCAACTGCCAGCCCTGCAGGCCGACTTGGCCCGCCATGGGTGCCAACACATGTGCCAAGGCGATCAGCGCACCGTTGACCAGCGCTGTGGCCAAGCCCAGCAAGAAGTTGCCGCGTGACAGGTACCACAGGCTGGTCAGCCCCCACACCAGCCAGGCGGGCGTGATGATGCGCTCGGCCACCACCCATACAGGCTGGGTCAACATGATGCCGATGGCCATGAAGATGAGGGGCACCCCCAGCAAATGGGTGGCGATGTTGCGGCGGTCGCGGTGGTAATGGGCGTACTGAACCATCAGTGCGGTGGCGGGACGGAAAAAACTCATCGTGTGTCTCTTTCTTGTTGCCATGCCGCCCGTGTCGGCCACGGGCATGCCCATTGGATCGGCCTCAGGGCCGTGCTGTCAACCCACCAGGCGCTGCAAGGCTTCCTGGTATTTGGCGGCGGTTTTCTCGATCACCTCGCGCGGCAAGCGCGGGGCCGGTGGTGTTTTGTCCCAAGGCTGGCCGTTAACCAGAGCGGTTTCCAGCCAGTCGCGCAAAAATTGTTTGTCGTAGCTGGGCGGATTCGCCCCTTCAACATAGCTGTCGGCAGGCCAATAGCGCGATGAATCAGGTGTCAACACCTCGTCCATCAGCACCAAGGTGCCGTCGGTATCCAGACCAAACTCGAATTTGGTGTCCGCAATGATGATGCCCTTGGTGGCGGCGATGTCACGCGCCGCCTTGTACAGCGCGATGCTGATGTCGCGGATGCGGCCTGCCAGATCGGCACCGATCATGGCCACGGTCTGCTCAAAAGTGATGTTCTCGTCG
>JACCDQ010455748.1_pt1 | contig 10366 bp, 8 predicted proteins | sample 7446031 | NCBI WGS metagenome assembly JACCDQ01 (sample SAMN15323442, study PRJNA562643) | freshwater metagenome | isolation source: river surface water | place: USA:Blue River Watershed | collected 2017-08-17
CATTGGTAAGACTATTTATAAAAGCAGGTGCACATGTCCAAGTGATCATGACACCTGCTTCTAAGGATTTTGTCACCCCACTTACTCTTGCGACATTATCTAAAAATCCTGTTTATTCTACTTTTTATACTACTGAAACATCTGATGTTGCTGAAGATACCTCTTTGCAAAAAGAAGGGGTTTGGAATAACCATGTTGAATTAGCACTTTGGGCAGATTTTATGCTCATTGCTCCAGCTACAGCCAATACACTTTCAAAAATGGCTTCGGGGACTTGCGATAATTTACTATTGGCTACTTATTTATCAGCAAAATGTCCGGTATATTTTGCTCCAGCTATGGACTTAGATATGCATAAACACCCTTCTACATTGTCTAATTTTAAAACACTGGCTGATTTTGGGAATACTATAATTCCAGCTGAAAGTGGCGAATTAGCAAGTGGTTTGTCAGGAGAGGGGAGAATGGCTGAGCCTGAAAATATTATTTCGTTTTTAGAAGCTGATTTAGAAAGTAAATTACCCCTTAAAGGAAAAAAAATATTGGTTACAGCTGGTCCTACTTATGAAGCTATTGACCCAGTACGTTTTATTGGAAATCATTCTTCTGGAAAAATGGGATTTGACATTGCTCTTGGTGCAGCACAATTAGGAGCTTCTGTAATTTTAGTTTCAGGACCTACTCATTGCAAAGCAGAGCATCCAGCAATACATTTGATTCCAGTAGTTTCGGCAGAGGAAATGTTTGAAGCATGCCAGCGCTATTATTCTCAAGTCGATGTTGCCATCGCAGCGGCGGCAGTAGCGGATTATAGACCCAAAAGTGTAGCTCCTCAGAAAATTAAAAAAACAGACTTAGAATTAATAATTGAATTAGAGAAAACAAAAGATGTCTTGGCTTCTTTAGGGTTAGCTAAGACCAAACAATTTTTGATAGGGTTTGCCCTAGAAACTGAAAATGAAATTGAAAATGCAAAGTTGAAAATTCAGAAAAAAAACTTAGATTTGATTGTTTTAAATTCGCTTCAAGATGAAGGAGCTGGTTTCCGTAAAGAAACAAATAAAGTTACTTTCATTGATAAAAATTTCAAAGAGGAACCTATGGAATTAAAATCTAAAGAAGCTGTTGCAGAGGATATTTTAAATAAAGTAATAGCCCATTTTAATGCGTAAACTAATTGTTTTTTTGTTGTTTTTTGTAGGTTTCATTGTGCATTCGCAACAACTGAATTGCACTGTTACAGTCAATTCTCAAAGGATGGCTAACCCTAATCAACAAGTTTTTAAAACACTACAAAGTTCGTTGACTGACTTTATTAATAAAACAGATTGGACGGGACAAAATCTAAATCAAAACGAAAGAATCAATTGTTCTATATACATTACTTTACTCTCAGGAAATGCTGATCAATTTTCGGGGACAATTCAAGTACAATCATCTCGACCAATATTTGATTCTTCCTATGCTAGCCCAATATTCAATTTTAATGATAAAGATTTTAATTTTAGATATACTGAATTTGAAAACTTACTATACAATCCTAATGCGTTTGATTCCAATTTGGTAGCGGTTATCGCTTTTTATTGTAATGTAATTATAGGTTTGGATGCCGATTCATTTGTAGAGCGTTCAGGAACTACGTATCTAGAGGCAGCTCAAAATATTGCCAATTTAGCCCAGCAAGGAGGATATAAAGGATGGTCTCAAGCAGATGGTAATCAAAATAGGTATTTTTTAATTACAGATTTGTTATCTCCAACCTACAATGAAGTCCGTTCGGCTTCTTTTAATTACAACACGGCTTTAGATGGGATGAGTAAAGATTTAAAAGGAACTAAAGAAAAAATAAAGTCAGCATTATTAGGATTGAATAAAATGCATTCGTTACGACCAAATGCTTTTTTAACCCGAGTATTTTTTGATGCAAAATCAGATGAGATTGTATCCATTTTCTCTGGGGGTCCTAGTATTTCTATTGCTGATTTAGTGGACAGTTTAAATAAGGTATCTCCAATGAATTCTAGTAAATGGAGTACTATTAAGTTCTAAAACCAGCTAGGAAATTGTATAGATGATAACTTCGCTTTCTATAAAAAATTATGCATTGATTGAAAAATTAGCTATCGATTTTTCAAGAGGTTTTTCTATAATAACAGGAGAAACGGGAGCGGGTAAATCAATAATTTTAGGAGCAGTAGGACTGGTTTTAGGGAAACGTGCCGATTTGACGTCTCTTAAAAATAAAGAAGAAAAGTGTGTTATTGAGGCGTATTTTGATATTTCAAAATACAATCTACAAGCTTTTTTTGAAGCGAATGATTTAGATTATGAAGACGAAACTATTATTCGTCGCGAAATACTTCCTTCTGGGAAATCAAGGGCTTTTATTAACGATAGTCCCGTAAATCTTCAGGAATTACAAGATTTAAGTTTGTATTTAATTGATATTCATTCGCAACAACAAACACAAGAATTATCAGATGAAAATGTGCAGTTTAAAATTATAGATGCTATTGCTGATAATCAAGCCGAAATCCATAATTATCAGTCGCTTTTAAAGCGTTATAAAGAAGATACGTCGCAGTTGAATGTGCTGTTAAAGCAACAAGCGGAGTCGATTAAGGAGCAAGAGTACAACACATTCTTATTAGAAGAATTAGTGGCGGCTAAATTGCAATCTGGTGAACAAGAACAATTGGAAGCTGATTTTGAAAAGCTAAATAATGTTGAGACTATTAAAGAAGCAATAGATAAGTCTTTGGCCATAACCAATGAAGAGCAGATAGGGGCGTTATCTAGTTTGAAAGAGATAAAAAATACATTGCAAAAAATTGCTTCCTTCGCTCCAGAGTATACTTCTTTATTAGATCGAATTACAAGTGTAGTAATTGAATTAGATGATATTTCAGATGAATTGAATCGTTGTGCTGATAAGCTAATCAATGATCCAGAAAAATTAGATAGGATTAGTCAAAAATTGCAATTGATTTTCAATTTACAAAAGAAACATCAAGTTGCTACTGTTGATGAGTTATTAGCTATTCAAACGACATTAGAGAATACTTTGTTCGAATTAGGAAATTTAGAAAACCGTATTGCCACTTTAACACAATCTATACAAGATAAAATACAGCAATTAGATATATTAGCTCTTACTATTCACGAGAAGAGAAAAGAGGCAGTACCTATTTTATCAGATCAAATGGTAACAATTTTGGCTACATTGGGCATGCCTAATGTGCGTTTTAATATTGAAATTAAAAACACTCAACACTATTATTCCAATGGGAAAGACGAGATTCAGTTTTTGTTTTCAGCCAATAAGGGAACTGATTTTGGATTGTTAAGAAAAGTAGCTTCAGGAGGAGAAATGTCTCGAATTATGCTGGCTGTAAAAGCTATTTTAGCACAATATTCTAAATTGCCAACGCTTATTTTTGACGAAATTGACACAGGAGTCTCTGGTGAAATTGCGGTTAGGATGGGAGAGATAATGAAAGAAATGAGTCGTAATATGCAATTGTTCGCCATCACTCATTTGCCCCAAATTGCTGCTAAAGGCGATAGTCATTTCAAAGTATTTAAATCTACTATTGGAGACGATACGCAATCAGAGTTAAAGTTATTGAATGAAGAGGAACGTGTAGTCGAAATTGCCCAAATGTTATCGGGTGCGGTAGTTTCTGACTCGGCTCTAAATCATGCCAAATCCTTGTTGAACTAAAGATTTGGTTTATATTTGCACACAACTAAACAACAACAAATAGAAAATAATTAGAATTAAAAGATATGATTATAGAACCTAGAATGAGAGGATTTATTTGCTTGACAGCTCATCCGGCTGGATGCGAGCAAAATGTAAAAAATCAAATTGCTTATGTGCGATCCAAAGGTGTTATCAATGGGCCAAAACGAGTTTTGGTAATTGGAGCTTCTACGGGATTTGGATTAGCGTCAAGAATTACAAGTGCTTTTGGTTCTAATGCTTCTACAATTGGAGTCTTTTTTGAAAAAGGTCCAGCTGAAGGTAAAACAGCTTCACCAGGGTGGTACAATTCTGCTGCATTTGAAAAAGAAGCGACTAAGGCAGGTTTGTATGCAAAGAGTATTAACGGAGATGCTTTTTCTGATGAAGTAAAACAACAAGCAATAGATTTGATTAAAGCTGATTTAGGTCAGATTGATTTAGTAATTTATAGCTTAGCATCGCCAGTACGTATGCACCCGAAAACGGGGGTATTACACCGTTCTACTTTAAAACCAATTGGTGGTACTTTTACCAATAAAACAGTAGATTTTCACACAGGAAATGTCTCGCAAGTATCAATCGAGCCTGCTAATCAAGAAGATATTGACAACACTGTTGTAGTAATGGGAGGAGATGATTGGGCAATGTGGATGGAGGCTTTGAAAGAAGCTAGCGTATTAGCTGAAGGAGCTACCACAGTAGCTTATTCTTACATTGGTCCAGAAGTTACTGAGGCGGTTTATAGAAAAGGAACTATTGGTCGTGCCAAAGATCATTTAGAGGCAACTGCTTTTGAAATTACTGAAAACTTAGCTTCGTTAAATGGGAAAGCGTATGTGTCAGTAAATAAAGCGTTGGTAACACAAGCAAGTTCTGCAATTCCAGTAATTCCATTGTATATTTCTTTATTGTATAAAATAATGAAAGCCGAAGGAATTCATGAAGGATGTATTGAACAAATTCAACGTTTGTATCAACAACGTTTGTACACTGGACAAGCCGTACCTACTGATGATAAAGGAAGAATTCGTATTGACGACTGGGAAATGCGTGACGATGTACAAGAAAAAGTAGCGGCTTTATGGAAAGAATCGACTACTGAGTCATTGCCAGAAATAGGAGATTTAGCTGGATACAAGCAAGATTTCTTAAACCTATTTGGTTTTGGATTCGAAGGGGTTGATTATTTGGCAGAGGCTGATGAAATGGTACAAGTACCAAGTATTTCGTAATTCATCATTATATTGAAATAAAAAAGCACCCAATTGGGTGCTTTTTTACTTTTTATAGATATATTTTGATATAAATAATTAGCTATAAAGAGTATATTTGTTACGACATTCAATAAAGGTGTCGTCTTATTAATTTAGAACATGCATTTTTCTCTTATAATACCGGTATATAACCGCCCAGATGAAGTAGATGAATTATTAGAAAGTTTGTCTAAAACTACCTATTTAAATGATTTTGAAATTGTTATTGTAGAAGATGGGTCTACCATTCCGTGTGGAGAGGTGATTCAAAAATACATGGCGCAATTAAATATTGCCTACTTCTATAAAGAAAATTCAGGTCCTGGAGATTCTCGTAATTATGGAATGGCTAAGGCAAGTGGCAATTATTTTCTCATTTTTGATTCAGACTGTATTATTCCGCCACACTACCTTACCGAAGTTGAACAAGCTTTGAAAAGAGATTATGTCGATTGTTTTGGAGGTCCAGACAAGGCCTTGGATAGTTTTTCGGATATTCAGAAAGCGATTAATTTTGCCATGACATCCTTCTTAACTACGGGAGGAATTCGAGGTGGATCAGAAAAAATAGGGAAGTTTCAACCGAGAAGTTTTAATATGGGCTTGTCGCGCAAAGCATTTGAAGCTTCTAAAGGCTTTGGAAACATTCACCCAGGTGAAGATCCTGATTTGTCTATTCGGTTATGGAATTTAGGTTTTGAAACCCGACTTTTTTCTAAGGCATTTGTTTATCATAAACGTCGTATTGATTGGGATAAATTTTCGGTTCAGGTGAGTAAATTTGGCAAAGCCCGACCTATTTTAAATAGTTGGTATCCAGAACATAATAAACTGACTTTTTTCTTTCCAACAGCTTTTATTTTAGGTTTCTTTTTGTCGGTAGCCTTATTGTTATTGACGTTTGATTACTTTTTACAGCTTTACATGTTGTATTTCTTTATTTTGTTTGTAACTTCAAGTATTCAAAATAGAAGTGTGCGTATAGGCTATTTATCTATTATTGCGGTTTGGAAACAATTTTATGGTTACGGTTTAGGATTTTTAGAATCGTATATCAAAGTAATTATTTTAAAACGTGAACCTCAAGTAGCTTTTCCGTATTTGTTTTTTAAAAAATAACAAATGACAAAAATAATTGGATTAACGGGAGGCATAGGCAGTGGTAAGACTACTATTGCTAATTATTTAAAGTCTCTTGGTATTCCTGTTTTTATAGCAGATGATGAAGCTAAAAAGGTAATACAGTCTTTAGAGGTGTTAGCGCAAATCCAGAAAGTATTTGGTGCGTTTGTTTTTGAAAACGGCAATTTGAATAAACAGCAATTAGCTACTATCGTTTTTGCTAATCCAGAAAAATTACAGCAACTCAATGCTATAGTACATCCTGCAGTTAAGAAACAATTTAAAGCTTGGGTTGCCCAACACAATACGGTTCCTTTTGTGGTGTATGAAGCGGCTATTTTATTTGAAAGTGGAAGTAATGAAAATTGTGATTATATTATTAGTGTTACAGCTCCTTTAAATACTAGAATTGAGCGCGTAATTCAACGGGATAATTGCTCAAAAGAGCAGGTTTTAGATAGAATTAGCGCACAATGGACAGACGAACAACGTGCTGCTAAAAGTGACTTCGTGATAGAAAATAGTGACTCTCAAAAAACAAAAAATACAATTAACGAAATTCTTAAAATTTTAAAGATTCAGCAAAATGAAGCCTAGATGTTAATATTTGGTTAATGTATTATTTATTATATTGTTAAAATACTAAATTTGTTTTGATGAGTAAGCTATTTTTTAGATTGTTGGTTTTATTGATGAGTTTGTCCTTAATAGGGATTATTCTAGTACAGGTATATTGGTTCAATACCTCTTTTCAGAATAATGACGAACAATTTAAATTTCATGTAAAACAAGTGCTTGGTAATGTTGCTGAAAAATTGCAAAAACAAGAGGCTTACAGTTTTTATGATAAGTACAATCACCTGAAAGATAGTACAGGTAAAATACCAAAAAAAGACGATTTATTAGAATTTACCTACGTTCAGAAAAATTTAAAAACTAACAAAACAATAGTCTATTCTAATAGTATTATTGCTGAAGATTTTAATATCAATTCCTCGCTCTTTGACAAAAAAACAGATAGTTCAAAGTTATTCAAGAACTTTAGTTCGAAACGGGTTACGGAAATTTATAATAATAAACCACTAGATAATTCTTTGCTAGGGCAAAGTTTAATTCCAGATGAACGCATTGAAAAATCAGGAAACCTGGATGTGTTAGATAATGCTCAATTCGAAATTTTCTACAAAGATATTGCGACTGCGATGCCTCTTCAAGAAAGGGTTTCGACTGATAATATTCGAAAATTAATTAAGAAAGAATTAGAAGAATATGGAGTAAATACCAAGTTTGAGTTTGGGGTTTATAGCAATGGATTACCTAGTAAAGTAAAATCAAACGATTTTAGATACGATAAAAACGCTAGTTATTCTATTCCTATTTTAACTGATAATGAAGGTCATGAGCAGTATAAACTGATGGTTACTTTTCCACATAAGAAGCGGTTTTTGTTATCGGAGTTGGTGAGCATTACAATACTTTCAATTGTATTTACATTAATTATTATTATTGCTTATACGAGTGCATTGAGTCAATTGATTCGTCAACGTCAGATATCTGAAATTAAAACAGATTTTATTAATAACATGACACATGAGTTTAAAACTCCAATAGCAACTATAAACTTGGCCTTAGATGCTATTCGTAATCCAAAGATAATTGAAGATAAAGAAAAAGTGTTGCGTTATCTTCAAATGATTAGAGATGAGAATAAGCGAATGCATGCTCAGGTTGAAAATGTATTACGAATTTCAAAATTAGAGCGTAAGGAATTAGAAATAGATAAAGAGCCAAATCCAATTGAAGATGTAATTAATGATGCTATTGAACATGTTAATTTAATTTTGGAAGATAGAGGAGGAGCTATTACAACACATTTTGATGCTACAAGAACTACGGTATTAATTAATGATAATCATTTTACCAATGTTATTGTAAATATTTTAGAAAATGCAATAAAATATTCGCCAGAAGCGCCAGAAATCGATATTTATACCGAGAATATTAAAGATATGGTATTAATTAAAGTGCAAGACAAAGGACTAGGAATGAGTAAGGCGGCTCAAAAAAGAATTTTTGAAAAATTCTACCGTGAACATACCGGAGATATTCACAATGTAAAAGGACATGGCTTAGGATTAGCATATGTAAAACGAATAGTAGAAGACCACAACGGTCAAATATATGTAGAAAGTGAAAAAGGGAAAGGAAGTACCTTCATTATAAAATTACCACTAATAAATTAGACTATGGAAAATACCAATAAAAAAATACTGTTAGTAGAGGACGATCTAAATTTTGGTGCGATCCTAAAAGATTATTTAGTATTAAATGATTTTGACGTGACCTTAGCCAAAAACGGAATGGAAGGTTTTGAAAAGTTCAAAAAGGATAATTATGATCTATGTATTTTGGATGTCATGATGCCTTATAAGGATGGTTATACTTTAGCTAGAGAAATTAGAGAAAAAAATGCCGAAGTGCCCATTATTTTCTTGACAGCTAAATCAATGAAAGAAGACGTATTGAAAGGATATAAAGCTGGTGCCGACGATTACTTGAATAAACCTTTTGATTCTGAAGTATTGTTAATGAAAATTAAGGCTATTATTCAGAGAAAATCATCTGACGTAAAAACAGAACAAGTTCAGTTTGAGTTTACTGTTGGTAAATTTCATTTGAACTCTAAATTACGATTCTTAACGTATCAAGATGAAGAACCAATTAAATTATCTCCTAAAGAAAATGAATTGTTGAAAATGTTAATTTTGCATGAAAATGATTTAATGCCAAGAGAATTAGCATTGACGAAAATTTGGAGAGATGACAATTATTTTACTTCACGAAGTATGGATGTGTATATCGCTAAGTTGAGAAAGTATTTGAAAGCTGATGAGAATGTTGAAATTTTAAATATCCACGGAGAAGGTTTTCGATTAGTGATTAAAAAATAAATCAAACTTATTTTAATAAAAAAAAGCTCCATAAATTGGAGCTTTTTTTTTGATTCATTTCATTACTTTGAAACAGTAATCTCAAATAGTTTGTCCCAGTTTTTACCGGTTACAAACAGTGTTTTAGTTTTAGAATTGTAGGCAATTCCATTGAGTACTTCAGCGGTTGGATTTTTAACAAACTTTCTAAGTCTTGATAAATCCAAAATTCCTTCCACGGCTCCACTTTCAGGATTTACTACGGCAATGGCGTCTTTTTGCCAAACATTAGCATAAATTTTACCATCAATCCACTCGAGTTCATTTATGGATTTTATTTTTGAATTACCAGCATAAACATTGCAGTAATCAATCATCTTTAACGAATTAGGGTTCATTTTCCATATTTTCTCAGTACCATCCGTTTGATAAATGTACTTATCATCATTGGTCATTCCCCATCCTTCAATGTCTTTCTCGTAAGTAAATATTTTTTCTAGTTTTAATGTTGTAGCATTGTAAATAAAACCTGTTTTTTCTTGCCAAGTCAATTGGTATAATTTATTATTTACAAAAGTAATTCCTTCTCCAAAGTATTTTGACTCTAGGTTTGTTTGATTAAATACTTTTCCTGTTTTATAGTCGTATTTTCTAAAATAGGAATTCCCCTTTTGTCCCGTACTTTCAAATAAAGTGTCATTGTAAAATTCTAACCCTTCAGTAAATGATGCAGTGTCATGGGCAAAAGTATTGACTATGCTGTATTTTAAAAGCTTGGGTTGAATGTTTGAAACCAATTCTACTCGGTCTGTAGCCTCGGTGTTTTCTCCTTCAAAATAAATGATGGCTTTCAGATTTTGATATCCTAATTTTTGATTTTTAAAATCAAAATTAATTACATCTAGCCCTTTCATAGTACCAATTTTGATGTTGTTTATATAGTATACAACGCTATCGACTGTTTTTGCATTAGTATTTAATAGGCTCAGACTAATAGATTCTTGTGGTTGGTATTGTTCTTTGAATTGTTTGGTGTCAAAAGTAAATAACGAGTTATTTTCTTTTTTAGCTCCACCACAATTGGACAGTACTAATCCTAATAAAATGATAGCTAAGAAGTTATATTTTTTCATAGTATAAAATTTGAATCTTCGAATATACAACCTTATTTTTTAGTAGCAATGCGCTTGTAAAAATATAAAAAGGTTGTATATTTGCACCGGCAAGTCCTACACGACCAGCTCCTGCAGACTCCCCCAGGATGGGAACATAGCAAGGGTAAGCGGTTGAGCGGTGCGATGTAGGTCGCTTGC
>JACCDQ011010126.1_pt1 | contig 10366 bp, 8 predicted proteins | sample 7446031 | NCBI WGS metagenome assembly JACCDQ01 (sample SAMN15323442, study PRJNA562643) | freshwater metagenome | isolation source: river surface water | place: USA:Blue River Watershed | collected 2017-08-17
AAAAGTGAAGTGATGTAATTCCTAACATAAAAGAAACAATTAATTGTTGTTGAATTTTGTTCGTAAAAAGCGAGATAGTATTTACTGTCTCGCTTTTTTAGTTTTGTGTAAAAAAAACAAAACATGCAAAAATCAATCATATTGTTAATCAATTAAAATTATTTTTAATATTGTTAAAATATTTATGCCAATTTATAAATTAAAATATTTTAACTATAACAATAGATTTAATACTTTTATAAAAAATAAACGAAAATGAGTTACTATAAAATTGACAACTTTGAACAGTATTTCAAACACTATAATAAATCGATTCGCGAGCCTAGAAAATTTTGGGGTAAAATAGCAGAAGAAAATTTTACTTGGTACCAGCAATGGGATAAGGTGGTTGATTTTGATATGGCTGAAGCCGAAATTAAATGGTTTACTGAAGCTAAAGTCAATATTGTAAAGAACTGTATTGACCGCCATTTGGCTAAAAGAGGAGATAAAACGGCGATTATTTTTGAACCAAACGATCCATCGGAAGCTGCACAACACATTTCGTATAATGAATTGTACGAACGAGTCTCAAAAATGGCCAATGTGTTGCGAGAGCAAGGCATTAAAAAAGGAGATCGTGTTTGTATTTATTTACCAATGATTCCAGAATTAGCCATCTCATTATTAGCTTGCGCTAGAATTGGAGCCATTCACTCTGTAGTTTTTGCAGGATTCTCTGCCTCTGCGGTGGCTTCAAGAATCAATGATTGTGAGTGTAAAATGGTCATTACCTCTGATGGAAGTTACCGTGGTAACAAAGCCATTGACTTAAAAGGCATTGTTGATGAGGCATTAGAAAAATGCCCTTCTGTTGAGAAAGTATTGGTTGCCAAAAGAACCAACACCAATGTCAACATGAAAGAAGGTCGTGACCAATGGTTGCAACCCCTTTTAGATGACGCAATGAACACCAACGTCGCTGAAATCATGGATGCTGAAGATCCTTTATTTATCCTTTATACTTCAGGTTCTACAGGGAAACCAAAAGGAATGGTACACACCACAGCAGGATATATGGTATATACTGCCTATACTTTCAAAAATGTATTCAGTTACGAAGAAAATGACATTTTCTGGTGTACTGCCGATATTGGTTGGATTACAGGACACTCATACATTCTATACGGACCTTTATTAAACGGTGCAACTACCGTAATTTTTGAAGGAGTTCCTTCGTATCCAGACTTCAGTCGTTTCTGGGAAGTGATTGAAAAACACCAAGTAACTCAATTCTATACTGCCCCAACAGCTATTCGTGCTTTGGCAAAAGAAAGTATAGAATATGTTCAAAAATACCCTCTACAATCATTAAAAGTAATTGGATCAGTAGGAGAGCCTATTAATGAAGAAGCTTGGCACTGGTACAACGACCACGTGGGTGGAAAAAGATGTCCAGTAGTCGATACGTGGTGGCAAACCGAAACAGGTGGAATTATGATTTCGCCTTTAGCTTTTGTAACACCCACAAAACCAACCTATGCTTCACTTCCATTACCGGGTATTCAACCGGTATTGATGGATGAAAAACGCAACGAAATAGAAGGCAATCAAGTGACTGGAAGTTTGTGCATTAAATTTCCTTGGCCTAGTATTGCTAGAACCATTTGGGGCGATCACCAACGTTATAAAGAAACCTATTTCAGTGCTTTCCCTGGAAAATATTTTACAGGAGACGGTGCGTTACGTGACGAAGTAGGTTATTACCGAATTACAGGTCGTGTGGATGATGTGGTGATTGTTTCTGGACACAATTTAGGAACAGCTCCTATTGAAGATGCTATCAACGAACACCCAGCAGTAGCCGAGTCAGCTATTGTAGGTTTCCCTCACGACATCAAAGGAAATGCGTTGTACGGATTTGTTATTTTGAAAGAAACAGGGGAGTACCGTGATAGAGATAACTTGAGCAAAGAGATTAACCAACATATTTCAGACCATATTGGACCAATTGCCAAATTGGATAAAATCCAATTCGTTTCAGGTTTGCCAAAAACACGTTCTGGAAAAATCATGCGTAGAATTTTGCGTAAAATAGCCGAAGGTGATTTCTCTAATTTTGGAGATACTACCACTTTATTGAATCCTGAAGTGATTGAGGAGATCAAAGCAGGAAAATTATAAATGATTAATTAAAGGGGATTATCATATGATAATCCCTTTTTTTATTTTAATCCTAATCTTGATTTTAACTTTAAGAATAGTAATCCCATTTTATAGGCTTCTTCGGAAGCTGAATTTCGGTCACTTATGGGAACTTTGTACAGTGTACATAATTCATCTAAAGTAAACTGTTTATCATTGATATCATGTAGTCTTCGATGCATAATTTCAAGATCAAGAGGTTCATTTTTTAATCGGCCACAATCTAATTTTTCTAATGCTGTATTGATTATTTCAACATCAGTATCTATTCGATACCCCACTAACGTGGCATTACCAATATATTTCAGAAAAGATTCTATTGCTTCAGGTTCTCCTAATTTTTTCAGTTTGCTTTCTACTATAAATTCGTTAGAAAGTCCATTGTCATGAAGGAATTTGTACTGTAACAAAACTACTTCAAAATTATCTCCAATAAGAACACTATCATTTACTACCCCAAAACATCCAAAGGATAGAATAACGTCTTTATTTGGGTTTAGCCCTGTTTTTTCAGTAGATAGAATTACGTATCGATTTGATTTTTTTTCAAATTTAGATACGTATTCCTTCCAAAATTCAGGATGTTCTTTAGTTATATTTTTAAGCCAATCTAACATAATTATGAAAATTGAGTAAGTTGGAATTTATCTTTAATTAACTCCTCCAGTTCTCTCATAGGAGTTAAAGCATTTTTTAATCGCTCTTTGTCTATTTTATTCAATTCGTTCAAATTGATATATTGACCACTATCGTCATTTTTTAATCCTTCAATGGTTCTGAATTTTGACAACGTTAAAAAAGCTTCGGCACAATTGATGTAAATTTCTGCATTTCGTGGGTCGGCAATGGCTAATTGTTTGAAACGAGAATAGGTATTATTGACTCCTTTAATTCCGTAACTTAAAGCAAAAAGTCGAGCGCTATCAATTAATGGAAGTAAGGCACGTGACTTAATATCAAATTTGTCTTTGTTTGGTCCTTCTTCTTCAACAATAAATTTTTTAAAGAAACTAAGGGGAGCATTATTACGTAATGCATCATTTCCTAGAAAATCAAAGAATAAGGTGTTGTTTTTAGCATTTTTATAAATTACGGTTTCTATTGCTTCTTCAATTTTTGATTCTCCAAAAGCCATTTCGTAATCAAAAAATATACTACTCAAATCATTACTGTTTTTACCTGGAGTATTCATCCAACTGTTGTACTGATTTGTCCAGTCAATCAGTGATTTACACCAAAGTGTATTGCTTCCCATGTGACCGTTTGGACATAACGAATATCCTATTTTTTCTAAATTGGCTGTAGAGCGTTTGGCTAATTTTAGGAAATAATCTTTAACCTCTCTGTATTTATCCGGAACAACATCTTCAAAAACTAAAATACTGTCTTGATCTGTTAGCAATAATTGTTCTTTACGTCCCTGACTACCAATACATAACCATGAAAAACGAGCAGGAGGGGAGCCTAAATCTAAAATTGCTAATTCAATTGAACGTTTAATTAGCGCCAAATTAATTTCGCTTGCAATATTGTAAACATGGAAAAGCGGAATGTTTTTATGGATTGAATTTTGAATAATATCAGTCAATCGATTGCGGAGTTGCTTTAAATCTTCCGCAGATTGCGTACGTTTTATTTGTTTAATTAAAACACCCGGATTATTGGCTTGCGAAACAATTAAATCATGTTCTGAGATAATCCCTTTTACTTCAGATTGATTAGTTCCGTCAATTGTTGCAATCAAATGAGTTACATTGTTTTTTAGCATTACCAATTGGGCTTCTGCCAAAGAAATGTTTTCTACAACTGTTACTACGGGATTTGACATAATTTTATCAATCGTTGTAGTAATAGGGTAGCGACCCGTTGCAATTTTTGTACTCATATCGGTATGGGTAACAATTCCGATAGGAATATTATTATTGTTACAAATAATAATACTATTTGAAAGGTTTTCAGCCATTGTTTTTGCTACGTCCATAACGATAGCATCAACTGTGGTAGTTAACGGAATTCTATTGTAAGTTAGCGACTGAAAATACTGCATATCAGAAGACTGTTGGTCGGAATAGACTACATTATCTGAAAGTAGTTTACCTCTAATATTCTTATCATTCGGGTTATTAGTGTTAGTTGCAAAACTTTCTAACAAGAAATCTAAAACATTAGGATTGTTGGCAACAAAAGGTCTGAAAGTAGCAATAGGAATGGCGTATATAATACTTTCTTCACGCGCTTTTGCCGTCATCATATAATTGTTTTTGGCAAAAAACGGACGTAAGCCAAAAATATCACCTTCATGACATTTATTTAATAAAGTTTCTTCAGCATCGGCAATAACAGACAAGTGAATCACACCAGAAGCTACTACATAAAAACAATCGTGTAATTTATCATCAATTTGAAATAAGATTTTATATTTTTCCAGATTAACAACACGAATATTGGTCGCGATTTCAGATAATTCTTCAAAGGTCAAATTATCAAAAGGTGGATATTTTTTTAAAAAATCTGCAATATGTTCTGCAACAGTATTCATAGTCTGTAGAAATAAATTTTCGATTGCTAATTTAAAAAAATAATACAGTGTTAGCAATAGGCAGTATAGAATACTATTAACTAATTTATAGGTTAATTGTTGATAGATGAGGTTTTTTTGAAATATTCTATTTTACATAATATAAATTATAGTTCAAAATGATATGCTAATATTAATCCAAATCATTCATAATCTTTTCTCTATATTTTTTACCGATTAGTATATTTAATTTAGTTTTATAATCTTCAATTAACCATTCTCGATAGTTTTTACTACTTTGACTTAAACATTTTGAAAAACGTTTCACCCGACATTCAATATCATCCTGTAATTCTTTAGCTAATAATTTTGCTTCTTGTAGATTCCCAGAATTCTCCACACACATTCCGGCGTGTTGTTCAAGAGATTTGTCTAAAACTACTTTAGAGCGCAAATTTTGACGGATGGCTAGTTTATGTTCTTCGTCAATATCAAAACTAACTTCTTTTGAATTTTTAAATTTAGCTCTCAATTCGGCAGGCATTACATATTTAAAGTGCATTTCAATTTCTGCATCATCTCTGAGATTCTCTAAATAGTATTCTGGTGATTTGAAAATATGTTGCCAGTTAACCGGATCGCTCCAAAGTCCAAATCGCGCTGCATTATTACCTAAATCAATAACTGTAAATTCACTTTTGTTTTCTAATTTTCTAGAACCCCTCCCAATCATTTGAAAATAAAGTGTTAAGGATTTTGTTGCCCTATTCAAAATAATAGTTTCAACTGTAGGCTCGTCAAAACCGGTAGTTAAAATTCCTACAGAAGTTAATATAGCATTTGGGGTATGTTTAAACCAATATAAAATCTCTTTTCGTTCTTCATTACTACTCGTATTATCAAGATGTCTAATGTTATACCCTGCCTCTCTAAATGTTTCACATACATACAATGAAGTAGTAATTCCATTATTAAAAATCAATGTTTTTTTACCTAATGATTTTTCTGTATAAGCATGTAATAACTTTTCTTGCATTAACATATTACTATATAGTTCATCGGATGATTTTACAGTATAATCTCCGTTTATTCCAACTTTCAAAGAAGTTAAGCCAACATCATAGCTGTACGTGTTTGCTTTGGCTAGAAATCCTTTATTAATTAATGATTCTATTGTGTCGCCTACAATTAATTCATCATAATTTTGGTGCATTGGTAATTTTATATTAGAACTCAAAGGAGTAGCTGTGACACCAAGTATAAATGACTTTTTAAAGGAGTTTAATAATTTTCTAAATGAATTATAATGTGCTTCGTCAATGATGACTAACCCAATGTTATCTAATCGTAATTTTTCATCATTAATTCTATTTTTTAAAGTTTCAACCATTGCGACAAAACAAGAATAGTCATTTTGATCTGGGAGTTCTTTTATGCTACTATTAATGATTTTATTTGTTACACCAAAACCTTTCAGCATTTTAGAGGTTTGCTTACAAAGTTCTATGCGGTGGGTTAAGACCACCACTTTTTTATCATGCTTTTTTAGATACCTTCGCACGATCTCTGAAAATATTACTGTCTTCCCTCCTCCTGTTGGTAATTGGTATAATAAATGGTGTTGAGGCGAAGCATTATCAATACGTTCAAAAATAGCATCAATAGCTCCTTTTTGATAATCATAAAGCTCTTTTTTATCTTCAAATTCATTAATGTGAATATCGTATTGAGGCATTAGTTTTTCACTTTTTTGCAAAAGTACAGCTAAAAAAGAGTTATTAGACTATTTTTGATTTAAAAAATAGGTCGTATAAACAATTAAAATTTTATTTTAGAAACAATGCTTTCAAATTCATGTTTGTTTTTCCAATTTTGATTTATAGTTGCTTCATGTATTGCAATTATTCTAGATTTATATTCATTAAAAATCCCATTTGATACTATATAATTTGTTGCTTGTTCATACGAATTCAACATACTCTTATAGAATAATTCTTGTTTGATACCATTTTCAGATGAATAGGTTTGTGCAATCTCAATAGCATAGAGCATTATATCTGCTATTAAGAAACAGTCTACACCTAATGTAATAAAGTGTTTTATAGCTTTTTGCGCTACCGAACGTCTTAGCTTAGGTTTTGTTTTACCTCTACTCCTCACTCGTGATATAGGAAAGTATTCGTTTGAAATTTTAAGTTTATATTCTTGTAATAGTTTTTCTTCTTTTGGATTGAAAACAAAATCATAAAATACTTTTACAGCATTAAATTTTTCATATAATTCAATAATTTGTTCTTCCAACTGCCCTTTATCTAATTCTGAAAGGTAATTTTTTAAATCTCTTTTACTCATAATTCAAAATTTACTTTTGCAAAGTTAAATACTTTAAGAATTGCTATATCACGAATCATAAGTATTTCTTAATTTTGATAATTCAAAATCTAAAGTTTTAGAATTATGATGAAGTTATTTAAATCAGTTGCTTTTTTAGAGGGAATCTCACTTCTGGCATTATTATTTTTTGCAATGCCGATGAAATATGTTCTTCATTCTACAATTTATGTTGAAATTATTGGTATGGTACATGGAATACTTTTTATAGCTTATGTTAGTAATGCAATTAGATACAAAATTAAATTGAATTGGAATTTTAAAACCTTTGGTATTGTTTGTCTCGCATCAATAATTCCTTTCGGCACCTTCTACATAGATAAAAAATATTTAAACTAAATCATGGCTACAAGAGAATTATTTATAAAAGAATTTCGCGGATTACCTTTGGGGCAAATTACCAATCAATCTTCTTTTGAAGAAAAATTTCAAAATGAGACACTACGACCTATTTTAAAACTTCAAAATGATTTGCTTATTAAAACTTTTCAATTGTACCTAAATCAAAATAAGATAAACTTCAGTAATTACTCCATAGAAAGAAAAATAAAAACAATTGAGTTGGCTATTCTAAAAGATATTCAATTCCAGAATTTAATTAAAGGGATGGTTTTAGGACTCTTCACTCTTGATGAATTTAGCCAATATTCTACTAATACATCTGGTTTTAATAAACGAATTCGTTTAATGCTAATTGAAAGATTACAAAGTCAATTACAATTGTTCTAAATTTATAATCTACTTTTTATTACGGTTTATTTTTTTTATTTTATTGATTTTCAGTGTTTTAAAATTAAAAATAATCTACTTTTTTTAAATTATTTGATTTTTCAATCCATAAAGAATTTACTTTTACCATTACAAACGAAATCGTTTTCTAATGCTATTGTTTTCAAAAGGTCTTTTTTATTTATTTTAATTACGTCATTTTAACACATTGAAAATAAAAATAAGGCCTTGAATAAATATTTTTATAAGCTTTAGATTACAAATTTGACATGAAAATAAATCTAATGGATAATTTAGGTACAATATTCGAGAGTATAATATTTATTTTTTTATGATAAAAATCATAAAATCAATTATAATTCAAATTATTTTAAATTGAATATCTTAAATAAATGAAAATAATTAAATTCCAGTTATAAATTAACATTAAAAATACGAATCTGCGATTTTATTTATTATTATTGTAGTTAACTAAAAATATCTATTAACATACTATCAAACATAAAAACAAACCAAATGGAAAGACGTGAAGCACTAAAAAGAGTTGCTTATTTAATGGGAGGAGCCATTTCAGCAACAACAATGGGAGTTTTATTTGAAAGTTTTACAGTTTTAGATAAGTCTAAGATGGTAAATTTTTCAGTATCAGATGAAGCAATTTTGGCTGAATTTGCAGAAATTATTATTCCAACAACTGCTACTTCTCCAGGAGCAAAAGCTGCAGGATTAGGTCCATTTATACCAATGATGGTTCGAGATTGTTACCCAGCTAATTTACAGGAATTATTCGCTCAAGGACTCAAAGATATGGATGAAAAATGTATCAAAACATATGGAAAGAATTTTGTTTCATTATCTGATACAGAGCGTTTACAGGTAGTCACTCATCTTCGTGATGAGGCTAAAGCAAATAGCAAACAACCTTCATTTTTTGCAATTGCAAGAGATTTAACTATTTTAGGTTATTACTCGTCTGAAATTGGATGTACTCAAGCTAGAGAATATATCGCAATTCCCGGCAGATATGATGGAAATGCTCCATTAGAACCAGGTCAAAAAGCTTGGGCTACTTCATAATTTTTTTCAACAATTACATTTAATTAAAAATATATATATCGTGAATATCAATACGAACTTAAAAGAGCAAAACACTTATGACGCAATCGTTATAGGTTCTGGAATTAGTGGTGGTTGGGCTGCCAAAGAATTAACAGAAAAAGGATTACGCGTTTTAATGTTAGAACGTGGAATGAATATAGAGCATGTTAAGGATTATGAAACCGCTATGAAAGATCCTTGGGAATTTGAACATAGAGGTAGATTAACCCAAGAACAGAAAAGAACTCATCCGGTTCAAATTAGAGATTATCCTTATCAAGAAGCTAATGAAAAATGGTGGGTAAATGATTTGGAATGCCCTTATACTGAAGAAAAACGTTTTGATTGGTATAGAGGTTTTCATGTAGGAGGAAAATCGTTAATGTGGGGACGCCAAAGTTACCGTTTTAGCGATATCAACTTTGAAGACAATAAAAAAGACGGACACGGAAATGATTGGCCTATTCGCTATAAAGATTTGGCTCCATGGTATGATTATGTAGAAAGATTTGCTGGAATCAGTGGTCAAAATGAAAATTGGCCTCTTCTACCTGATGGTCAATTTCTTCCACCAATGGATTTGAACTGTGTTGAAAAATCAGTAAAAGAAAGAATTGAAAAGCATTACAATAAAGAAAGAATCTTAACTATTGGACGTACTGCCAACTTAACGGTACCTCACAATGGTCGTGGAAATTGTCAATACAGAAATTTATGTAGCCGTGGATGTCCTTTTGGGGCATATTTCAGCACACAATCTGCTACTTTACCTGCTGCTATGGCAACTAAACGTTTAACTGTTAGACCGTATTCTATTGTGAATCATATCATTTACGATAAAAACACTAAAAAAGCAAAAGGTGTTATGGTAATTGATGCAGAGACTAATGAAACAATGGAGTTTTATGCTAAAATTGTTTTTGTAAACGGTTCTACTCTAGGTTCGACCTTTATTTTGTTAAACTCTACTTCAGAAGCACACCCTAATGGATTAGGTAACGGAAGTGGACAATTAGGACATAATTTAATGGATCATCATTTCCGTTGTGGTGCCGAAGGTACTGCAGAAGGATTTGAAGACAAGTATACTTATGGACGTAGAGCGAACGGAATTTACATCCCACGTTATCAAAACTATGGTAATGATAAACGTGATTACTTAAGAGGATTTGGCTATCAAGGTGGAGCAAGTCGTGGCAATTGGCAAGCTGATGTGGCCGAATTAGCTTTTGGAGCTGATTTCAAAAACAATATGTCCAAACCTGCAGATCACTGGAAAATGGGATTAGGAGGTTTTGGAGAAATGCTACCGTATTATGAAAATAAAGTAACACTTGACCATTCTAAAAAAGACAAATGGGGCCAACCAGTCTTAAAAATTGATTGTGAATACAAAGAGAATGAAGAAAAAATGCGTGAAGATATGATGAATGATGCAGCTGAAAT
>JACCDQ011002785.1_pt1 | contig 10364 bp, 8 predicted proteins | sample 7446031 | NCBI WGS metagenome assembly JACCDQ01 (sample SAMN15323442, study PRJNA562643) | freshwater metagenome | isolation source: river surface water | place: USA:Blue River Watershed | collected 2017-08-17
AAAAAAAAGCCTGCGCTCATCGCGCGGGCCGTATAACCATCTATTGTAAAAATTATTGTCCTTCTATCGTAGGCTCCTGCTTGGGGGCAGCGGCAGCATCTATCTTAAAGATGATCTTGCCTTCTGTCTCATCATAGTCGGCGGTTACCGTATCGCCGGCGTTGATGCGGCGGTTCAGTATCTCTTCTGCCAGCGGATCTTCCAGGTATTTCTGGATGGCCCTGTGCAGCGGCCTTGCGCCGAACTGCTGGTCATAGCCCTTCTCGGCTATGAACTTGCGCGCACTGTCTGTGAGGGTCAGCGTGAAGCCCAGTGTGTTCAGGCGCTTCAGCACATCCTTCATGATGATGTCGATGATCTGGCCGATGTGTGATTCCTCCAGGGAATTGAAGATGATCACATCATCGATACGGTTCAGGAACTCCGGCGAGAAGGTGCGCTTCAGCGCTTTCTCTATCACACCGCGGCTGGTCTCCTCCGTGCTGGAGGTCTTGGCCGTAGTGGCGAAACCTACACCGGTACCAAAGTCCTTCAACTGGCGGGCGCCGATGTTCGACGTCATGATGATGAGCGTGTTCTTGAAGTCTACCTTGCGGCCCAGGCCATCGGTAAGCTGGCCGTCGTCCAGCACCTGCAGCAGTATGTTGAAGATATCCGGGTGCGCTTTCTCTATTTCGTCCAGCAGCACTACCGAGTAAGGCTTGCGGCGCACTTTTTCGGTGAGCTGTCCACCCTCTTCATAACCTACATAGCCGGGAGGCGCACCTATGAGCCTGCTCAGGGAGAATTTCTCCATGTACTCACTCATATCCATACGGATGAGCGCATCATCGCTGTCGAACATGTAGCGGGCCAGTGCGCGCGCCAGTTCCGTCTTACCCACACCCGTCGGGCCCAGGAAGATGAAGGAGCCTATCGGCTTGCGCGGGTCTTTGAGGCCCACACGGTTGCGCTGTATAGCTTTCACCACTTTCTGTATCGCTTCGTCCTGGCCTACCACGGCGCCTTGCAGGTCCTCGCCCATGCGGCGCAGCTTGGCGCTCTCTGCTTCCACCATCCGCATCACGGGTATCCCCGTCATCATACTGATCACTTCTGCTATGGCCTCCTCGCTTATCGGGTAGCGCTTGTGCTTGGCTTCCTCTTCCCAGTCGGCCTTGGCACGCTCCAGTTCCTCACCCAGGCGTTTCTCGCGGTCGCGCAGGGCAGCAGCCTCTTCAAAGCGCTGGCTCTTCACCACCTTGTTCTTCTCCTGCTTTATCTCTTCTATCTTCTTCTCCAGGTCCAGTATGTTCTGCGGCACGTTGATGTTCTTCAGGTGCACACGTGCGCCGGCCTCGTCCATCACGTCTATTGCCTTGTCGGGCAGCAGGCGGTCGGTCATATAGCGGTCGCTGAGCTTCACACAGGCTTCTATGGCATCCTTGTCATAGATCACATTGTGGAAGTCCTCGTACTTGGAGCGGATGTTATTCAGTATCGTTATGGTCTCTTCTACGCTTGGCGGTTCCACCAGTACCTTCTGGAAGCGGCGGTCGAGCGCGCCATCCTTCTCTATGTACATGCGGTACTCATCCAGCGTAGAGGCGCCGATGCATTGCAGGTCGCCACGCGCCAGTGCCGGCTTGAAGATGTTCGATGCATCCAGCGAGCCCGATGCACCACCGGCGCCCACAATGGTATGTATCTCATCGATGAAGAGTATCACATCCCTGTTCTTCTCCAGTTCGTTCATGATGGCCTTCATCCTTTCTTCGAACTGGCCGCGGTACTTGGTACCTGCTACCAGCGCAGCAAGGTCCAGGCTGATAACACGCTTGTCGAACAGCACCCTCGATACCTTGCGCTGCACGATGCGCAGTGCCAGGCCTTCCACGATGGCGGTCTTACCCACACCGGGCTCGCCTATCAGTATCGGGTTGTTCTTCTTCCTGCGCGACAGTATCTGCGACACGCGCTCTATCTCTTCCTCGCGGCCCACTATCGGGTCCAGGTTGCCCAGTTCTGCGAACTTGGTAATATCCCTGCCGAAGTTGTCCAGCACGGGTGTCTTGGATTTGGTGTTGCCGGCAGCCGGTTTGCGTTGCTGGTACTGGCGGCGCTCATCATCCTCGTCAAACTCCTCTGATGATCCCGGATCATTATAATCACTTGTGGGGCTGCCGCCTTGCAGTATGCTCAATTCGCCTTTGAATCGTTCGTAATCCACGTCTAAGTTGCCTAAAATTTGTGTAGCCACGTTCTCTTTGTTTTTAAGGATGGATAGCATGAGGTGTTCGGTCTCTACGGTCTGGCTTTTCAATGCCTTTGCTTCCAGTACAGTGATGCGTATCACTTTCTCTGCCTGTTTGGTCAGCGGCAGACTATTGATGTTGGACAGGGGTTTATTGCTCTTGTCCTTTATCGCCAGCTCCAGTTCTTTGCGTAGTTCAAAAAGGTCTACCTGCATACTCTGCAGTACCTTAAGCGCCACGCCGTCGCCCTCACGGATGAGGCCTAACAGCAGGTGCTCTGTGCCTATGAAATCATTGCCCAGCCTCAGGGCCTCTTCCCTGCTGTAGGAGATGATCTCTTTTACTTTTGGCGAGAAATTAGAATCCATGTAGTAACTCCCAAGTTTTTTATAAAGTTAACTGATTTTGCCAGTATCCTGTTATTGCTTCTGATCATAGGGGTATTTTTCTATCTGGCCCTGCTTCCATCCATCTCTGGTTCATCATGTTACAGTGCCAGGAGCTGAGTACAAGAGGAGAAATTATTTTTTTAATACCCCATCCTTAGTAATTTCACCAGAATAATGCCACGATCATGGACTTCAAAATTGATACCAGAGACACTTTTACCGTCATAACCCCTGTTACCGATGTAATAACGGCAAATTTGACAGACGAACTCACCACTACATTTGAAAAAATGAGGCAAAGCGGCAGTCAGAACTTTATTGTCGACCTGCAACATGGCACATCGATAGAAACAGATGCCGTAGAGAACCTGGTGGCCATGCACGAGCAGGCATATGCCATGGGCCGGTCGCTGGTGTTCACCGGTATCAAGGGAAAAGTGCTCACCTCCCTCAAAGAGAATGAAACAGACCTACTCATCAATATAGCGCCCAAGATGATAGAAGCGATCGACATCATATCTATGGAGATACTGGAGCGCGACCTGTATAGCGAAGAAGGATAATTAGTAGTTACCACCTATGCCTGGGGCGGCCGATACCGCTAAAATACTGGTCCCGGACATGCGCTTTTTCGTTACTTTTGCCTTTTATTTTTTTCAGGCACCACAATTCTATTGGCCCCCTTTATGAAGCGCACCCTGGTAATGATACGGCATGCAAAATCGAGCTGGGCCAACCCCCTGCAAAGCGATTTTGACCGCGCGCTCAATGAGCGGGGCCAGCAGGATGCGCCGGAGATGGGCAAGCGGCTGAAAACAGCCGGCCTGGTACCAGACCTTATCATCAGCAGCCCTGCCAAACGTACACGCCAGACCACTAAACTGATAGCTAAAGAGACAGGCTATGACTTTGACAAGGTGCAATGGGAAGAAAAACTCTACCACTGTATCCCTGCCGTCTTCGAAGAGGTCATCGACACGATAGGAGCAGATGTGAAGACAGTGTTCATCGTAGCACACAATCCCGGCATCACCGAATTCGTTAACCAGTTGTCGCCGGCTTTCGGCATCGGCAATATGCCCACTTGCGGCATTTGCGCCGCCACCTTCGAGGGACCCGAATGGGACCACTTCGGCAGCGCGGCCAGGACAGTAACATTATTTGATCACCCCAAGAACGAAAATGACTCAGACTAAGACCACTGTGCAGATAACGGCTTCCCTTGAGAAACTTTTTGAAGAACATTTTGAAAAGAAGGCCGAGAACATTGAAGCGCTTGCCGTTTCAGGTTCAGACCGCCGTTACTACCGCCTTACAGCGGGCGATATGTCCGCTATCGGCACCTACAATACCAATGTGGCGGAGAACAATACTTATTTCTACTTCACAGAGCTGATGCGCCGCCACCAGGTAAATGTGCCGGAGGTATACAAGATAAGCAAGGACCGCCGCGCCTACCTGCAGCAAGATCTGGGCAAGATATCCCTCTTCGACCTCGTGATCAAGGATGGCTATACCGAACAGGTACGCAAGTACTACCACAAAGCCCTGGCCCAACTGGCCAGGCTGCAGTGGATAGCAGGCCGCGAGGCCGACTACAAGCAGTGTTTCGCGTCCAAGCAGTTCGACGAGCGGGCTATCATGTCCGATCTGCTGTATTTCAAGTACTATTTTGCTGATATCCAGGGCATACCATACGACCGCCTGCTGCTCATATCAGAGATGGAGCAGCTGAGCAAGGACCTGGGCCGGGTGCAGCCGCAGACACTCATGTTCCGCGACTTCCAGAGCCGCAACATCATGGTGCATGAAGGCAAGCTCTACTTCATCGATTTCCAGGGCTCTATGCAGGGCCCACCCCAATACGATATCGCATCCCTGCTGTGGCAGGCGCGCGCCCAGCTACCGGCCGCATGGAAGGAAGAGCTGCTGAACGGCTACATACACAGCCTGGCAGAGCTGAACGTGCCCCGTATGGACGAGATACACTTCCGCCGCGGCTATGTGCAATTCGTGCTCGTGCGGCTGCTGCAGGTGCTCGGTTCTTATGGTTTCCGCGGACTGCTGCAGCACAAGGCCCACTTTGTCACCAGCATAGGCCCGGCCCTCAAGAACCTCGAGGCATTCCTCTCCAACCATCCGCAGACACCGTCTTACCCGGAACTGCGCTCACTGCTGGAGAAATTGTCCTCCCGCGAGATGCAGGACCGCTACAATACCTCAACATCCGACACGAAGAGCAAGCTGGAAGTGCAGGTGTGCAGTTTCTCCTATAAGAGCGGCATACCCAAGACGGCCAGCCCGCACGGCGGCGGCTATGTGTTCGACTGCCGGGGCATCCTTAATCCCGGTCGCTACGCTGCCTATAAGTACCTCACCGGCAACGACGAGCTGGTACGCCAGTTCCTGGAGCGCGAGACCCGCATGCCCGACTTCATGAACCACGTATATGCGCTGGTGGCCATCAATGTAGAGGACTATATTGCCCGCGGTTTTGAGCAGCTCAGCGTTTCATTTGGTTGCACAGGGGGCCAGCATCGGTCGGTATATGCTGCCAACCAGCTGGCCATGCACCTCAAGTCGCGCTACAACATAGACGTGGTAGTGACCCACCTGAACGAGAAAAAGTGGGTACTGCAGGAAGAAACAGCTGAATAAGCGAATAAAACGACCTGGATGTCCGCGTCATATAGGCGTAATATCATTATCCCGCATATCATTATTGGTATTAGTGATCGGGGCAACCGCAATATTTAAGTAATTTTGCTTCTAAATCGATAAGAAATGTTGAAGACCGGAAATACGATAGTGAGCATATATACCGAGATGACCCCTAACCCGGAAACAATGAAGTTCGTGGCCAACAAGCTCCTGTACCCGGGCAAGAGCATCGACTTTGCCGATGAGTCGCTGGCCAATCCTTCGCCACTAGCCAAGGAACTGTTCGCATTCCCCTTCATCAAGGGTGTGTTCATCGCCAGCAACTTTGTGACGCTGACCAAGACGCCCGAGACCAACTGGGACGATGTGATACCATCTGTACGCCAGTTCCTGAAGGAATACCTGGAGGAAGGCAAGGTAGTGATCAACGAGGACCTCGTAGTAGCCCCAAAGGATACCAATACCGTAAGCGCCGACGATACCGATGTGGTAGTACGCATCAAGGAACTGCTGGAGAACTATGTGAAACCGGCGGTAGAGATGGACGGTGGCGCCATCAGCTTCAAGGGCTTTGACAATGGTACCGTGAAGCTCATGCTGCAGGGTTCCTGCTCCGGCTGCCCTTCATCCATGATCACCCTGAAAACGGGCATAGAAGGCATGATGAAGCGCATGATACCAGAAGTGAAAGAAGTAGTGGCAGAAGCAGAATAAGAACAGTCAAGATATCTTTTGTGAATGGCGCCCGGGATCGGTCGCCATTTTTTATCTTGGACATTGCGAGGCTAACGCATCCGCTCCTAACTTTACAGATACTTGACCATCGTCACTATGACAACCGTATCTAGCGCAATATTCACTGTTCTTATCACTATCTCTTCTTTATCTTACGGACAATGGAATTCCAATGACATTATTGGATACACAGGCGGCGGCAAGGTAGACCACCTCGGCCCAGATACCAGCAATACCTTCCAGGCACGCAGCATCTTCCGCGATAGCAGAGGCAACCTGTGGTTCGCCACAAATGGCGATGGGGTATTCAGGTATGATGGGAGAACGATCATCCGCTATACCGACAAGCATGGGCTTTGCGGCAACTATGCGTGGATGATACAGGAAGGCCATGACGGCGCCCTTTGGTTCAGGACCCGCGATGGTATCAGCCGGTTCGATGGACGAACATTCACCAACTATACCAACCGGCAACTGCAGGACAATAGCGAGCCCGGTCAATGGAACATCGCGCCCGGCGACCTTTGGTTCGATGCCGGCGGTGGCAGGGGCGGCGTTTACCGCTATCGTAGCGGCAAGTTCGCATGGCTGCCGTTGCCCAGGTGGGCAAGGGATACGATCTCCGCACGGATGCCTAACAGCAGTTACAGTCCTTATGCTGTGTACTGCATCCTGCTGGACCGGAAAGGCGGTCTTTGGTTCGGCACGCAGGAAATGGGTGTTTGTCACTATGACGGATCTTCGTTTTCATGGCTCCCTGCAGACGGCCTGCGTGGCGCCGCAGTGCGCACCATCTTCGAAGACCGTGATGGCGCCATATGGATAGGCAATAATGGCAATGGCCTGTTCCGGTACGATGGGAAAACGGTGATGAGCGTGGCCGAGATAGTAGGCAGTACGCGCCCGAAAAAGCCGCAGTCACTGCCAATGCGTGTTTGGACCGTAGCAGACGACAAAGCGGGCAACCTCTGGATAGGCACCATCGATGCAGGCGTGTGGCGATACGATGGAAAAGCAATGACCCGCTACACAGTGGACAACGGCCTGGATATAGATTTCATTTGGACGATAGTGCGGGACAGGCTGGACAACCTTTGGTTCGGCACAGATGGCGGTGGTGTGCAGACCTTTGACGGTACACGCTTTCGCCGTTTCAGGCCATCGCGGCATTGATCCGGCCCGTCGGTGTCATTGCGCGTCCTGTATATGCTCTTCCACGGGGCAGCCTGCAATTTTTTTTAATGATCACGCAGTTACTGTATAATGATGTAAAGTTAATTTGGATGCCCCCTTGCAGCACGGCGTAGCTTGCATAATGATGGGCCTGCAATGCCCTGCAGACAACGACTTTCGACTCATGACTTTCGGCTTTCGACTCCAAAAAAGTGCGCAAAAATGAGCAGTAAGTGCGCAAAAAGTGAGCAAAGAACCAAACCTAAACCATTGATATTCAATGCCGACCCCTCTCTCCAAAAGAATTGCGCAAAGCACCACCGACCCGGCCCCACACACTGCATGCTGCTCCTGTCCACTGCACGAAGCGTTTGTCTATATTTTTATACCTTAGTAGCCTTAAAACCAATGCGACAGGGAGGCCCTCCTCCGGCGATACAGAACAATGGACATCCGCAATAACTACGTAGCTATTATGGCCGGTGGCATCGGCAGCAGGTTCTGGCCAGAGAGCCGGACACACCTCCCCAAGCAATTCCTCGACCTGCTGGGCACCGGTAAGTCGCTCATCCAGTGGACCTATAACCGATTCAAGCACATCTGCCCACAGGAGAACATCTACTTCATTACCAATGAGCAGTACATGGACACGCTGCGGCAGCAGATACCGGAGCTGAACGATGCCAACATCATCAGTGAGCCGTCGCGCAAGAACACAGCGCCCTGTGCTGCTTACTTTGCCCATAAGATAATGGCCCTGAACCCCAAGGCTAATATCATCATGTCGCCAGCCGATCACCTCATTATGGACGAGCACTCCTTTGAGCGCACAGCACAAGAGGCACTGGAGTTCGTATCATCGCACCAGGCGCTGCTCACGCTGGGTATCAAGCCCACCCGTCCCGACACGGGCTATGGCTATATCCAATACGATGCCGAACACGAGACCGACAAGGCTTACCGTGTAAAGACCTTTACCGAAAAGCCCTCGCTGGAGCTGGCGCGTACTTTCCTGAAGAGCGGTGACTTCCTCTGGAATTCCGGCATCTTCGTATGGAATGTGCAGACCATCATGGATGCGCTGGAGCACTTCCTGCCTGAGATGCATGAGGTATTCCTGCAGGCAACAGCTGTATACAACACGCCAGCCGAGCACGAGGCCATTGTGAAGCTCTATCCTCACTGCACGAACATCTCCATCGATTATGGTATCATGGAGAAGGCGCGCAATGTGTTCGTCATTCCCTCCTACTTCGGCTGGTGCGACCTCGGCACATGGGAATCAGCCTACGACAATTGCGAAAAGGACTACCTGGGCAATGCTGTCCTCGGCAACAATGTGATGGTCATAGACGCCACGCAATGCATGATCAAAGCCCCACACGAAAAGCTGGTGGTACTGCAGGGGCTTGAGAACTTCATAGTAGTAGACACACCCGATGTGCTCCTCATCTGCGAGCGCAACCGCGAGCAGCAGATAAAGGAATACGTAGCCGAAGTGAAACGGAATAAGGGAGAGAAGTTCCTGTAGTGAAGCCGGTTGATGGCTAGATCTTAGCTCTTACGCCCTTTACTTCATCCGCAGTTACGCCAGTGCCGCCATTGCCCATGCTGGTATATACGAATGTGAGCACGGCAGCTATCTCCTCATCATTGAGTTGCTGCGGCAGCATAGTGTTGTTATACGTTTTGCCATTCACGGTTATCTCTCCGCTGCTGCCCTTTATCACCTGTGTGATAGCGCGATCCTTATCGGCCAGGTAGTCCGATTTAGCCAGCGGTGGATAGACATTGGGTATGCCTTCGCCAGAGGCCATGTGACAGGCTGCACACACGCGCTTGTAGATGTCCTCTCCAGTGGGCTTTGTGCTCTTAGCGGCTACATCATCGGTAGTGAAAGGTGGCTTGTCCTCTTTGTTGCCACCACCACCACACGACAGGACGGCAAGTGTTATGGCTGCAAAAGAAAGAAGACCAGCGGTTCTGAGTATACCCGGGCGAAGACGCATATGTAGTGTGCTTTTAAGGAGTTGGTTTGTATTTTAAAATATTGGCTAAATTTATAGGAAATTCCTGAAAGTACTCGATTGAAAAAGCTGCGCATTCCCTCTTCGCTACTGGCTGCATTTTGCATGGCCCTGGGCGCCTGTGGCAACGACCCAAAGGCCGAAGCCCCTGCGACCGCTACCCCGCATGCAAGCGATATGGTGAAGTACCATGAAAAGGGCGAGATGCGCCTGCTGACCGACCGTCCTCCACAACTGGAAACACCGCTTGCCATATTCAAGCAAGACATCACCCCGAATGAGTTCTTCTTCGTTCGCTGGCATCTGGCACAACTGGTGACCAAGATCAATATAGATACCTTCCGCCTGCGGATCACCGGGGCTGTAGGTCAGCCACTCGAGTTGTCCATGAACGACCTGCGGACGATGTTCCCGCCAGATAGCATGATCGCACTTGCGATATGTGCAGGCAATTCCCGTTCTACATTCAGCCCGCGGGTGCCTGGCAGTCAGTGGGGCAATGGAGCTATGGGCAATGCCAAATGGAAAGGTGTTCGCCTGAGCGATATACTGGCCAAAGCAGGCATCAAAAAGGGTGCGGTTGATGTGGCCTTCAAAGGAATGGACAGGGGCACACTGCCCAGCATACCCGCCTTTGTGAAGTCGCTGAGTGCGGCCCATGCTACCGATGGCGAAGTACTGGTAGCCTACGAAATGAATGACGCACCGATACCCATGCTGAACGGCTACCCGCTGAAGCTGGTAGTACCCGGCTGGTATGCCTCCTACTGGGTGGGCGCATTGGGAGAGATAGAAGTGACAGATACGCCGTTCAAGGGTTTCTGGATGGACAAAGCCTACCGCATAGCTGCTAACCCGCAGCAAAGCGAATCGCCCGATAGCCTGGCAAAGGAAACAGTACCACTCACCAGCATCCGGCTGCATTCCATATTCGTATCACCAGGGCCGAACGAGCAAGTGCCGTCCGGAAAAGCTTATGTAGTAGAAGGGCTTGCGTTCAATGATGGCAGTGGCATCAGCAAGGTAGAGGTGTCTGCCGACGATGGCAAGACCTGGGCTCCGGCAACACTGAACCCGGAACTGGGCAAGTATTCCTGGCGCCGCTGGAAGTATCAATGGGCTCCTTCGGCCGCAGGCGAGTACAA
>JACCDQ010999716.1_pt1 | contig 10363 bp, 1 predicted proteins | sample 7446031 | NCBI WGS metagenome assembly JACCDQ01 (sample SAMN15323442, study PRJNA562643) | freshwater metagenome | isolation source: river surface water | place: USA:Blue River Watershed | collected 2017-08-17
CCAGCAATGCTGATCGCACCACCAATCGTCATTGCTGCTGTATTACCTGACTTACCAAAGGTAAAGCTAGTAATTGTACTTTCAAAGGTATAGCTCTTAGATACAGCGGCTGAGAAGCTAGCGGAATTAGGCTGAATCGTTACACTACCCACACCAGTAAAGCCAGATGTACTTGGCGCGGCATCGTTTGTGAAGATGATACTGCCGCCTGACACGGCTGTTGACCCTGTATAAGTATTGGCGCCAGTAAGTGTAAGGGTATTTGAGCCAAGTTTAGTCAACGTGGCGCTACCACTGATAATACCGCTCAAAGTAATGTTCCCGGCTGAACCTGATATAGATGAAGCGCTTGCCAAGCTAATGGCACCCGCATAGCTTGCCGAAGTGGTTGAACTGTTAATTAATGCGCCACCAGAGCTGATGCCAGTACCATTTAAGATGAGTGAATTCGTATTCGCGATAGCAAATCCATTAAGGTCTAATACAGCACCGCTAGTCACTGAAACATTTGAAGTCGCAGCACCCAAAGCTGATACATTGCCAACTTTTAATGTGCCATTACTAATTGTTGTACCACCTGTAAATGTATTAGCGCCAGAAAGCGTTTGGGTACCTGTACCAGCTTTAATAAGTGCCAATACCGTTGGGCCACTGCCAGTACCTGAGTTTTTAATCACACCGCTAAATGTATCTGTGCCGTTATCGTTGCCAATCGAAAGCGTTAAGGATTTACCAGCACCACCATCAGGGAAATCAACCGTACCATCACCACTTAGAGTACCCACTTTATGAGTCACCCCTGCGGCACCGTAAACACGGAGAGCGGTATTAGCACCATTCAGATAAATAGGTGAAGTTGCATTAAGGCCAGACCCCTCAACCCAGAAATTACCGTAATTGGTAACAGTGACTTGACCAGAGATTGTCACATTACCCTGAATAGAAACGCGGTTCGTGTAAATACTCGTAGGAACGTTCGAGCCAGTGATATTCCAAGTACCCGCACCAGATGCACCGCCAGTAAAGAAACTTGTTGCACCATTACTACCATCGTAGGTGATGTCAGCGTTGTTAACGAAAGCCCCTGATAAGGTCATCGTGAAATTAGAGCTAGGTGCAAACTTGAGCGTACCTGCACTCGCAGTGGTGGTGCCTGTGTAAGTGTTATTACCTGAGAGCGTTAAAGTACCAGTGCCTGCCTTAGTCACAGAAATCGCACCAGAAATTACACCAGAAATCGTGCCTGCGCTGGTATTCGTAATATTGAGTGCGCCACCGTCGTAAATCTTAATCGCAGCAGCATTCACCGCAGCGCCATTGACGGTGATATTGCCAGCGAATTTATTAGAACCCACCGCACCGTTAAAGCTGACATTGCCGGCACCCGCGTTGATATTCAAACCACTGGCATTGCTCATGTAAGTGGTTGCAGCGCCTGAAATGGTGAAGTTCTTAATCGCCCAAGCCTCATCCGAAGAGGCTGAATCTAAGCTGGAGCGAAGTGCAATATTAAGATTATTGAGTGCAGTCGGCGTAGTAATCGTAATTAAGTATTTCTGGTCATCCCAGCCAGCGTTACCAACGTTCGTGAGTGACCCAACTGGCTGAATAAATGTTGTATAACCACCTACCGTCTGCGTAGCGTTGGTGCCAGAGACCATTGCAGCACTGCCTGCAGCAAATTTACCTGTGAAAATATCTGTACCGCCAGTAGGCGTTCCTCCAGTCACACTTGTAGCACCAACATTCACGTAGAAGTATTCAGAATCCCAAGAGTCCATACGATAGAATTCGAAAGAAATCGTTCTGGCAGCACCACCTAAAGTGATCATTCTGTTGGCGCCAGTGTTCGTACCATTGCCGAATAAACCAAGTAATGTGCCCCATGTGCCGCTAGCGCCAGTGTAGCTATTGCTGTTTGATGATCCAGTATGGACCCAACCCTCAGTCGTTGTTGTAATGCCATCGAATAGGTCTGACTGGCGCAAATAAGATGAGGCTGAATCCACCGTGCCAGAGAAAGTCACAGCGCCACCACCTGTATTTATGGTGATATCACCAGAGTCTTTAGCAAGCAATAAATTACCGTTAAAAGTAACGCTGCCACCTGTGCCGCCAGACAATCTTGTGTCAATCGTCAGCGCATTTTGTTGCAAGGCAGTGGTCGCACCACTGAAAGAAACCGCACCGCCCTTGGTGGTTAAGTTATTTTCAATGCCGACATAACCGGTTGAAGCACCACCAGTGAATTGTAAAGTAAGCGGACCCGCCGTTGAGCTGATCGTGTTGTTCACAAAAATGCTGTCACTTGCGGTGAACGAGAAGGTGCCTGCAGAAGATCCCGTATAGGTCAGCGCAGAATTAAGCACAATGTCACCTGTTACATTAACGGTGATGTTACCTGCTGAACTTACACCCCCAGCACCACTTAACATCATATTTTTAGTGCTCACATTGATCTGGCTAGCCGTGACAGCGCCATTCATCTGCACCGTACCTTTGGGTGAGGTAATGGTCGCGTTATTGTTAATGGTGACAGGGCCAGTCAGATTCACACCAACATTCGGCGCACCATTTGCTGCTCCGTTAAAGTAGTAACCAACACCGTAGGAAGCTGAGTTTGCGTTTGTGCTGATGTATGAACTGTCCCCAGGCCCTTTGAAGGCAAGTCTTAGATAATCGCCGCCGCTGGCTTCACTCATCATGGTGTAAATTGGGTAGGCGGTACCCGCTACCAAACTCGGCGTGTTACCCGAGTTATTCACACAGCAGGCGGTGCCAACCCAACCAGTAACATATCCAGGCGTGCTAGATGAAACCGGATTTTGCTCAACCTGAGTTATAAGCTGGGCAATGGTTTGATTGGCTGTTCCTAGGAAAATCCAGTTAGAGTCATCCCCATTAATCTGGAAGGTATAAACCCCTGATACTTTTGGGACAAAATAACCAGTCACCCGGTATGAATAGTATTCATCACAGACGTTAAATGGGCAAATATCAACCGTCGTGCTGACAGCGCTAGTGGTGCTACCTGATGCGCCAGAGACTTCATTATTCGGAATATTTTGTCTTGTGAGCGTACTAAACGATGCCAAATTATTGCCGATATAACTATCAAATTTCTCGAACAATAGGCCGTTATCAAAACCTGTCGCGGTGGTAATGTTGCCATTGATTGTGATGCCACCGGAAGCCGTTGCCGTCAGACTACTTAAAGGATAAGTACCGCCAATGACACCGCCAAAGCTAATTGAACCGGTGCCAGCATTGACTGTGAGTGAGCGCGGAATGGCCAACGCATCGCTATTGATGGCGCCTGTAAACGTGACAATCCCCGCACTGGTCGCGATCGTTTGGTCACTAAAAAGTTTTACAGCACCATCAAACTTGATGTTCCCTGAAGTGCTTGTGGTTACGCCATAAAGATTAATTGCACTAGCGGTAATTGTGATATTACTTGAGCTACTTAGTAGCGGCGACCCTTTACCCCAAGCGCCGCCAATAATCAGACCTGTACCACCTACGCCGTTAAGTGCAATTGCACCACTTGCTGCATATAAATATAGTCCCGCTGCATTAATCGAACCAGTCGTACCAGCAGCCGTACCATTGATGGTAATGCCGCCAGTTCCACTAGCAATAATCGTGACTGTGCCTTGATAACCGGCATGAGCCCCAGTACTTGTTGTTGAGCCAGTAATAGAAACGGCAGTTGTCGCATTACTGCTTGATTTAAGCGTTGGGGTAGCAGCTCTTCCGCCATAATTGAACTCAATACCATGCCCATTACCAACACTCTGACCATTGATGGTGATGGTGCCCGCACCCGCATCAATAATTTGTGTAGCACCTGATGTGCCGCTCAGCCAGGTAATACCAGGCATACTATTGGCTGACTTACCTTGAAGCACAATGTTACCGCCACCACTATAGAAGCTAATGTTATTACCGTTGTAACCACTCAGATCAAGATAAGCGCCTAGTTGAATACCGCTGTAGCCTGTATCGCCCCAATTGCTTGTTTGCGCACTGGTCACAGAAGCGTAGCCTGTTGGCAATCCATTAACATCAGTGGTTGTTCCACCTGCTAGGGTGATCGTGCCGCCACCTGTGGTTTGGTTGGTCAAGCCATTCGCACTATTAAATACAGTGCCTTCACGGATACGAATCGCACCACTACCATCGCCATTTGAGTCCGCCCAAAGCGTAATCGGACCATTTTCCGTTTTCAATGTTTTATTGAGATTGGTGTCGATATTATTAGCAGCTTTTAACAAAATACCAGCGCCTGAGCCTGTTGATGTCAAATTGCCATTGATCCAAATATTACTATTATTACTAATCAGGGTGATTAGTCCTGCAATCGTGATATCGGCACCCACAGCGATTTCACTACTGCGTCTATAAGAATATTTACTCCAAGTACCAGCTGGCATCACAAGATAGCCAGCATAACTAGTGTTGGTACCGCTAGTATTGGCGCCGGTCGCGGGCATTTCTGTTGAGTTACCTCCATAGTAATAGAAGGTAGGATCAGATGACGCGGTATAACTTGAAACATCTAAAGCAAAGCTTGAACCCGCCGCCGCCGCGCATTGCCCACTACATGTCGCAACGTAAACTTTTGGTTGGTTAAGCTCAATATTATCGGCAGTGAGTTTTAAATTATTGGTGTAAATATTAATTGAATAGTAAGTTTCCGCTGAAACACCCAATTTAATACCGACTCTGTTGGTAGGCGTGATACCAAGCATCTCAACTGTTGGAGCCGTTAATGAAGCACCAATCAAGCGAACAGCTTCACTTGTACTAGATTGACCTGCAATAAAAATCTTACCTGTACTTGAAGTCGAACGAAGGTCAATAGAATCCCGACTACCCCATGAAAGTTGCATCGCATCACTTTGCGTACTCAAGGCATAGATAGAAATATTACTCGCGTAAATTTTGGAGCCAGAATATAAGGTAATCCCCAACGAACCAGCGCTCGTTGTATTTTGACCTGCAATCACTACGTTACCGCCAACACGAATATCAATTGCTCCAGTGGTGGTAGCGCCTTGTGTGCCTAAGTTAACGCCAGCATAATTTGCGCCACCTGAAGCACCAGAGACTGTACTTGCGTAACAGTTCGTGCAAGTGCCATTCCAGTTTGCGCTTGTAATAGATTCAACATTGCTACCGCCGATATAGAGAGAGCCAGTAGCCGTGCTAGCACTGTAACTTGTTGTGCTTCCATACGAGTTGTTCATCCATATTGTTGTGCCACCATTAAAAACAATCGCCCCACCCGCTGAAATGACCAGGTTGTTGTTGGTGTTCGCGGTCATCACAAAATTTCTAAGGTAAATGTTACCGTCAGCCGAATATGTGCGACTTCCCCATAACAAATCATTTGAATGGTCACCCGTTACCTCTAAGTCAGTTGGGTCGATTAGCCATAAACCTGACTTCGCCTTAACTGAGAATGTGTTCACAAGGGCTTGTTCATAATCAATACGATGACCTGAAGTTTCTACTTGACCACCATCGCCACCTTGCGGACCCGCTTTTGCAAAAATGGTACCGAACACTGAAGTCAGTGAATTTGCATTTTTGACATCTGCCCAAAGGACGACTTTACCGCCGTTACCATTTTGTGTTGCACTTGCGTCAATGACCGCACCTTGATTCATGGTCACGGTAATTGCTTGACGTAAAGAACCTGAACCTTGCCAATCGCCGCCGACTAAAATATTGCCGCCACCAGTTGCGCCAGTTACTTGAAGATTTGCTTGGGTGTCTAGAAGAATGTGATTTGCTTCTAGGGTAATTTGACCTGCTTTTGCAGATTGTGAATTTGCTTGGAGTTGACCGCTAAGATTGATTGCATTAGATGCGTCAACACGGATTGTTCCGCCTAAGCCAGAACCACCGTTAGTTTGAACGAGTGCATTTGCAAAATTGATGTCGCCTGAGTATGAAACCAGACTGACTTGACCACCTTGTGTTGTCCCGGTTGCTTCGAGTGTTGCACCTGAAATGGCAACATCATGAAGACCGGCTACGGAAATTGCTCCGCCGCGACCCTCGCCACCATTGGTTTGTACGACCGAATTCACTAGGCTGATCGTGCCATTCATGGACACGATTTCAACACTTCCACCATGATTTCCATTAGCAATCACACGCGCATTTTGCAGATTTACGCTGTCTTGACCCTCAATTTTGATGCTGCCAGCACGATTTTGAGAGCCTGATTTTAGCGATCCTGCGATTGTGAGCGTTCTAGCGAACAAACTAATCACAGGCAATACATCAACATTGTCACCTGCAAAATAACTCAATAGCGAGCCATTGTAGAGTCCGCTTTCTGAAATGACCTCAATTTTTGCCGCTTGAAGGTCTGCGTTTTGACGAATTTCAACCAAATTGTCACTTAAAATTTGTAAAGTGAGTGGGCTTAGTCCGGTACTAATAATTTTGCCATCCACCAAAATTCGGTTTTGCACTTGTGGCCTAGCTGATGCTTGGGCATTGTAGGCAGCTACACCACTTGCCTCCATGACAAGGCTAGTTAAAACTGGTGAAGTTTTCTGAATCACTGCATCTTGCGTCACTTCAAGTTGCGCAAGATTGAGTCCTGCATTTGAAACAACGTTCGCGACTTCGGCGCAGTTACCAGAATTTGCACAACCCGCAGTTGAAACTTTGATTTTTACATTATTGGTATTAAGTGATTGCGCAATCACTGGTGCATTCGTGCTATCTACCTTCATTGCGGCTGCTTCAACTTTCCAAGTACCCACAGTTCCTGACGAACCGCGAACACCCGCTTTTACTTCTGCCGTGCTAGCCACTTGAACAGTGCCGTTTGATGTCGTGCTAATCGTGCCACCATTACCCGATTGTTTACCACCTTGAGCAAGTAACGTGCCTTGAATATTCACAGACTCATCGGCGCGAATTGCAATCGTGCCAGCATTGCCAGTTTCAGTCGCAGACACACTGACTTTAGCCGTTGGCTCAACCGTCACATTTTGTGTGGCAGTCACTTCCACTTTACCGCCCGCATCTTGGCCACGCGCCACGGTTTGCGAACCTGCTTCAAGTTTCACATGATTAGAAGTCAGTAAAATACGACCACCTTGGCGAATCGCCACAGTGTTGTCAGTTGAAGCAGATAATGTGCCGCTGTTTTTAATCACACCAGCGACCAGTGTGCTCACTGCTCTAGCAGAGAGAATAATCAAACCGCCCGGCGCTTTCACTGCGCTGCGGTTTTCAATGAGTGCGTTGATTGCAGATGGTGTGGCAGTAATGCTCGCTAGGTGACGGCTTGGGTCAAAGTTAAGCGTGATGCGCTCACCCGCAGCAAGAACCACCGTACCCATCTTCGCCACAATCACGCCGCTGTTGCGCACTTCAGGGGCAAGCAAAGCCACATAACCGCCAAGGCCTGCGTTGATTTCCCCTTCGTTGATGACTTTGCCTGTGGCGCCGTTACGATCAAAAGTGGCTTTGCCAGCCATGTAGTCATCGTTACTAATATGGTGGCTGGTCGCCACAACAGAGCCAACATCCAACTTAGATTCACGGGTGAAGTAAACGCCTTGTTGGTTCATCAAGATCACTTCGCCAGGGGCGTTGATCTTGCCCATGATCTGGCTAGGATTATTACCGCTGATGCGGTTAAGCGTTGAAGCCTGCGCGTTAGGTTGGTTGAAGTTAACGGTTGAATTCGTGCCTACGTCAAACTTGTCCCAGTTCACCACTGCACGTTGGCTGGTTTGATTGATATTTAAAACTGGTGCTGCCGCTGTGCCTGCTGCATGAATCGTTGCATCACCTGCTACCACTTGGCCATTGGTCGGTAAAGCATCGACCGCAACATCGGCAGCATAAACAGAAGAAGCAAAACCTAATAAGCCAACACCAGCGCCAAACAGACGAAGCGCGGCACTGATGTTAGACATCAGACCTTTCTTGCTTGTCATGTTAGGTTGCTGAGACATTTAGAATCCAACGCTCCCGCTTAACCAGAACACATCTTTTTTAAGTGCGCCATCTTGGTCGTACTCTTTACCTGTATCGGCATTAATAGATGGATTAGGGTTATGCCCAAATCGGCGGGCATAAGTCGCTTTAAGCGATGTGTTATAAGGGCCGCTCCATGCTAACGAAAGTCCATAGCCACGTAAAAAATACTCATTCGGTGAATTTTCAGTGGTGAGTTCTTCACCAGAACCATTGTTTTTCATATTGTGGCGATACTGCTTAACATGGCCTTCATCAATGAATGCAGAGACATTAAAGTTATTAGGCAAATATTTACGTAACTCCAGTTTCACCAAATAACCCTCGCTACCAGCACCTTCACTGGTTGGATAAGCGCGGATGCCACTGCTACCGCCAAGATAAAACTTTTCTGATGAGTCTAGATTTTTATTGGCGATCTGACCTGAAGCATCAAAAGCAAGGCTCCATGTATCTGCCAAAAATTGTGTCCGCGATAAATTCCACTTAATACGGTTGTAATAGCCCTGGGTGTTTGCGCCTTCATAATCCGACTTTTTATGGTCAATATCACCACTACCAGAGCCTTTTAGATAAACGTTGCCACGACCAAGGTCAATCGATGCTGTATTAAGGGCACCAGCTAAAAAACTGTCATTTAAGCTACCAGCCAATTTCACAGAAGCGACATCCACTCTGTAATCACTGGTGTCCGCGTAACCGTCATCTAATTTAATCTGATTCACGAATTGCTTACGGTCGTAGTTCAGCTCCAAATCCAAGAGCCCTTTACGACTCATAATGAGCGGATATTTAGCATCTAAACCGATGACTGATGACGAACCTTTAGGTTTGATCTCGGCGATTGCCTTATCTCTTAAAATCACTTCGTAACTCAATTGGCTAGCATTAATACCCAATTGCAAACCTTTGGCCCCAACTGGCAAGGTGTATGCGCCACTCACATAGTCTGTGCCACGGGAGTGCAAAGCAACGAAGTTAAGCGTATCGCCATAGCCCAAAGGACTCGCAAAAGATAAAGTCGCTGTTTGCTTGTCACGACCTGTGGAGCGGCCACCCGTATTGTCTGCTGCTAGAGAAGCTGAAAGCAGAGGCTTATCTTTGACCGTCACCAAAACATCCGTCGCACCTTCTTTGTCACCTGCTTGGTAGTTCGCGGATAGATTAAAGCCCGCCATTCTTTGGGCGATTGCTAATGCACGGTCAAGCTCATCCTGGCTGAGCGCCTCACCTTTCTGCATGGTTCCATCAATCACACGATCAATCACTGCAGGACGGATACGCTTGAAGTCCTTGCCATATTCGCCGTCATATTTCGTACCGCCAAATTTCGCTTCAACAATATTAATCAGCACCACGCCTTCAGTAATATCTTGTTCAGGCAAGGTTGCGACTGCCAAGTAGCCCTTCTGACGGTAATATGCAGCGATCAAGTCCACACAGGTTTTAAGTTGATTAACAGTAATTTCGTGATTAGTGAGTGATGACAAGGCCTCTTGCAGATCCGCCACATTCAGAACCTTATTGCCCTCAAACCTAAATTGCTTGATCACAATCTTCTCGCCCTGGCCCTCATCAAGCGGAGCCGCTTCAACCACAGGTGCTTCAGGCAAAGGCTTCACTTCGAGATCACGCTGGATTTCTTGCAAAATACGACCAGCATCAGGTGAGCGATTAATCGCATCAATTTGATCTTGGCTCAAAGCTGCCTGCGCAATACCAGTCGCGCCGAATAAGGCCAGTGAAACCGCTGAAACCAAACGGTTCAATGCAGCTGTTGATAGCAAATGTTGTTTATTTTTTTCAGTCAAACGCATTATTTAATACTTTTTATTTTTCTTAATCACAAAAAATGTCTTTTTTAGACATCTTTTTGGAAAAATAAAAAACGATTAATCCTATTAAATCATTAGGTTACGAAAAATATCCCTAACTCATGTATTTTTCCCCAATGCGTTTATACCGCAATCGATGTCAAACTTTTAACAAGTTCTTACATTTGTGCGTCTATTTATAGACTTAAGGAAGATTGTTGATGGGGAAATGACTGAATTTCTGGCTAAATTTGAGGACGGGGCGCGACCCCCGCTTATTACGTTTCAAGCTTATTGCGTTTCAAGGAAGAGAAGATGAGCTGCTTAATCGATGCGAACCGCTGTCATGAGCTGATAACCCTCATTGAATACGGACTTGATGACAATCTCTTCGCCACTCGCTTCCGAGATTTTTTGCTTCAATCGGTACACCTGCACACCCAAAGCCGCTTTATCTTTATCAGTTGGCTCTTTATCAATCAGCTCTAACATCCGCCAATAATCCAGCTTTTGGTTAGGCGCTTCAGCCAAGG